>Ga0209463_1001761_pt1 | contig 12654 bp, 13 predicted proteins | sample AgamicMgSfrz_FD_187169 | JGI IMG/M metagenome (GOLD analysis project Ga0209463, IMG submission 187169) | Agave microbial communities from Guanajuato, Mexico - Mg.Sf.rz (SPAdes) (version 2) | ecosystem: Host-associated > Plants > Phyllosphere > Phylloplane/Leaf | place: Guanajuato, Mexico... | reverse complement strand
TTAATCAAAATTAAACATAAGTTATCTAATGGTTATGATATAGGAAAATCTCTATAACTAAAGTTATAGAGATTTTCTTGGTCAATCCCAAATTTTAGGTCTAGGAACGTCCATTGTTCTAAGGTAATCTAAAAGTTGGCCAGTATGAACAGCTTCATGATAAGCAATACGCATTAACATATCGCCTAATGAACGTATGTATCCCTCATCAGAACGGTCGATCTTAACATTCTCTAAATCTCCACTAGAGAAAAATTGAAGACTACTTATAAATTCTCTGTGATAAGGTTCCGCGAAATCTAATTCATCTTTAATTGAAATAAAAGGACGTTTATCAAAGGGGGAATCAAAGTTTTCAATACTAGCCCTATTTTTAATAGCTAAACAATAATAATGCTCTGCTTCTAGCACATGACGTACCATTTCTATACATGTCATGGCATCTTCATCAGGCTTCCAATTAAGTTTGTCCTCAGGAATTGCGTTCCACACAATTTCACTTCTTCTTCTTGTTTCTTTAAGATTAAACTCTAGAAAATCAATTGTATTCACTATACTTCTCCCTTTCCTAGATAATATGTTCGTAATTAATATTACTAGAAATTTTAAATTAATTACAGGTGTGGATTACCATAGGATTACTCTTTATATAAAAAATAAATATTTATTTATAAATACTATAATAATAGGTAGATTTATTACAAATTTTAACACTTTGGTTTTATATTTTTTAAAAAAGTTATTGTAATTTTCTTTTTATCATAATAAAATGAACTTAATTTCAAATATATGGAGGTGTTACATATGTCAGTTAAAGTTAAAAAAACTAGCAAAAAAGCTGCTGTCCTTTATAGCTTCCCAGGCTAATGTCATTTTTAGTCTAAATTTACAGAATAATTAGAATTTTAACCTTTATGTATCTTCTTAATTTGGAGGTGTTCCATATGTCGGTTAAAGTTAAAAAAACTAGCAAAAAAGCTGCTGTCCTTTACAGCTTCCCAGGCTAATAATTACTTAATACTCAAACTTCAAGAATGGGGAACTATCATCAGATAGTTCCTTATTTATTAAGTTTATAATAGAATGGAGGATACCAATAAGATGATTAAACCTAAGTTTAAAGAAACAATTCCAGTCTTTTTTGTAAACAATGAAATACATATTGGTGAAGAAGACGGAGTAGCAGGTGTCATTGAGGATCCAAATGGCAGTATTCAATATCTTATCTCATTAATTGATGGAGAAAATACTATTGAAACTATTATTGAAAAAGTTATTTTAAAGTACCCTGATATTACGGCTGAGGAAGTACAGGGTGCTATTCAATCATTAAATGAAGAAAAGTACTTAGAAGACAATGCTATCACTCCAACTCTAATGGGTGAATATGAAAAAGAGCGATATAAAGCAAATCTTAATTTCTTCTCATTGTTTACATCTCTAGAAGACAGCAAATTTGATATTCAAGAAAAGGTTATGAATACTAAAATTGCTTTACTAGGTGTAGGTGGATTAGGAAGCCAAATTCTTTATCACTTAGCAGCATTAGGGTTCCATAATATAACGGCCTTAGATTTTGATACTTTGGAATTAAGTAATTTTAATCGCCAGTTATTATATTCTGAAGAAAACATCGATGAATTGAAAATTGAAATGGCAAAGAAAAGGATATCTAAATTCAATCCTAATGTGAAATTAAATATTGTAAACAAGCGCATAGAGTGTGCTGAGGATGTTATGAATCATATTCAAGATAGTGAATATGTTATTTGTGTAGCTGACAAACCTACTCTATATATTCAGGATTGGGTAAATGAGGCTGTAGTTAAGTTAGGTAAACCTTTAGTTTCTGGGGGAGTACTAAATACTAGAGGAAGATTTTTTTCAATTATTCCAGGAAAAACAGGCTGTGTAGAATGTCATAAATACACAGTTATAGCTAGTGACGAGAAAGTTAATGATCAACTTAGTAATATGAATCAAGTAAACTTCCAAAGAAATAATGCAGCTATCAGCCCTAATGTAGCTATGTTAGCTGGTGCTATGGTTAATGAATTTTTAGGACTTGTCACAGGAATTAAACATCCTACTTCTCTAGGAAAGATGATGGAACTGAATTTCCTCACTTATCAAACCTATTCTATTTCTGAATGGGAAAAACAAGAAGAGTGTTCAGTTTGCAACTCAACATCAGTAACAGCCACTTCGTAATCTGGTGTGAGAAGGGAGTACGTATGAAATCTTATCAAGTGTTAAAGAATAGAAATTTCTTATGGTTATTTTTAAGTGCCACAACTAGTAAGTTGGGCACTTCCGTTTTTCAAGTAGCTTTGCCCTTATTAGTTTATGAATTAACTAGATCCCCTAGTTTAATGGCCTTAACATTTGTTCTCGAAATAACCCCTCAAGTTCTCTTTAGTTTGATGGGGGGAGCTTTTGCTGATCGAATAAGTAAGAGAAACATTTTACTTCTAGGGGAGATTATATCTAGTGTTTTAATAGTAATCATACCACTTGCATCACTGGCAAATTCTTTAGAAGTATGGATAGTTTATGTTGTAGCTTTTTGTTTATCATCAGTTAGTGCCTTTTATCATCCAAGTTTTGAATCTGTAGTACCAGAGATTTTAAAAGGGGAAAACCTAATTCAAGGTAATTCACTATTTAAACTATCCGAAACTATCACCACGTTTATAGGCCCTTCTATAGCTGGTGTCTTAATAGCTGTAATTGGAATACATAATTTATTATATTTAAATTTTGTTACCTATCTTCTTTCCGCCATATTTATCGGCTTTATAAATGAGAAGTATAAAAGTAGTTCTTCAAATTCTTCGATCATTTCTTCTATTAAAGAAGGAATTAACTATGTCCTTAAAACGAAGAAGATATTAATAGGTACCATTTTTATTTTTATGGTCAACCTTGGCTATGGTGCAATGGAGTCTTTATTCATGTTTTATTTAAAGGATTCTTTAAAATTATCATCGCAATATGTTGGGTTAATATTCTCATTACAGACACTAGGCTCATTTTTAGCAATTTATCTAGCTAATAAATTAAATAAGATGCCTAGAGGCAATATTATTATTATAGCAGGGCTGATAATAGGAATAGGACAGGTAGCTTTAACTATGTCTCAAGGAATCGTAATTCTCCTTATTATGTGCCGAATAGTTATAATTGGTTCCGTAACCATTTTATCTATTAATTGGTTTACTTTGCGACAAGAGGTAGTCCCACCTTCTCTGCTTGGGCGCGTTATTAGTTCTACTCGCATGTTGGCTTTCTTAGCCCTTCCTTTCGGAGGAATGGTATCAGGTATAATTGCTGAATACATGGATGTAGCTTTGATATTTACTTTCGCTGGGGTCCTTACCTTTATTTTATCGCTAATAGGACTTAAAACGGCATTATTTCAACGGCAACAACATGTCCCTCGAGAGGTAACTAGTAAAACAGATTGACTATAATATTTAATGCAGAATTTTCACTTATTGATACTTAGTCCAACTTGTTATATTATTAATTAGTATCAATTCTTGAAGTTTGAATATTAAGTAAGCAAACAGCCAGTCATGTCATCTATAACATGATTGGCTGTTTGTCTTTTTGGTGAAGCAAAAAAGGGAAATGTGTATAGAGGAATTTTCATAGTCATGTAGTTGTTGTCATGAAGTCAGAAATATTAAAGGATGTTTATAAGCAATTATATTGGTCTCGACATTTCTCAATAACCACCATTTTTGAAATCTATATATCTTAAATGCCTGTTTGTGGAATAAACCATCCGTAAAAGTATACTTAAGAGGAAAAAGTAAAACTCATGTTATACTAAAAGAAAAGAAGAAATCACGGAGGATATAATGACAAAGCGATTAGATTTACGTGTCGATTTTGCCTTTAAATCTCTTTTTGGGACTCATGGAAATGAATCCATTTTGGCTGCTTTTTTAAATGCAGCTCTACGTTTACAAGAAGAAAAGAAAATTACGACCGTTCACTTATTAGATCCACATTTTAATAAAGAAAACCAGGAAGATAAACGATCCATTCTTGATGTTCATGCTCAACTAGAAGATGGAACTCGTATAAACATTGAAATTCAGCTTAATAATAAACATGATATGGAAAAAAGAACGCTTTACTATTGGTCCAAGATGTATAGCAGTCAGATGAAGGAAGGAATGGACTATGGTGAGCTGTGCCAAACCATTACCATTAACATTGTAAACTTCCGTTATTTGTCTCATATCAATCATTATCATTCAATCTTTCAGTTATATGAGCGTGAAGAAAGATTGTTACTAACGGACATGTTAGAAATTCATTTTATGGAACTTCCCAAACTTTTGATTAAGTGGCGTAGAAAAGAAGTCGATCCACGAGAAGATCAATTAGTAAGATGGTTATTATTACTTGAAGCATCGGAGGATGAAGAAATCACTCAAGTACTGGAGGAGATTGCGATGCAAGAAGATCAAGTATTAAAGAAAGCAATAGATGAATGGGAACGTGTTAGTCAAGATCCAGAAGTTTTACTAGCTTATGAAGCAAGAAGAAAGGCTTTATTGGATGAAAAATCTGCACTGAAACGAGCTGAGAGCAGAGGGAAAGAAAAAGGTAGGGAAGAAGGAAGAATGGAAACCATTAAAAATATGGCTCTTGGTATGATTCATAAAGGAATAGACACTGAAACGATAAGTGACCTTACAGGTCTCACCCAAGAGGAAATTAATAATCTCCGTCATCAATAAGTTTAAATACAAAAAGGCAGCGTCTTGAAGACGCTGCCTTTTTGTATAGAGCCACTTAGGGAGGAAGGCTTATTGAGCTAACCAAGCAGGTTAGTTGAACAAATTATAGAGCATTTCTTTTTAAGGAGAGATGCTTTTTATCTTTATGAAAAATTAATATAAATAATCATTAGCAATAAAAATTAAATAATAAGCAATAACTATTTATTCCAAATCAATAAAAATTGTTAGAATCACACTAGAAATAAAATGAATGAGGTGTTTTTATGAAACAAAGTTCAACCCTCTTTTTAAAGATAGCTGTTTTTATTATCGGAATTCCAGTTCTTGCTTTGTGTATATTTTGGTTGCCTTGGATAGCCACTAAAGATGCAGCAGCACATCCAGAGACTGCCTACTTGCAGTATCCCTTTTTTATAGGTGCGTATATAACGGTAACACCGTTTTTTATTGCCTTGTATCAGTCCTTAAAACTTTTAAGCTATATTGATCAGAATAAAGTCTTCTCAGAATTATCTGTTAGAGCTTTGAAGTATATAAAATACTGTGCAATCACTATCAGTACCTTAATTGTAGTAGGGATAATCTCCGGATTTATATTGATTGCAGGTGAAGGTGAAGACATAACAGGTTTTATAAGCTTGGGATTAATGCTCACTTTTGCTTCAATGGTGATTGCCGTCTTTGCTGCTGTTCTTCAAAGGCTTTTACAAAAAGTTATCGATATAAAATCCGAGAATGACTTAATAGTATGAGGTGGCTAACATGGCAATTATAATAAATATAGATGTGATGTTGGCGAAAAGGAAAATGAGCGTAACAGAACTTTCGGAGAGGGTTGGAATCACGATGGCTAATCTTTCTATATTGAAAAATGGAAAGGCAAAAGCAGTTCGATTATCCACTTTAGAGGTGGTTTGTAAGGCTTTAGAATGTCAGCCTGGTGATATTTTAGAATACAAAAGTGATGAAGACACACAAGAATAAAAATCGTTATGATTTAAATTTCAGAAACTAGATTATTTTATTAAAATAAAAAGGAGAGCATTATAAAACTCTCCTGTACTTCTTACACAAACTCCTTTACAATTTCATCTTGTTTTAATTTAATAGTCTTGATTTTCTTGATAAAATAGTAATGTTTGTAGAGGGCAAGTACCACTAGAAGGATTTGAATCGGAAGGATGTCCACATAAAATACGGAAAATATGATAAAAGCATCGGCAATTAAGTTAATACGAATTTTCTCTTTACGTGTCATACCTGTTTTCTTATAAAATCTTTCAACATATTTTTTATAGAATGAGGTTCCTTGAAACCAAATTTCAATTCGTTTGGAACTTTTAGCAAAACAAAAAGAAGCGAATAGCAAGAATGGCCCACCTGGTAGAACAGGAAGAATAATCCCTGCAATCCCGATTCCTAAGGCTATGAAGCCGAGAAGAAAAAATAGGATACTTTTTATATTTTTGATGATAATCACCTTACTTTTTATTAATCTATAGGTCTCGCCGATAAAAATACACCTAATTTCATATTAGTATCGACACAGGTTCTAATGCAAGTATTATAGTTGAGAAATAGAGAAGTGTAATTTTATTTAAATGACTAATTTACGAAGCAGTTCCAAACAGTTATTAATATATAAGTAGCGACTAAATTAACCAAAAAGCCATGTTCAGAAAGTGGTGATTTTCGGAACATAGCCTTTTGGGCAAGTATTTGGTTTTGGCATAAAAACTTCAACATATCTATAAGTAATCTCAAAAGGACATGCATGACTAGTATGAAAGAAGAAAACTTACTCAAATGGAAACATTATCAACCTGAGATTATTTTATTAACTGTTATCATAACTTGATGGCTGTGTGACAGTAAGCCTATTTAAACTTCATCTCATACTCAGCCTGAAATGTTTTTCCAACCTCAAGCCTATTTACTCCAAATTTATCCTTCATGTTTCCCGATGTATCATGTGTGTCGGCAATGCCGTACCAAGGCTCAATGCAAACAAATGGAGCCATAGTACCATCTGTCTCGTTATATTTTGACCATATCCCCACAAATGGGAAACCATTAAATGCTACTTCTACTCCATGACTCGATTTATTAGATGACAGTATGATGCTATCAATATTACTGTAAATAACAGCGTCATTTTTAAATAGAGAAGCAGTAAGCGAAATTGGTGCAATATCATTAGCAGTTCCCTTCTCATGGATAAGAGAATCTTTTAACTCATAATTAAGTACAGTCTTATTTGTAGCAGGAGTGAGCTCTAATCTGTAGTCCTCAATCATTTCATTCTCCAAAAGTGGAATTCTAAACGCAGGATGTGCACCAATAGAAAAATACATCTCTTCCTTACTATCATTTTCTATTTTCCAGCGAACAATAAGGGAATCCTTGTTAAGTATATAATAAATAGTGGCTTTGAATTCGTAAGGATAAACATCTAGGAAACGTCCAGCAGACTCAAATACAAAAGAAACCTGTTCTGTTGTATGATCATCTATGTTGAATTCAACGTCACGCAGGAAGCCATGCTGTGACATCTCGTAAGTCTGACCATCGATTTGATACTGATCTCCCTTTAAACGTCCTACTATTGGAAATAAGACTGGAGAGACGCGTCCCCAGTAGGCACTGTCCCCTGTCCACATATAGTCTAACTCATTTTTCTTATGTTCAACTTTACGTACTTCGGCCCCTTTACCTTCTATACCTACCTTCAACCAATCATTTTCAATTACAATCATCGTCTTATATCCCTCATCTCTCTGGTCTGGAATGTCTTATTCTCATTACACTGAAAGACTCCTCTATAATAGATAAGAGTCCATAATTTATCTTAAATCGTATTAACCTTAAATGTCTACATATTAACAGATTTCGCAGATGCTTATTAGCAAACTATACAAGAAATTATGGAACAAAGGCCTCTTTGACGAGTTTTTTCCTATTATATATGATTTTTGCTAAAAGTATCCTCATGTTCCTTTACCAATTTATAAAGGATTGTCTTTTTTACATTTGCCTCTTTCATGGCTTAGATAGCTGTAATCTCCTTATTTCTCCATCAATTATAAGCTTCAATAAATTCTCAATTAACTTGTGCCTTAGGACGTCCAAAATATATACCACTCTTTAGTGCAGCATCAATCCCCTCTCGCTGATGTTTCCGAATACGACCTCGTTCCTCTTTGGCCACCCAAGAAAGGATTTGGAGAACTAAGTCTGCAATAAAGGTTCCCAAACTATCCTTATATTGAGTGGTATCTAACAACCGCATATCTAAAACTATAATGTCCACCTTTTCTAATGACAGCTATGGGTATGGGATGAAGAAATCTAGGTAAAAAAAATCCCTACTCAATCTTTATAAAAAGAAGGAGCAAAGTTTTTGCATTTAGCCAATATTAAAGTGAAAATGGCTGCAAAAAAATAAATAAGGGTGATGAGAAAATATCTTCTCTTTATAAAAGGTGCTTTATTGTTACAGAATATTAGAGATAATTTGTATAATTTGTGAAATGTATGTAATTATTTCCTTTATTGTTATAAAATATAGTTAGAATTTACAGATTTTTATAAAAATAGATAAAAGGGGAACAGTTGCTATGAAAAAGATACTCATTAAAACCATGACAGTTTTAGCTTTACTCGTATTTCTAGTAGGTGGAATGACAACAGGCAAAACGGATGCAGCGAGTAACACGGCGAATCAAGATCTCATCATTATTAACAAGTATTATAATAAACTAGCTTATTATCATAATGGATACCTTGAAATGGTGGTGCCCGTAGCGACAGGGAAGACGTGGGATAAAACACCAGTTGGATTTTTCAAAGTCGTCAATAAGATTAAAAATCGACCATATTACACAGGAAAGATTCCAGGTGGAGATCCTCGCAATCCATTAGGAAAGCGTTGGTTAGGGATAAATGCCAATGGAACTTATGGTGATACGTATGGAATTCATGGAAATAACAATGAAAGCAGCATTGGAAAATATGTCAGCTTAGGTTGCGTTCGAATGCATAATGCAGATGTAGAAAAGCTTTATGATAGAGTTCAAGTGGGAACGTCCGTTAATATCACATACTCTTATAGAAGTTTTGAAGAGTTAACAAAAGTCTATGGGTATAATTTCAAAGGATATAATACGAAGTAATACACGAAGGATCCACTCTTCAAGAGTGGATCCTTTTTTTTGTTGATGGCTCTGTTAAACAATAATATTGACTTTTCTCAAAGAAAAAGATGGCTTTTTTATTGCTCAACTAATACACCCGTTAGTTGAATATTAAATATTTATTCTTGAAGCCAACAATAACAAGTGATAGTAAATATTAGATGCTACAAAGCCGTATATTGAAAATGAAATAACTTCTAGTAAATGTAGATGTTGACTAAATATAACAAAAAGCATACCGACTAATATACCAGCCAACGAATATAAGCCTAATCCGACAAAATATCTTGCCCATTTTGATGTTCTGTTAGCTTTTTTAATTAACTTGTCAATAAAAATTGAAAGAGGTACTCCTATAATAAGATAAATAGGTCCAGCATAAATAATGACAAACATAAACGTTTCTAAAAAATCAAAATAATAAACATTAGGTTCCCGTTGAGAACTGGGGACAAAGGAAAACCAAGAAAATATTGTTGCAAATAAAATAACAGATAGTACTGCTGTTAAGAACCTTTTCGCCATTTCACACCCTCATAAATCATTAAAGATAATATTTTATTTTGTTGCACTAAACTGCATCGTTAGTTAAACAAGGAAATCAGCATTGTTCTTTAACAGAGTATGTTGATAAAGAAGATATAAGCAATGAAAAATAAGCATTAAAAAGAGGTCTGAATTTGAATACCCACGAAACAAAAGATAAATGCAAAATTCGGGCCTGTCATCACATATTTAACGCCCTTTGGAAGTAGGCCTTAAGGATACCATGAAAGTTTGGTATCACTATCTAATGGTTGGGTTTTAATTTCAGTACTTAAGTTATTGAACCATTTGTTTAAAATTTCTTCTTTTGCTAGATGTGCATTTTCATCATCTTCCCAAATTACATGAGAAAACCAAGCTCCTGTTGCCCATTCAAATTGTAGCTCAGCAAATGCAATCTTAGGGTGTTCAACTTCTGCAAAGTTATCATTTACTGAGGAAGCCACAGAAGATGCCTGCGGTAATAATTCATTTTCAATCTCTTCTTTTATAAACGTATCTTCAAGTTGGTTCCATATAACTAAACGGCCATCTACTTGGTAAAAAACATCAAAAGAAGGTTGCCCCCCCATATTGACCAAGACAAAAGCACGATCAACGGAGTTATTAGTCACCTTAACCACATTTACGATAATATTTTGTGCCATTTCCCCCCAGAAATTCATGGCTTCTTCTTCTGGTGACTCTAAATAAAACTCAGATTCAAGTTCGGAAACAGCAGCTTCCCCTTTATTGACATCTTCTACTTTCTTAAAAAAACGTTTAAAAAATCCCATTCAATGCATATCCTCCAATTCTATTAATACAAAGAAATACAAATTTATTTAGATGTTCTCTTAGCTGCCTTGGAATGACAATACGTCCTAATTAATCAACTTTCTTCATAATTCTTGTACTTTTTAGTTTAAGAACACCTTTTTCTCTTTGATTTCTTTATTGTAGCAAATATGGAAAATAATTAATAAAGTAGTAAATTAATAAAATTATGAGAAAATCACTTTTTTATGTTGTTTTTTGGATTTCACTTCTGTTCAATCGTATATAAGGGTATATATACTAGACATATAGAGAGAGAAGGAGGGAGAACGATGGCTCACAAAATCAGTGTAACTGGCTGTCCGACTAGCTCAATTCAAGACTATGGGAAGTACCTGGCTTTTGATATGGAGGAGAAGGGGAGTCCTAATGCGCCAAAGGGGATTCCTTTTCAAAGTAATGCAATTACCTATACCGTAGTGCTGAGTCTAAAACAATTTAACAAATTAAATATAACCCAAGAGGAATTTTCTCAACGACGTTTTGTTGTCCAAGGAGAGCCTTGTTTGGATATTCCGTTTGAGCAATGTACAGGTGAGATTGGCGTTATCTGTATGCAGATACAAGAAATTGAGGACAAAGGAAAAGAGAAGAAACAACCGAAACAAACACCAAAAAAGGGTTCAAGGGCTAAAAAACAAGAGGAAACTAAACCTCAAGAAGAAAGAAAACCACAGCAAGAGAAAAATCCTCTTCTTGTTCCCAAAGGGACAAAAGATTGGATGTCTTTAGAGGAGATTAAGGTCCCAGAAACCTTCCTTCAATTTATTCCAGGAATGGCGAAACAAAAGGCAGTAGAAGAAAGTATTGAGAAGAATGGAACAGTGGATAAACCAATTATTATTAATCCGGATACACACGAACTCGTAGATAGTTATAGTCGTTATTTTGTAGCCAAGAAAAAGAATTTAGAACGTGTACCTGTCCATTATTAGAGATTTTATTTATATTCTTTATAAGAAGGATATAAATAGAATAGATCCAAATGAGTATAGAATACGGATTAGCACGTGCTAATTAAAGAAGGTGAGGTTTATGAGTAATTCATCCAAATTAACTTTTTTAGGATTTTTCATATTTTTTCCTATTACTTTTTTATTAGCAAACTTGATTTGGAGATTTTTTATAAAGAGTGAAGGTTTTATAAATGTCGTAACTGGTAGTTTATCAATTCAAGGTATATATTATATTTTGGCAAGCATAGTTTTCGCAGTTATGAAAGTTAGAGACGTTAACCTAAAAGATATTTGATAACATTTAATAAAAAAGAGTGCATAAAAATCAAAGGTTTTATGCACTCTTTTTGTGTTGGAGAAAGGAAGAAAGCTTGCTAGCTCAATAATATATAAAATCCTGCATAACGAGAAAAAAGTGGAAAGTCCTTGTTCCCCAAGGGATGTGGGAAGGATAACTTCTTCTAAGATGGATTATGTAAACTAATTTTGTATAGTTTATACATAGTGCTTTATGGTTTATATTTTGATAAAATGGAATTAATAGGAAGTTGAAGAGGTGGAAATGGGGATGGTTTAAGGAGGAGTGGAAAATGGAATTTATTATGCTTTTATTTGTTTTTCTTATTTTTATTGTCATTAGTTCATTCTTAAATATAATTTTTAAACTAACAGCAAAAAGAGATTGGCTTATGTCCTTATTATTAAGTATAGTTTTATCAATTATAACAGTTGCGATTTTAGATTAACACGAAGGAAGAGAGAAACTAAAATTTTAACTTGCAGTCATACATATTCAAAAAGCTGTTGGAACTAAGGGTTTCAACGGCTTTTCTTCCGATAATCGTGATTATGGTGCGACAAGAAGTCGCTTTTATATAGTGTGGCTCACGCCACTAGTTTAGACGCAAAAACTATCCCTGTCCAAAACTGCGTGTCTGGCAACGGATTCGTGGGTTGCATGCGGAAATGCGGAAACAGAGAGCTAGTGCACGGCTCGGAACACTGCTAGGGGAAGATGAGTATGGTGAACGCAAGTGAAGGTTTGTAAGCTTCGTAATGATTAGCTCAAGATAGTGCACAGGTTTGCTTGGGTATTGGCAAGAGGAAAAGTAGATTCATAATGCTACTGTGCCGCGTCCCGCATCTTGCCCGGAGTAAAGAACCCACCTAACCTCGTCGTATCTATAAGATGCGAAACTTGGTAAGCCCTTTGTCATCTGTATAAACAGTAGGGAGATTGTAAGATCAAACGATGTGACAGAGGGTAAAGGATACGAGAGAAAGCGAATGCCATTATCTCGAAAGAGAACAGGAAAGCAGGAAACTGTATAACTGGATGGATACTATCGTCCTTACGGACAAACTCATGATAGGCCCGAAAGG
>Ga0209463_1001758_pt1 | contig 12682 bp, 11 predicted proteins | sample AgamicMgSfrz_FD_187169 | JGI IMG/M metagenome (GOLD analysis project Ga0209463, IMG submission 187169) | Agave microbial communities from Guanajuato, Mexico - Mg.Sf.rz (SPAdes) (version 2) | ecosystem: Host-associated > Plants > Phyllosphere > Phylloplane/Leaf | place: Guanajuato, Mexico... | reverse complement strand
TTTTCAACATAATCTACACCTCAAACATCCAATCTCAAATGATTAAATTGATTTGGTAACCATAAATACAGATACGCTACATTTGGCTTCTCCTTCACCAGAGATTGTATGAGCATATAAACCTAAGAGTTACTTTACAATTAGCAGTTATTAAACAACTTTAAAAAGTGCATATGTTAATTAACGACCACATAATTGATGTCTATTTTTATACTCTATTAAATATAAGAATTAAGCCTATTTCCTTTAATAAAGAACTTAGCTTGTTTGTAATTTAATACGGCTCTTGAGTAACAAAATGGCTGTCCACTTGCCAGGTGATAAATGATTTCTTTACACAGCATTGGATCCCCTATATTTAAACCAAAAATACTTGCTTCTTCAGAATTCAGTTTATCTAAATTTATATAGATATCTGGGAATCCTATTTTTAATCCTAAAATGTTTTTGAGATAATTAAAAATAGATTCAGAAGCTATTTCTTTGTCCAAATAGGAAATAATATTCTTATTATAAAATACTTGCTCCATACATAACACTTGCTTTTCGATATAGTGAACATACCTTACAGAATATACTTTTGAGTCTTCTTCCAATCCAAGAGCTGTTGCAACGTCTGGTATTGCTCTTACTATCTCCATTCCGATTATTTTTCGCAAAAAAGGAGGATTTTTACTATCATCCTCCCTGCAGTCCTGGGTTAGCAAAAGATTATTATAACCTTTTCTAATTTGGCCTCTTACAAAAGTGCCACTCCCTCTCACCATAAAAACAATTCCTTTATCCTCCAATAAATTAAGTGCTTTTATTATGGTACTTTTGCTCACCTTATATTGGCTAATTAAAGTTTCTATTACAGGAATCTTGTCTCCTTGTTTTAACGAATGTACTGTAATATATTTTTCAATTTCCAAGGCGATTTTTTGATATTTCAACATAGTTGATCCTCACTTTTACAACAATACAATCCATAATATGTATTAATTTTTTGGGTTTAAGGAGTAAATTTATTTTTAAAATAAATTTACTACACCACATCATCTTGTAATAAAATATTCCCTATAAGCTGATTGATTTGATTACTAGCTTATTTAATTTATCTCAAGCGTGCTTCCTCATCTAAATCATCTTGAGTTATTTTTCTGTCCTTGTAGTAATATTCCATATCATGTTCATTTATTGAACGCGTTACTTTGCAAGGATTTCCAACAGCAACTGAGTTAGCTGGTATATCTTTCGTCACTACGCTTCCAGCCCCTATAACAGTGTTTTCACCAATGGTTACTCCTGGACATATCGTACTGCCAGCTCCAATCCAACAATTATCTTCAATTTTTACTGGATCAGCATACATATACCCTCTGTAATTAGGGTTGATTGGATGGCCAACTGTAGCAATCGTTACTGCAGGACCAAATAGAACATTATTTCCAATGATAATTTTAGTGTCATCAACAAAATTACAATTAAAATTAATATAAGTACCCTCACCAATTTCAATATTAGTACCATAGCAAAAGTAAAATGGTGGTTCTATCCATGCCTTTGTTTTCTTACCGAATATTTCTTCCATGAGTCGTACTCGCTCTTCCAAAGCATCTGGTCCAGTTACATTAAATTCCATCATTCGTCTTTTAGCTTGCACCCTATCTTCAGGTAATCCCTCACAATAATCTGTAAATAACTTTCCTGATTGAATTCTTTCTCTCATTGTCATTCTGCATTTCTCCTTTAATGATTCAATTTTTATCATGGACATTATTATTTATGATGCAACGTCTCTAGTGATATTTCTCAACCACTTGTATTGGCGATAGCGGTATACAGCCATAGGAAGCTTGATAATTTCATCTAAATTGATTACTGCATACAATACTATAGGATGTAAATGCCATACAAACGCACTCAAATAACCTAACGGCAATACTATCATCCACATAACCACAGTATCACACCAAAGACCAAATTTCGCATCTCCTCCAGCAGGGAAAAATCCACCAATGATTGTTGAATTAATTGACTTACCAATACAATAGTAAGCGCATACATATAGCATTCCATCTAGGTATGACTGCGCTAAATCATTTAAATCTACTACAAGGAATACCACCGGCCTTATCAACAAGATAGTTCCCCCTGCAACTATCCCCAATAGCCATGCATATAAAGTTATTCTTTTGGATGCTTTTATTGCCATTTCCTTGTCATTGGTTCCTAGGTATTTCCCAATGAGTACAGCACCGCCGCTAGAAATACCTGCACAAAATACTATTGCTAAATTTCTAACTACCGTTGCAATAGAGTTCGCCGCAACCATATCGGCGCTTACATGTCCAATTATGGCAGTTATAACTGTTAAGGCACCGCCCCAAACAAAATAATTTGCCTGAATAGGAATGGTATATTTTAGAAAGTCCTTGCGTAATTGACGGTTCATATTATCACGTACTGGTAAGTGAAACTGAATATGTCCAATTCTGATTGAATGAATGACACAGCACCCAATCTCTAGAAATCTTGCACATACAGTCGCTATAGCTACACCAGCAATGGCCATTTCTGGCTTGTTTGGGAAAAACACATAAACACAAAGTGCATTTAATCCTATATTAAGAATAAGACAAATAGAACTAATCCATGCACTGAAGCGAGCGTTCTCCATGCTCTTTATTACACTAAAATATACTTGAGAAAGTCCCATTGCGATATACGAAAACGAAACAGTACGCAAAAAGATAGTACCATAATTAATTAACTCCATATCATTTGTAAATAGCTGCATCAAAATTTTGGGAAAGCAAAATGAAAATCCACAAAAGATAATGGATATACTAAGCGAAAATATACTAGTAATGCTCCATACCCGTTGAATTGTTTTTACATCATTCCTCCCCCAATACTGAGCCGTTAATATACCTGCTCCCGTTGATATACCCATAAAAAAAAGTGACAACACAAATGTAACTTGCCCTGCAAGTGATACAGCAGACATTGCAGCTTGATTAATTACCCCAAGCATTATAACATCTACTGCAATGGCAGCAGCAGAGACTAAATTTTGGAACGCTATTGGTAATACCAACGAAAGTAAGGCGCTGTTAAGTGTGCGATTAAGTTCGCTCTGCTTCTTTTTTTGATCCTTTACTTGTTCCGGCACTGTACATCCCGTCTTTCTTAATTTTAATGTTATAAAAATTGTATATGTTTTACAGCAACCCTTCTATCAAAATCTTATATCATTCTTTCGAAATCGTGTATTTCTGTTGTATTGCCTATTTATATTTTTCATTCAACCATATAAATATTTTTTTATTTTTTGCCCAACACATCTACAAAAAAACAGTTGCCTGTTGGCAACTGTTTAACTTCAGGATTACAAGTGTCAATCTAAATGGAGTACTCTAGTAGTTAGTAGTAGGGGTCGCAATAGTAATTTGCTTTCGATAATCCTGCGGGCCATAGCCCATTTTCTTACGAAAAGTGTAAGAAAAATAACTTCCGCTTTGAAAACCACATGCCATTGCTATTTCACTAATAGATCTATTTGTTTCTTTTAGCATTTCACAACTTTTTTGAATTCTATATCCTATTAAATAATTATTGGGGGTTTGTTCAATATATTTATTAAATAAATTACAGCAAATACTCCTACAAACATTACCAGCAAACGCAATATCATCAAGCGTTATTTTTTCTTCATAATGTTCATGAATGAAACTAGTCATTTTCCAAACTGTATCCCAGGAATTGTCATCAACATGATTCCTAGGCACTTGTTGAATATGATCTCCTATATTTGCACATAGTGACATGACTTGTGACGATAAACGGAGAGGATTTGCCTTTTGATGCATTTCTTCGTATATATCATTTAATAAAGTAAGTGCTTCTCGTTGCCATTGTACATGTTCATTCAATAATATATAATCTTCAGTATTTGGTCCGAATTTTTCCTCTAGGTAAACTTTTCCTACTTGAGTATGCTCACCAAGAAGGATGGGATGAACTACTACAACAATAAAATGGCAATCGTTCAAATTATTAGAATAACCATAATGTATACGCTCACTATTTACAAAAATTCCACTTCCCTTTTCAATACACACTGTTCTACCATTCACAAAATATTCCATAGAACCTTCAAGCACCATGATAAACTCTAAATCTGAATGCCAATGACTCGGGGCAGCATATCTATCAAAATGAAGTAATCTTCCTTTTCGAACATACAAAGGAAAATCAGGTAAATTATAGTTTAATCGCTCTGATGAATCTGAAAATATTTCCAATGCCGAACTCATGATTACCTCCTAAAAATATACGATTTTGATAATATTAAACCCAATTTTGATGGATTATGCAAGAGTAATTGTTATAAAATTAGGATTGTATAAGAAATTTAAACAGAGAATATTATACGATATTATAGAAAAGGTTATATCAACAGTACTAAAGGGAGGATTCAATTGTGAATGATATTAAAGTAATTATTATGGATGTTGATGGTACGTTAACTAATAATGAAAAGGTTATACCTGCTGAGACAAAAGAGGTTTTACTTAAAGCACAAAAAGCTGGAGCTGTCTTAGTTCTTGCTTCTGGACGGCCAACATCTGGTTTAATGGATTTTGCTAAAGAATTAGAAATGGAAAAACATCATGGACTTTTAGTTTCATTTAATGGTTCTAAAGTGATTGATTGTGAAACAAATGAAGTATTATTTAATGAAACAATGACTGTTGAACAAGGACAATCAGTCCTCGAACATATGAAGAAATTTGAGGTTATTCCTATGATTGATAAAGATAACTACATGTATGTTACTGATGTTTTTAACAATGAAATAAATTATAATGGAGAGCCAATTAACATAGTAAAATATGAGTCTCGCGGTGGTAAATTTAAGCTAAGCGAAGTAGAAGATTTGGCGGCTTTTGCTGATTATCCACTAAATAAAATTCTAACTGCAGGATCACCCGATTATCTTCAGAAACATTATAAAGAAATGATGGAGCCTTTTAAAGATACTTTAAATTGTGTATTTACAGCTCCCTTTTATTTTGAGTTTACTGCTAAGGGTATAGATAAAGCAAAAGCTTTAGATACAATACTAATTCCTAGAGGATACAAAAAGGAAGAAATGATTGCTTTTGGAGATGGGCACAATGATGCTACTATGGTCGAATATGCTGGCATAGGAGTAGCTATGGCTAACGCAGTCGACGACTTAAAAGCAGTAGCTGATGAAGTTACTCGCTCAAATGACGAAGATGGAATCGCTTATACATTAAGTAAATATTTTAAATAACTGTATACAAAGAGCCATATTTTTATATAAAATGGCTCTTTAATATATAATCTAGATTTATCTTACAAATGTAATAAAGTCAATATTAACTGGTTCAATGCCATCTAAACGAAGTCGCGAATTGATCTGCCCCCGATGGTACTGACCATGCAATGCTATATGAGTTAAAATATCCCGTACAGAATTCTCAAACTCTGTTCCTTTGCTATTTGTGTAAGTTATTAACTTATCCAAATCAGCCGCTGCTAGATTAGTGAGAAACGTGGTGAAACTCTTTTCATTTCGCCTAATAAGTTCTGTACAAGCTTCCATATCCATCTCTAACCAGATAGGCAGTCTTGAACTGTCCAAACCTTGTAATCTAGTTATCCAAACATTTTCTGCAAGTAAGATATGGGAAAATAAACGGATTATCTCATGATTTTCCTCTTCAATATCTTGCAATGTTTCGAGAATACGCTGATTAGCCCAATTTAAATGTTCATACATCAATTGGATAGTTTTCATTCGGAATTACACCACCAATGTTTAAATTTCTCAACATAAGTCCCCTTTTTATAAATATTCCCTTAGCTTAATGTTACTACCTATTTTTTAATAGAAATAAAAAGAAAAATTCTCCCACCCTCTCAGTTTATTAGGATTTACATCCAAATGCTCGCTATTCCGCAGGTTTCCGCTTCCCTGTAGAGGCTTATATACAAAGATGAAAAGTTAGCACTTTCTAGCAGTAGGAAGGCAAATTAAATAAACGGAGAGTTTTCATTATAAATCCAAGCACTCTAAGGCCGTATTGTTATCATGATTATGAGCAGTCATTTGAATTAATCTCGGGAATTTAATCATTAGTAGTTATTATGTTATGGCCGGGATGCAGACCAAGAAAAAGTGCTGGAAGTTTCCGTCGATATTCTTTTGGTGTACATAATGTTTTTTTGATAAAATTCCGATTAAATGAGCGTATGTTTTCATATCCACAAAGATAAGCAATCTCTGTAATATTTTTTTCTGTTGTACTGAGAAGATGACAACCATAGCTAACCCGAGTATCATTTAAAAACTCTGTGAAAGACGTTTTGACACGGGCATTAAAATATTTTGATAGATAATTATAACTATATCCTAATTTTACAGCAATACTCTGTAAAGTAATGGGTTCCGTAAAGTGTTCCTGTATATATGTTAGCAGGGTATGAAGCAATGCTGAGTCTTTTTTTTCTGTTTTAATGAGGGTCGTTTGTGCCATTAACTCGGATAATAATAAATAAAGACTGGCTTTTTGTTCTAACAGGTTGAAGTCTTCTTTAAAGAGTGTTTTTGAAACGAGTATTTTTGCCTGTACAGACAGGTCAAAAATGGGATTCTCAAGGGAACGATTCTCTATCATACTTTGAAAGGTCGGTACATAATCGGGAGAAAAGATACATATTTTAGCTCTAGATTGTGATACTGTCGCAATGGAATGAATTTCATTCGGTAATATTAGTAAATATTGTCCAGTATGTAAATGAAAATTTCTTTGTTCAATCATAACTTCCATTTCACCACCAAGAACAAAGATTAATTCAAAACAACGATGGAGATGGCTAGGAAAGTTTAAATTGGAAGTATTATAGTTTGTAATGAAATCAAAATGGTGGGGTTCGTATAATAACATTGAGATTCACCCTTTCACAATAGGATAAATTTTGTCTAGGATTATATAAGTTTTATCTTGTTGTGTCAATCGAAAAAATGATACATTTACCAATATTAGACACACAGACAATAGGGTTTGGTCTAGTTCTAGTGAGAATGCTCCCCTTTCTATAAAGTATTAGCGGGATCACCGCCTATTACTAATGCTCTAGAGTTTGAATACAGAAATGGTTTGTTTATCATTCTATTTCTTTCCTAGTCTTTACATCAAGCAAAAAAAGGAGATAACTATGGAGAAACTTAGAATTGGAATGGTTGGCTATAAATTTATGGGAAAGGCACACAGTCATGCATACCGAGATCTTCCCATGTTCTTCCCTAATACTGTTCATCCTGAAATGAAGGTTATCTGCGGCCGTGATGAAAAAGGTGTCGCTGCTGCCTCCAAACAATTTGGCTGGGAGGAGTATACAACCGACTGGAAGACTTTATTAAATAGAGAAGATATTGATTTAATTGATATCAATGCTCCGAGTAATACACATAAAGAAATTACATTGGCTGCAGCAAAGGCAGGCAAGCATGTTTTTTGCGAAAAACCGTTAGCGCTTACATTAAAGGACTCTAGAGAAATGCTTGAAGTGGTTGAGACTGCTGGGGTTAAACATATGGTTGGATTTAACTATCGCTTTGCTCCTGCTGTTATGTTGGCGAAAAAGCTGCTTGATGAAGGGAAACTAGGTGAAATCTATCACTTCCGGGCCTACTTTTTACAGGACTGGCTTGTCGATCCAAACTTCCCGCTTGCCTGGAGACTACAGAAAGAAATTGCCGGTTCAGGTTCACATGGAGATCTTGGAGCTCATCTGATTGATTTGGCCCATTACCTTATTGGCGATATTGCAGAAGTAATTGGTATGAGCGAAACCTTTATTAAGGAGCGACCAATACCTTCCCAAATGACCGGCTTAACGGCAAAAGGCAGCAATAGCGATGAAAAAGTACCTGTAACAGTGGATGACGCTACCCTATTCCTAGCTCGTTTTGCAAATGGTGCATTAGGAAGCTTTGAAGCGACACGATTTGCTGCAGGCCATCGCTGTACGAACTCGTTTGAAATCAATGGAAGTAAAGGCAGTGTGATTTTTGACTTTGAGCGGATGAATGAACTGCAGGTTTATTTCACTGATGACAAGGAAGATGTACAGGGCTTCCGCCGAGTCTTAGCAACTGATCCAAGTCATGCTTTCGCAGAAGCATGGTGGCCACCGGGACATACGATTGGCTATGAACACACGTTTATTCACGAAATGGTGGAACTTATGGAGTCTTTCTGTGAGGATCGGCAGCCTGTTCCAAATTTCCGTGACGGTGTAAAGTGTCAAGAGGTTTTGGAAGCAGTTGATTTATCGATTGAGAAACGCCAATGGATTCGAATTTCGGATGTTTAAAAATATATAGCGAAGGTGTGGATGAAACATGAAAAAGAAGGCCTTAATTGTTTGGGGCGGATGGGATGGCCATCAGCCTGAACAAGTTGCAGATATATTTAAAGGAATCCTCGAAGAAGAAAATTTCCAAGTACAGGTTTCCAATTCACTAGACTCTTATGCAGACAAGGAAATGTTAAAGTCATTAGACTTGATTGTTCCTCACTGGACAATGGGTCAAATTGAAAGAAAGTATGTCTTAAATATCTCTGAAGCAGTGGCATCAGGTGTTGGTTTAGCTGGATGCCATGGTGGAATGTGTGACTCTTTTCGTAACAATGTTGACTGGCAGTTTATGACTGGTGGAAATTGGGTCGCTCATCCTGGTAATGATGGTGTGGAATATACTGTAAACATCAAACAATCCTCGAGCCCGCTCTTAAAAGATATCTCTGATTTTACAGTCACTAGTGAGCAATATTACCTTCATTATGATCCAGCGGTAGAAGTGTTGGCAACTACGCGTTTCCCAGTGTTTCATGGTCCGCATTCAGCTAACAAAGCAGTAGATATGCCTGTTATCTGGACAAAACGATGGGGTCACGGAAATGTATTTTATAATTCATTAGGGCATCAGGCTAATATTGTTGCCATGCCGGAAGTCTCACTTATTATGCGTCGAGGATTTTTATGGGCCGCTGCCGGAAAGACACTGGCCGAGGGACTAGGTGTAGGTTCAACTTACGGAAATGTACGTACCCATACTGGTATGGGAGACAGCCAATAAAAAAAACCTTTAGACTAAATCTAGGAGGAGCCTTATGAAAAAACTTAAGATTGGCATCATTGGTTGTGGAAATATTAGTTCTATTTATATGGAAAACTGTCCGAAATTCCCTCATCTCGAGCTTGTTGCCTGCGCCGATTTAGATTTACAGCGGGCTTATTCTCAAGCTGAAAAGTTTAATATTCCAAAAGCTTGTTCCGTAGAGGAACTGCTGAATGATCCGGAGATTGAACTTGTAATCAATTTAACCATACCAAAAGCACATGCCTCTGTCTGTATACAGGCACTTGAAGCAGGTAAACATGTATATACGGAAAAACCACTTGCGGTTACACGCGAGGAAGGCAGACAAATTTTAGAAACCGCAAAAAAACGAAATCTTCTTGTTGGCAGTGCGCCTGATACCTTCTTAGGTGCCGGTATTCAAACGGCCATCCATTTAATGGAGCAAGGTGAAATTGGTGAGCCTATTGGGGCATCCGCTTTCATGATTTGCCGCGGTCATGAACATTGGCATCCAGACCCAGCTTTCTATTATGATGTCGGTGGTGGACCAATGTTTGATATGGGGCCATACTACTTAACAGCCTTGGTTGCCCTCTTAGGACCAATTAAGCGAATCTCAGGTTTCACACGGATCAGCTATCCTGAAAGAACCGTAGTTAGCAAACCAAAAGCAGGTACAAAAATCGATGTTAAGATTCCAACCCATCTCTCAGGTGTTATTGACTTTGCTTCTGGGGTAATTGGAAACATCACCACAAGCTTTGATGCATTTGGCGGAACATCTCTTCCACCTATTGAGATATACGGAAGCGAAGGAACATTACTAGTTCCTGATCCAAACACGTTTGGTGGACCTGTTAAGATTAGAAAACGTGACGAAAATGACTTTAAAGAGGTGCCTCTAGCATACGGCCACGCTCAAAACAGCAGAGGACTTGGTGTAGCAGATATGGTCCATGCGATTATCGAAGGTGGCCACTACCGAGCAAATGGCAAGTTAGCGTATCATGTGTTAGAAGCGATGCATGGTTTCCATGATTCCTCTGATAGCGGCAGACATTATACGATGGAAAGTACATGTAATCGCCCTGAACCAGTCGCCATGAAAATACAGAAGTAATGAAAGTTTTTAGAGGATAAATATATACAATGGCTACCCTTTTTAAGGTTAGCCTTTTTTTGCGTAGTTAATTCTCTCTAATAAGAAATGGCTTACCTTACTATGCTATAACTAAAACGGTCATTGCATATGTTTAGCATAAGATTTATTTGGGTATTTAGTATGAGATTAAAATTAAAGGTTTTATGAGAAAAACTATTGTATTGAATGATAGCAAGGTCTGGATATCGTTAAAATTATAAGATAATGGAGGGAAAAACTATTCACCTGTGCTCAATGAGTTACTTGGTTGTTTATTTTAACCTGACGAATTGGACACTGCTTAATTATTTATGCTTTCAGTATGTCTCAGATGCTTTTGCGCACAATAAGATACATGTATGCAGCACGAGGATTAACATTAGATTAACTAATCTGTTGTCTTTGTATAACCACACATCACGGAGTTGAAAATATGAAATTTAACAAGAAGAAGATTAACATTGTAAATATCCAAACAGCGAAAAAAAGTGTGTTTGCAACTGGAGTAGGAAATGCAATGGAATGGTTTGATTTTGGTTTATATTCCTACTTAGCTGTTATTATAAGCCAAAACTTTTTTAGCCCAGTACAAAATGACGAGTTAAAATTAGTATTTACGTTCGGGACTTTTGCAATTGCCTTTTTAATGCGTCCATTAGGCGGTATTATCTTTGGTAAAATTGGTGATAGAGCAGGAAGAAAAGTCGTCTTAACGACAACGATTATATTAATGGCCTTTTCTACATTATTGATTGGTATATTACCTACTTATGATCAAATTGGAATTTGGGCTCCCATACTGTTATTAATCGCCAGAATTATTCAAGGCTTTTCAACTGGAGGTGAATATGCCGGTGCAATGGTCTATATTGCCGAATCATCTCCTGACAATAAGCGTAGCATCCTAGGAAGTGGATTAGAAATCGGGACCCTTTCAGGATATATATTGGCTTCACTCGTAGCGAGCATACTTTTTATCTCTTTATCAGATGAACAAATGGCCTCATGGGGATGGAGACTCCCGTTCTTGCTAGGTTTACCGCTAGGATTTGTTGGATTGTACTTAAGGAAGAGCTTAGAGGAATCACCTATTTTTGAAAATGAAATATCTACTAATGAGGGTCAAGAACAAGAGGAAGAAAGCTTCTTCTCTATACTAAGAAATCATAAAAAAGATATTATTGTCTGTTTCGTATCTGTAGCATTCTTTAATGTAACAAATTATATGTTACTATCCTACATGCCTTCTTACTTAAACGAGGTTGTAGGTTTATCAAGCTCAACAGGAACTATATTAATTACACTTGTCATGGTCATCATGGTCCCACTAACATTACTCTTCGGTAGGTTAAGTGATAACATAGGAAATAAAAATGTCTTCTTAATTGGTTTAGGCGGATTGACACTTTTATCTGCGCTAGCATTTTATTTCGTGAACATGAGTGGTTTAATATTTGTTTCGTTAGGTATTCTTATTCTGGGCGTACTGCTTGCAACATATGAAGGCTCCATGCCCGGTTCCTTGCCAGCAATGTTCTATACCGATATACGCTACCGAACATTATCTGTAACCTTTAATGTCTCGGTTTCCATATTTGGGGGTACTACTCCATTAGTTTCCACCTGGCTCGTTCACCAAACAGGCAATAAATTAGCACCTGGCTGGTATTTAACCATCGTAAGCATCATCGGCTTCTTTGTCATACTATTCTTATTCAAAAGTACAACAGGAAAATCCTTAAAAGGATCTTATCCAACAGTTGCTACGAAATCTGATTATAAAGAAGTTGTTGAGAATCCAGAAGATGCCCTATGGTGGAAAGCGGAACAAGAAGAAAACAAGCCTAATTAACATTTACCTACTCTTGCCATTTTCCATAAAAGCAGTAATTAGTTAGGCTTGGACTTATATTTTTTGTATTGCTCCATATTACATCTAACTTTTACAAACGAACTTGGAAGCATGTTGTTTCAAGTTATTAATGGATAGAGCATTCAACAAATTTAAAACAACAGCTAGACTAACCTAAATAAATGGCTTTATGATATAAGGAAAAATGTCTAACCCTATATATTTCAAGGGTTAGACATTTTTATTGTTATGCATATTTAAGCGTTTATGTTGGTTTAATGCAGAATTATAAATTCATATCTTCATCGTTTTTACTTTCTCTCTCGTCTATATCTGATAAATGAAAATTACATATATTTTGTTATTATTTTTAAGTTAATTAACTCCATATAGAAGCACTTATTTATCCTCGATCCAACAGAATTTTATCTCTTGTGAATGGATACTAAAGTAAAGTGATATAACTCAAAGGGTATTTTCATACAGAACAGCCTAAGGAATTTAGAGGTATGAATATGGA
>Ga0209463_1001756_pt1 | contig 12688 bp, 10 predicted proteins | sample AgamicMgSfrz_FD_187169 | JGI IMG/M metagenome (GOLD analysis project Ga0209463, IMG submission 187169) | Agave microbial communities from Guanajuato, Mexico - Mg.Sf.rz (SPAdes) (version 2) | ecosystem: Host-associated > Plants > Phyllosphere > Phylloplane/Leaf | place: Guanajuato, Mexico... | reverse complement strand
CTATTTGTTTTATGCTAATCCCAACGGTTGGAAGCGCGGCCTCAGTACTTTTATTAATGTGTATAGGTAATGCCTTTAATTACCTACCCAATTCGATCTATTGGACAGTTGTTCTTGATACAGAGCCTAATAAAGCAGGAACTTTTGGGGGAGTAACTCATTTTATTGCAAACCTGGCTACTATTATTGCGCCTACGCTAACAGGAAGCCTTGTTGCGACACATGGGTATAATGCTATGTTTACTGCTGCTGCCATTGCCGTAATAATTGGAATGGTATCTATGATATTTGTAAAACCAGGACAACGAAGTCATATATCAGATATGCATAATGAGGAAAATATTATATTATAAGAACTATTATTCTTCTATAGGATAAAAAGCTTCTACCAAAAAAAGATGCTTAATTTGAGAATTCAGGAATATAAAACCGTGAAAATATATAGCTGTTAACAAACATGCTACTTAATAAAATAATGATTTTGTTCTACTCCAACACTCAGTTATCGATCTACTTTATTGTATGCTTTTAGACATATATTATCTTATATCAAATTATTACTACAAAGTAGCCAAGATTTTCATTTATCAATATCACACAAATTTTTGAAACATAAGGAAAAGCCAAGGCTTTCTCAAAAAAGCGCTTGGCTACTTATTTATCTCTTCATTTACTTAGAAATTTGGTTAAAATCTTACTTAGTTAGATTATCTGAGAGTAAGTAAATGGAGAATAGAATTAATACAAGCTCCTTTTCAAGGTATTACCAATAAAATTATTAGAATATTACTCCAATTGAAGGAGAGGTAAATTTCTTATGGCGGAACACAAATTTAAAATGGATGATGCTCCTCTTAATAAGTTTCATTTAAAGATTACTGCACTTACTTTTGGATCTAATTTTACCGATGGTTATGCTCTTGGTATTATTGGTATAGCTCTTGCTCTAATTGGACCAGAAATGAAACTTAATTCCATGTGGGAAGGGCTAATAGGCAGCTCAGCTTTAATTGGTCTCTTTTTAGGGAGTCTAGTGCTTGGAGGGTTATCCGATCGTGTAGGTAGACAGAAAATATATTTGTTTAATTTTCTAGTTGTTGCCATTGCTTCTGTTTTACAACTATTTGTAAACGGTCCAGTAGAGCTATTTATTTTACGTCTGATAATAGGATTTGCTCTAGGAGGCGATTATGCCGTAGGCTCAACTTTACTTGCAGAATTTGCACCTAGAAAGTATCGGGGTATCTTACTAGCTTCTTTAAATGTACTCTGGACAGTTGGGTATGTTGCAGCTACCATAGTCGGCCACTATTTAGGTTCAAGTGACACCGAATCATGGCGATGGATGCTTGCTACATCGGCAATTCCTGCAATTATCGTACTGTTATTAAGAATTGGGACACCTGAATCACCAAGATGGCTTATTAGCATGGGACGTAATGAAGAGGCACGCCAGATTGTTAAAAAATACATTGGGTTGAATGCAGAAATTGATGAAAAGATAACAGAGCATCAGCAAAATCAAGGATACCTATCACTTTTTAACAAACAAAATTGGAGGCGCACTACTTTTGGAGGGATATTTTATGTTTGCATTGTTATTCCTTATTTCGCTATTTATACCTTTTTACCCTCAATATTAAAAAGCATGGGATTATCTGAAAATTTCACAGTAGATCTTTGGCTAAATATATTTCTAATTGTTGGATCGTTGGTTGGACTTTGGCTTATGGAAAAACTTTCTCGAAGAAGTTTTACCATTGGAACGTTTGCATTGATGACCATAAGTTTATTTATGCTGAGTATTTTACAGAGGCCTGACATTTTACTTATCACCTTGTTTTTAATGTTTACATTCATTATATCAGCAGCTTCGAATCTAACATTGACATATCCTGCTGAACTATTTCCAACTGAAATACGCGGGTCGGGAGTAGGTTTTTTGACAGCTTTCAGCCGAATCGGATCTGCTGTTGGAACGTTTCTACTGCCTTTGAGCTTAAATAATATGGGATTAGGTGCAACAATGATTGGAATGTCCGCGATTTTATTATTAGGTACTATTGTTTCAATTATGTGGGCGCCTGAAACAAAATCTCTTTCTCTAAGTGAAGCAAGTAACCCTTTAGAAGATAACCCTTTACATGTAGAAGATAAGACAACCCTAAACTCTATGAATCGTAAAGCTTAAACAAAATAAGGTCAGCTTTTGCTCTCTTATATAGAAATTAGATTCTAAAAAGTTAGCACTGTAGAGAGGGAAAGCTGACTACAGAAATTTACTAATGAAGATTAATTTCAGATTAAATACCATCACATTGAGGAGGAGTAACCTTGATTGAAGTAAGAGAAACGAAAGTAGTAATTGAAGACAACCTTACCATTAAGGATCTGGTAGCAGTAGCTAGGCATCATGCTTCTCTAGAACTCTCTGAGAAAAGGAAGAATTGTATTATTCAAGCAAGGAAATTAGTAGAGAGATTTGTAGAAGAGAATCAAGTTATCTATGGAATTACGACAGGTGTAGGAGAAAATTCAAAAGTTAGAATTTCAACAACTGAGTCTAAAGAAATGCAAAAAAAATTAATCATGAGCCATGCTTGTGGGGTAGGTGAGCCGTTAAAACCAGAACAGGTCAGAGCTATTATGGTTATGATGATTCAAAACTTTTCACAAGGTTATTCAGGCATAAGACTAGAAACAGTGGAGGCTTTAATTAAACTATTAAATAAAGGAGTTACACCGATTGTTCCTAAAGAAGGATCTTTAGGTTATTTAAATCATCAGGCTCATATTAGTTTAGTTCTTCTTGGAATGGGTGAAGCAAAATACAAAGGGATAGTCATGAGTGGAAAGGAAGCTCTTCAGTCCGTAGGTATTTCTGAACTTGAATTGCATGAAAAAGAAGGACTTTCTCTTATTAATGGAACGGTTGATATGACAGGGATTGGAGCCTTAGCTATTTACGATGCTATGAATTTGCTCAAATCCGCCGATATTATATCTATGATGAGTTTTGAAGCTTTACGTGGGACCTACTATGCTTTCGATCCAAGGATTAGCCAAGTGAAGCTTCATCCAGGACAAAAAAAAACAACTTCAAATATACATAAAATTATTAATGGGAGTAAAATTGCTGAGACATTTAAGGAGTATAGAACCCAAGATGCTTTAAGTATTCGGTCAATTCCTCAAGTGCATGGAGCCTGTAAAGATGCCATGAACTATGCAAAGGAAGTAGTGGAGAGGGAAATGAATTCAGCAACTGATAATCCTCTGATTTTTCATGAAGAAGAAAAAGGGGTTGCTATATCTTCTTCTAATTGTCATGGTGAAGCAGTAGCTCTAGCTATGGACTTTTTAACAATTGCTATCTCAGAGTTAGCAAATATTTCTGAAAGAAGGGTTTTTCGACTTTTATCCCCTCAGCTCAGTGAATTACCTCCTTTCTTAGTTGAGAAGAGTGGAGTGAATTCAGGCTATATGATCTCACAATATGTGGCGGCAGCATTAGTCTCTGATAATAAGGTATATTCCCATCCATCTTCAGTTGATTCAATCCCTACAACAGCAGGACAGGAAGACCATGTAAGTATGGGAACATCTGCTGCTTTGAAAGCATTGAAGGTTATTTCGAATACAGAGAAAGTCCTTGGAATTGAGTTGATGTGCAGTTCTCAAGGTTTGGATTTTCTAAAGCCTTTAGAATCAGGAATAGGTACAGAAGTTGCATATCAATTACTTCGACAGCACGTTCCGCCACTAGAAGATGACCGAGTCATATCAGAAGATATAAACCAATCGGAAAATTTAGTCCATACAGGAGCACTGGTTAAACAGGTAGAAATAAAAATAGGAGAGCTGCAGGTCTAAAAAAGAATTGATATGAACTATTTCTCTACTTAATATAATATCTCTTAACTGAATCTATGTAATGAAAGATCCTTGGGGCAGTGAATTTCCACCAAGGATTCTTTTTCCATATATATGTTAGGTCCTATAAAGACAGTAGGATATTGTATTCTTTTTTATCTATATACTCCATAAAAAAACCCTTTGTAAGGTTTCTTATATCTAGATAAAACGATCTTCCTAGAATTAAGATAATAATTCATAAAAACTAAGTTACTCTTCATAGTAGTATCCATGACAACTTTCATTAAATTAATACTTGTCTTAATCAATTATTAAACTTCCCCTCTCTATATTTTTAAATTACAAAAAGTAAAAATTTATTTATATATATGCTGTAACCTAGCTGAAATAGTATCGTTATAAAAAGAAACACTACTGCCTCATTATTGTTATAAAGATATGTTACGATTCATTAGGTCGGTATGGCATGTTTCATCATGCATTTCAGCTCGTAAAAAGATTCTTCTTTCCTTGTCAGGAGAAAGGAGAGATCTTTGTACATTTATCAAATTTACCCACTATCTATCCATACCAATCTACATGCAAACATAACTTAGAGGTTTACTTTCATACATGTTAGAATCTATCTTTTGTTTGCGCATATTTTTATATGTGTCTTTTTCTTTCTCCTATCTGATTTCTTATTCCATTTGCTCAAAATTAGATAGGAGCTTTTTTTGTAGGCTGAATTTTTAGCACGTTAGGTTAAGTTGATTCTAATTCCACCAGAAGAAGCTGATGTTCTTGGTCTTCCATCTCTTTGATGTTTAGCTGAACTTCTGTATTTCTCCATTAATTCATTAATACTTATTACTTGTATGATGCGAATATGTTCTGAAGATACCGCATAACGAACAGGCGTAATCAAGATAACAGAAGGAAAGATGGCTGCTCGCTCTTCTAGTTGCCAATGCAATGCTTTCCACTTATCCGAAAAGAAAAACTCCTCATATAAATGAATTTTATCCTGCATTTTCTGTTCTGAATACTGATTGCGTTGAATTTCAATCCAAAAAGGAGATCCTTTAAAGATACAAAAGAAATCGGGTTCAATGCCCCCTTTGCGTCCAGTGGGCTTATCTTCAACAATGACATTCTTAGGCACACTATACATACACATTTGCTTATAGACATCCAAGATAGAAAGGAAATGTAATATCTTTTGAGAGTTCTTTTTGATATTTACATCTACAGGCAAATAGACGGTCGGAGAATACTGTTGTGTACGTTCAATTATCCCTAATCGATATAAACGTACCATCACACTATTACACGCATTGACAGGCGATTTCAGCTGTTTAAAGAAGAGTTCCACTAATGAGTCGCGATCCACAGCCCGAAACTGATTAATAAATCCAATGATATCTTTATCACGCTCCGATAGTCGAAAACTCATCGCTGTTCCTCCTTCTCTAATAATCCAAAGATAGACTGTGGTACGACCTCCAGTTGATGTTCAGGGTCTTTTACGCGTGTTTTATAAGGTGAAAGCATCTCCTTACAAGCTTCTTCATCTAAAAAATACGCTTGAAACTCTTTAACCTCATCAATTTTAATCTTCATGCGCCCTCTGGCTGCAGCATCGATTTCTTCTGCCCCAAGTACGCCTGCCACCTTTGCATTTGTCGCATCAGCTTGCCTACCAGAAATCCTCACACGTAAGTTAGCCTTTAACGCTGAATTTAATAAATCCGCATCCGGACGCTGCATCGCAATAATCGTATGAACGCCTAACGCACGGCCTTGGCTGGCAAACTGTTGAATCATCTCTACAAGGTCCGTTTCTCTCTTCACTATGCTCATCTCATCTACAACTACAACAATACGAGGTAGCTTAAAGGGAAGTCGACTAATGTGTGTGACGCCATGCTCTAACAGTAAAAATTTTTTTGCTTTTTAGGTATCAATTATTTCAGCTCAACGCATCCGGTCGCCCCCTTCGCCTCTTCGGCTCAGCTCCCTTACAGGTTCTACGAAAGGCTTCACAAGGCGTATACAGCTTGTATTCACGCGGTAGTGATACTGAACTAGTTACTAATTATGTAATGAAGTTAAGATTCTTTAGATACTATGTAGCTACTGCAGTAAGCTTGCCTGTCCAATCGAAAAATAAAAAAGAACCCTTACCGCAGTAGGTAAGGGGTAGCTGATTATGTAAGAAGGAATAGATTTTTATATGCTAGGGTTGGACTATTGACCTATCTCTTTCATGAAATGGACGAGAATCAAAATTATTCCAAAAATTTAAATTAGTATGTGATGGAAAGCAGTAAAAGAAAGATAAAACATATAAAATGAGAGAATTTTTGTAAGAATGTCTCCACGCCCTTTTTAGTTTCAATTTATTACCTGTGATTTTTTCAAAAATACTGCGGATCTTAAAAGGTATATGACTATTACAAGGAGTGAAGACAAGATGAAGAACAGAAAATATTTATTTGGTCTTCTCTCAACCATTTTGTCTGTAGGGTTTCTCTTCGGTTGTAATGATAAAAAGGATGAAGCTGAGCCTGATTCAACAGAAGAGCCCTCTGAACAAAAGGTAGAGAATAATGGTATTAACAGTAGTCCACGAAATGTTGGGTACGAGGCGGATAAAGATTGGAATAATCAAAAGGAAGTTGATGCTGACACGCCTGACTTAAAAGGTGGACCTGAACATTTAGTAAGAGAACCTCATCCCCTTTCTCTGGCAGATTTAAGAAAAAAATATAGCCACACTTTTCTTCTTAATGGTGATCGAGCGAAACGGGAAGTAGCGCTAACGTTCGACGACGGACCGGATGACAAGTTTACGCCTCAGGTATTAGACGCCTTAAAAAAAGCTGGTGTAAAAGCTACATTTTGTGTGGTAGGGAACCGTGTTAAAGCACACCCTGATATCTTGAAACGGATGATTAAGGAAGGACATGCAATAGCCAATCATTCTTATAGTCATCCTAATTTTCCTAAACTTAAAATAGAAGAATTCCGTAATGAGATTGTAAATACAGATCATATCATTCATAAAGTAAGTGGTTATAATACGTCGATAGTGAGACCCCCTTATGGAAGTATAAATGAGGAAGAAATTAAGTGGTTAGCTCATAAAAACAAGAAAATCGTAAATTGGGATGTTGATTCATTAGATTGGAAAGGATTGAGTGCAGAGCAAGTTTCTACAAATATTCTTGCACAGGTTAAACCAGGCTCGATTATATTACAGCACTCTGCAGGAGGAGAAGGGGAAGACTTATCTGGATCAGTAAAAGCTTTGCCTGAAATTATTAATAAGTTAAAAGGCGATGGAGTAAAGTTTGTAACTATTCCACACATGTTGGGGATTCCTGTAAATAAATAAAAATAGGTTGGTATGGATTAGGATGATGGGAATATTAACAAACAGATATTTTGTATGAGTAAAACCGCCAAAGAGAATCAATACATTTTAAAAATAATTCAATGGATGTGTAATAGATGTCAGTGTCTACAATAGGAAAGAGAAAAGAGAAAATTTATATTATAAGTGCACTTGTATTACTTTTTCTTTATTTTCTCCCTATGTATGTATTAGGAGAAAATGCTCATATACGTGTTCATGATAATCTAGATTCTAATATTGCCTGGTATAAGGTACTGGCTAAAAGTGGCCAGATATTTGGCGGCCTTCATTCTACAGTCCCTCAAGTTATCAATGGATTGCCTCGTGATGCATTCGGGACAGCATTCAGTGGGATTGTTTGGCTTCACGCTCTCTTTCCTTCTATGACTGCTTACGCTTTAAGCCAAACTATTACTCGGTTAGTTGCTTTTGGGGGAATGTATTTACTATTGAAGAAGCACTTTATTAAACACGAAGACGCCCACTTTGTTCGTATTGGTGTATCACTTGCATTTGCACTTACCCCTTTTTGGCCTTCAGGCATGTTAAGCACTTTAGGATACCCTCTTGCTTTATGGGCATTTCTAAATATCCGTTCTGGAGATTTTTCATGGAAGGAATGGGTGGTTCTTTTCCTTTTACCCTTTTACTCAAGCTTTGTACTCGGCTTTTTCTTCTTTTTAGCAGCGATTTCTTTTTTATGGATTTATGACTTAATTAGAAAGAGAAAGTGGAATTGGCCATTTCTATTTAGCCTTATTTTTATGACATCCCTTTACCTTTTAATTGAATATCGCCTTGTCTATTCAATGATTCTTTCAGAACAGCCAAATCATAGGATGGAATTTATATCTTCTCGACATGATTTTTGGCACTCTATGCGCCTTTCCCTTAAAAACTTTCTCATAGGGCATACCCATGTTATGACTGTTCATACGCATGTTATTCTCCCAATATTATTTTTAACCCTTACTTTATTAGCTGTTAAGAAGAATATAAAACATAATAAACTATTCGTTTTTTTATTTCTTTTAAATGTTGCTTTATCAATATGGTACGCTTTTTGGTTTAATAATTTATGGATTCCTCTCAAAGAAAAGGTCAGCTTTCTAAATACATTTAACTTTGCGAGGTTTCATTTCTTACGAATTATTGTTATTTACCTTAGTTTCGGACTAGCCTGTTACATTCTATGGTCAATAGGAAAGTTTTGGAGGCAATTAGCTACTATAGCGATCCTATGTCAGATCGTAACACTTCTCCTGTTTAACGAAGAACTTCTTTATGGCTATCACTTTCACTCTCCTTCCTTTAGAGAGTTTTATGCTACAGAACAATTCAAAGATATAAAAGAATATATAGGCGATCCTCAGGATTCGTATCGTGTGGCAAGTATTGGACTCCATCCAGCTATTTCACAATACAACGGATTCTACACGCTAGATACCTATAACAATGTATATCCCCTTGAATACAAGTATAAATTCCGAAAGATAATAGCAAAAGAGTTAGACAAAAATAAGCAATTAAGAAAATATTATGATGAATGGGGAAGTCGTTGTTACCTCTTTGTCAATGAGCTTGGTAAAACATACGAGTTCAGGAAAGATCAGAAAAAAGAAGTACGTCATCTGCAGTTAAACACGACTCAATTCAAAGAAATGGGTGGTCGTTATATCTTTTCATCGGTCCCTATCCTGAACGCGAAAGATAATAACCTTTCGCTTTTGAAGGAATTTAATCATAAAGAATCTGCATGGAAGATTTACTTGTATCAAGTAATGTAGGAGGTATAAAAATTGAAGCCAACGCTGCCTTTAGTAACAATAGTTGTTCCTTGTTACAACGAACAAGAAGTATTAAAAGACACGATTACGCATCTCTCCTCTGTTTTAGATGATTTAAGGAAAGAAGAGTTAATTTCAGCTAATAGCAAGATATTATTTGTAGATGACGGTAGTAAAGATCGGACATGGTCATTAATTGCGATGGAGAGCACAATTAATAACTACGTAACGGGACTAAAGCTATCATGCAATGTAGGGCATCAGAAAGCACTTCTCGCTGGACTCGAAAAAGCTAAACCTAAATCGGACTGTGTAATTTCGATTGATGCCGATCTGCAAGATGACGTTTCTGTTATTCGAAGTTTCCTCATAAAGTATCATGAGGGGGATGAAATTGTATATGGTGTACGCGATAGCAGAGAAACAGATACTTTTTTTAAACGAAATACTGCTTTATGTTTTTACCGTCTTATGCAAAAGTTGAATATCAACCTTATTTATAACCATGCAGATTATCGTTTAATGAGCAAGCGAGCTATTGAAGAACTTTCGCGTTATAAAGAAGCAGATTTGTTTTTAAGAGGAATTGTTCCTTTGATTGGATTTAAATCCTCAAAAGTGACATATAATCGAAGGGAGCGTCTAGCTGGGGAAACCAAATATCCTTTGAAAAAGATGATCTCTTTCGCATTTAATGGCCTCACCTCATTTAGTGTGTTTCCAATCCGAGCCTTTACTTTTTTAGGTTGCGTGTTATTTTTTATAAGTGTGATTACAGGCTGTTATGCGTTTGTTCAAAAATTATTAGGTAACACGAGTATAGGCTGGACCTCTCTAATTATCTCTATTTGGCTGTTAGGTGCCATACAGTTAATAAGTATTGGAGTAGTAGGAGAATATATTGGAAAGATATTTTTAGAAGTAAAAAAGAGACCTCCTTATGCGGTTGATATTGACTTATATACAGAAAGATTAGGGGTGTCCACGTTCGCAGAAGAAGGTTTATTAACTAAAGAAGAGTTCAACTAAATCAGCTCTTCTTATAATAAAGTGTATAGATTATATATACCAAACTTACTTCTTTCTTTTTTATAACTATTTTTTATGTTAACTTCTCTCTGGCACGATATTTTCTATTTTCACGTCACAATTTGACACCATGGATTTTTAGTTTCATTCCAGGTTTTGTTTTAGCACTTATTAGACACTTTTAAAAATTATTCAAATGAATAATTTGCATCCATCTAAGACAAACAAGCATCTCTACAAAGATATGCTTGTTTCGTTATGTAATGAAGTTCTTATCTATTTAATAAAAAATTAAAGTATAGCTATTTTACTGTTTCTTACACTTTTCCTTCAGAGCACGTTAATCATTTATTTTTTTTATGGTTTAAAAACCCAAAACCTAGTACCTATGTAGTTTAATCCCACGCTAACAATCGTTACTAAAACCTTACTGTAAGGAAGTGGTAGGCTAAATTTATAATGAAACAAAGTTAATAAGAAAGATGTAACAATTAAAGTAAAAACATTTAGGGAAGTAAACTTGAGAAATTCATATTTCCCCCTTTTACCCTGTTGTTGAAACGTCCATGTTCTATTTAAAAGATAACTGTTTAGTACACCACACCCATAAGATATCCATTGAGCTACTATATAATATAGGCCTAAATAAGATAACAGAGAAAAAACGAAAAAATCAATAGCTGTATTCAATCCCCCCACGATGCAAAATTTTAAGTAGTGAATGTTTTCTTTATTAACAACGTTCTTCATAAAAAACACCTTCTCGAAATTTTCTGTATGCTTTTTCCTTCATTTTACATGAATAAATCCCCTTCTCTCATGTCGGATACTTTATTAATTACTATTACTTAAAAGGGTCTTATTATTGCGTAACAAAGGGTATCATTTTAACTTTTCAGAAGATATTAATGGTATGGAATATAGGTTTGAAAGTGAGTTGAAGTAGAAGATGAGTATTTCTAAATTTAAAGAGGCTATTATAATTGAAGGAGACTCTGTAGTTGATCGAATGGAGAGCCTATATAAATTAGTTCACGAATGTATGGATAAAAAAGATTTAGAGAACCGTGTATTAATTACACTAACTCAAATCGCTTTTTGTCACTACTTGTTAGGTATAGAAGTCGATGAAAATTGCAGACTTGCTTCTTTGATTACTATTGTAAATGAGCATTATGATGTTAATTATAAACTTAGTGATTTAGATATAAGCTTTTAGTCTTTTCAAACTCAAATGTTGATATAGGTGACATAAGTGTAGTCCGAGTATTAATAAATAATTTTTTAGCTTAGAAAAAGGAAGAATGGATTCCCATTCTTCCCTAAGCCATCACTTTATAATGTTGTCTTAGAAACGTCCTCCACCAAGTTGTTGCTCAGCCATTTGTACAAGACGCTTTGTAATTTCGCCACCTACTGATCCGTTTGCACGTGCAGTTGTCTCAGCACCAAGGTTTACACCAAATTCGCTCGCGATTTCGTATTTTAATTGGTCGATTGCTTGTTCAGCGCCACGTACTAATAATTCGTTGTTGTTGCTACTTTTGTTGTTTGCCATGTTGTGTCACCTCCTTGTTTTTTTTAAGTTTCCTATTATAGGAGAGGTGTATACATGGTAAATGATGGATGTATAATTTCTTAACCCATAATCATAATAAAAGGAAGAAACAAATTACGCTGTAAAAAGTGGAATTACATGTTTCAATTCCTTGTTATAAAGTCTATACACTTGCCATGTGTAGAAAAAAGAGCCGTACCTAAAAGGTACGGCTCTTTTTTCTTTTTATTGACGTCGAAGCTTTTCAATTTCTTCTGGAGTAAAGCCTGTTAACTCAATAATTACGGCATCATCAAGTCCTTTTTCAATCATGCCTAAGGCTACTTTTTTTAGCGTTTCTTCTTTTCCTTTTTTTTCTCCAAGCGTTTCGGCTCTTTTTAAAGCCGACTTTTCATCTAACAATGCTTTTCTTCGGGCTTCATAAGCTAACAGTACTTCTGGATCTTGACTCACACGTTCCCATTCATCCATTGCTTTTTTTAATACTTGATCTTCTTGCATCGCAATCTCCTCCAATACTTGAGTAATTTCTTCATCTTCGGATGCTTCAAGTAGTAATAACCATCGTACAAGCTGATCTTCACGAGGATCTACCTCTCTGTTACGCCATTTAATTAATAACTTGGGTAGCTCCATAAAATGAATTTCCAGCATATCGGTTAAAAGTACTTTCTGTTCGCGCTCATATAACTGAAAGGTGGAGTGATAATCATGCATATGTGATAAATAACGGAAGTTCACAATGTTGATGGTAATGGTTTTACAAAGTTCCCCGTAGTCCATGCCTTCTTTCATTTGGCTACTATACATCTTGGACCAGTAATAGAGCGTTCGCTTTTCCATGTCGTGTTTATTATTAAGCTGAATTTCAATATTAACGCGGCTACCATCTTCTAATTGCGCGTGTACGTCTAGAATTGAACGTTTATCTTCTTGGTTTTCTTTATTAAAATGCGGATCTAATAACTGAACCGTTTGAATCTTCTTCTCATCTGGAAAGCGAAGTGCCGCATTTAAAAAGGCAGCTAAAATGGATTC
>Ga0209463_1001755_pt1 | contig 12693 bp, 8 predicted proteins | sample AgamicMgSfrz_FD_187169 | JGI IMG/M metagenome (GOLD analysis project Ga0209463, IMG submission 187169) | Agave microbial communities from Guanajuato, Mexico - Mg.Sf.rz (SPAdes) (version 2) | ecosystem: Host-associated > Plants > Phyllosphere > Phylloplane/Leaf | place: Guanajuato, Mexico... | reverse complement strand
TCAGGCCGCTCAGCGCCGTCTCGTGGAAGGTGTAGTCCGCCCACAGGGAGGCCATGTTACGCGGCACTTCCACCGGACGTTTGCCCTGGTAGAGCGTATCGTCGGTGTACTCGGCGTCGGTGTAGCTGTAGGCCGCCGTCAGGTTGATATTGCTGGTCAGGGCCGCTTTCGCTTCAAGCTCAAGGCCGCGGGAGCGGATCTCCCCGCCCTGCACGCTGAAGGCGCTATCAGACGGATCTGCCGTCAGGTTGTTGTCTTTGGTCAGCTGGAATACCGCTGCCGTGACGGTGACCGGCATATCCTTCGGCACATACTTCACGCCCGCTTCATACTGCTTGCCGCGTGACGGATCGAATGGTTTGCCCGGCTTCGTTGAACCGGCGACCGGCTCGAAGGATTCGCTGTAGCTGAAGTACGGCGCAATACCGTTATCAAACACATAGTTTAACCCACCGCGCCAGGTGAACTGCTGGTCGTTGATCTCGCTCAGCGAGCTGGTAGAGCGGGTGTAGGTCGAGGTTTTCGCAAAGTCGTAGCGGCCACCGAGGGTCAGCACCCAGTGGTTCCACTCGGCCTGATCCTGGGCGTAGAGCCCGGTCTGCTCCTGACGGTTAATCACCGCATAGGGGAAGTTAACGTTGACGTTAGCATTGCCATACTGCGGCTCTACCATGTCTATTGGATTGGCCGAGCCGTAGTCCGCGTTGATGTCGTTGCGCATGCGCAGGTAGTCAACGCCGGTCAGCAGGGTGTGATCCACCGCGCCGGTGGCAAAGGCGGATTGCAGCTGGGTATCCACGGTGAAGGAGTTCAGATCTTCATCGGAGCGGACAAAGGCGCGGTTGATCTGCGTCGGGGCCGTAAAGCCGTTGCCGTAGACCGAAGTGTAGAGCGTATGCAGACGGGTATAGCGCAGGTTCTGGCGCACCGTGAAGGTATCGTCAAAGGCGTGCGCGAAGCTGTAGCCAATCTGCTGCTGGCGGCGGGACATGCGGTTGTCCTGCTCGCCTTCGTTAAAGTCGGTATCCAGCTTGTGGGCGTTACCGTTGGCGTCGGTGTACGGCACCACGGTGCCGACGCGCGGCAGCCAGCCGTAGTAGCCTGCATCCGGATCGCTCTGGAAGTTGCTCAGGAAGGTGAAATCGGTTTTGTCATCCGGACGCCAGCTAAAGGCGGGCGCGATGGCATAGCGGGTTGATTTAACCATGGTCTGCTGGGCATCTTCACTGCGGCCCAGGCCGGTGAGGCGGTAGGAGAACACGCCGTCATCGTCGATGGCATCGCTGAAGTCGAAGCCGGTCTGGTAAAGGTTATCGGTTCCCATCTGGAACTCCACCTCTTTCAGCGGCTCGGTGGTCGGACGCTTACTGACCATAGAGACGATGCCGCCGGGGTTGCTCTTGCCATAGAGTACCGAGGTCGGGCCACGCATCAGCTCGATACGCTCAAGGAAATAGGGATCCATAGAGGATTCAGAGTAGTTATCACCCTGAAGTTTTAGGCCGTCGAGATATTGGTTGGTGTTCGCGCCGGTAGAGGCGCTAAAACCACGGATGGAGATCACGTCGAGGGTTTCCGAGCTGCCGCGGGTGGCGAATACGCCTGGCGTATAGTTCAGCGCCTCTTTTACCGTGGAGGGATCTTTCATATCCATCTCTTCGCGGGTCACCACGGAGATAGACTGCGGCGTTTTCTCAATCGGGGTATCGGTTTTGGTCGCCGTCGCCGTACGCTTGGCGGCGATGGTCGGTGCCGGGCCCCAGGCACTCTCCTGCTCAGCGGCAGCGGTGGTAACGGTGATGGTATCTTCTTTTGGAGCTGCCTGTGCGGCAAAGGAGATGCTGCCGACCGCAGTGGCAACCACCACGGCAATTTTACGCAGCGAAAGGTTGACCGGCTGAGCAGTTTCAGAACGCGCCATGGTGCTTCTCTCTGGATAATGGAATGATAACGTAAACGATAATTATTATTATGACCGCAGCATAATATGCCAGGCCTCGCGGAGATAGCAAGAGTTATGCGCCCCTACGACAATTAAGGGATTAAGGAATAACCAGACGGATAACAGGGTGTTACAAGAGGGTTAAAACTGTAGGGGTGTAGGCCGGGCAAGCATCATGCTGCCCGGCACTGTTTACTACGGCTTAGTTGCCAAACATGTCTTTGATCCAGCCTGCAACGCCGTCGCTCTTCTCCTGCTGCTGCGGCTGTTGTTGTTGCTGCTGAGGCTGCTGTTGCGGTTGCGGTGACGACTGTTCAAACGGGTTACCGCTCTGCTGCTGCTGTTGCTGCTGGAGCAGCATCTCGCTCTGCTGGCACAGGGCATCCGGATTCGATGTCCATACCGGCAGCGAGCGCACTCCGCCGCCGCAGAGGAAGTTACCGCCTTCGTCCACGCCCATGTTGACGATATCCTCCGGCGGAGTCAGATCCAGCGGGATTGGCGACTGGTTTGCCAGATAGCGCTGGTAGATGGCCATCGCCCCGCTGGCACCGTAAAGCTTGGTCGGCTGGTTGTTATCGCGTCCTACCCAGGTAATGGTCACCTCACGGCCATCGATCCCGGCGAACCAGGTGTCGACGTTGTTGTTGGTGGTCCCGGTTTTACCTGCCAGATGCAGGCCCGGATACTTCGCCCCCAGCTGACGACCGGTGCCGCGCTGGATAACCTGCTGCATGGTCCACAGGGTCATGTATGCCGCCTGAGCAGGCACCGCACGCTCTGCCTGCGGGAAGCTCTGGTAGAGCACCGTCCCGTCTTCGGCAATCACCGAACGCAGCGCGGAAAGCGTCGCACGGTTACCGCCGCTGGCGATGGTCTGGAACGCCTGCGCCACCTCAACCGGAGTCAGGTTCAGCGCCCCCAGCAGCATCGCCGGAACCGGATGCAGCTGATCCTTCGGCACGCCCAGCTTGGTCCAGGTATCGGTTACTGCTGGCAGACCCAGCGCCATCCCGAGGTTTACCGTCGGGACGTTCATTGAGCGGGTCAACGCATCTACCAGCATCACCTGGCCGCTAAAGCGGTGGTCATCGTTCTGCGGAGACCATACCTTGCCGTTAGGCTGGGGCAGAGAGATCGGCGCATCGGCAATCCACGTGTTCAGACGATACTGGTTCGGCTGGCTCAGCGCGGTGAGATAGGTGGCGGGTTTTGCCAGCGAGCCGATGGAGCGTCGCGCCTGCATGGCACGGTTGTAGCCCGCAAACTGCGGCGTCGCCCCGCCCACCATGGCGCGAACTTCGCCGCTGAAGCGGTCAACGACCACCATCGCCGTCTCCAGATCGCTCAGCTTACGCTGTTTGATCAGGGCCGGAATACCTTCCACAGCGGCTTTTTCCGCTGCGTCCTGCGCCACCGAGTCAAAGGTGGTAAAGATCTTCACGCCGGAGAGATCCTTAACCTTATCCCCCAGCTTCGCTTGCAACTCCTGGCGTACCATCTGCATAAACGCCGGCTGCGGTGAGATCACCCCGCCGCGCTTCTGCACCCCGAGCGGCCGGGCGCTGAGCATATCGTACAGCTCCTGGTCGATGACCTTCTGCTCCTGCAGCAGGCGCAGCACAAGGTTACGTCGCTCAAGGGCCAGCTTCGGGTTGCGCCACGGGTTGTAGATCGAGGCCCCTTTCACCATACCCACCAGCAGCGCCTGCTGGTCAAGGCTCAGCTCCTCTACTGGACGGCCAAAGTAGTAGAGGCTCGCCAGCGGGAAGCCGCGGATTTCGTTATCGCCGCTCTGACCGAGGTAGACCTCGTTCATATAGAGCTCAAGAATACGATCCTTGCTGTAGCGCGCATCGACGATCAGCGCCATATAGGCTTCGTTCGCCTTACGCCAGTAGGAGCGCTCGCTGGAGAGGAATAGGTTTTTCACCAGCTGCTGGGTCAGAGTACTCGCCCCCTGCACCGTGCGTCCCGCCGTCAGGTTCGCCAGCACCGCACGCCCGATGGAGAAGAAGCTGATCCCGTCATGCTCATAGAAGTGACGGTCTTCGGTCGCCAGCAGGGTATCCACCAGCAGATCCGGGAAGCCGTTACGCGCGACGAACAGACGCTGCTCGCCGTTCGGCGAGGAGAGCATGGTGATCAGACGCGGATCGAGACGGAAGAAACCGAACTGGCGGTTGTTCTCCATGTTCTCGATGGTATCCAGGTGGTTATCGCTGAACGTCAGGCGAGCGCGGACCTGCCCCTCTTTACTGTCGGGGAAGTCAAACGGACGACGGATCATCTCGATGCTATTAGCCTGCACGGTAAACTCGCCGGGACGGGTCATCGCCGTCACCTTGCGGTACTGGGTGGCCTCCAGCAGCTTCACCATCTCGTTCTTGCTGATCGGCATCTCAGGTTCGAGGTTGACCATCCGGCCATACACCGCCGCTGGCAGCTGCCAGACTTTGCCGTCGATGCGGCTGCGGATCTTCTGATCGAGATAGAGTCCGTAAATCGCAAACAGCACCAGCAGAACGATAAAGATCTTCAGCAGCAGCCAGAACCAGCCGCGCTTGCGCTTGCCGCCTTTTCCTTTGCCATTGCCATTGCCGCCGCCTTTACCACGGCGCGGCGCAGGTGCGTCGTCTTCGTCATACGCATCGTCCATCTCTTCATCTCTGAGACGACGACGGCTTACCTTCTCTTTTACCGGACGCGCAGGTCTGCCTTTACGTCCAATAGGTTCGCGGTCATTCCCCGCCATGCTTACTCTCCGCTACATTATTTCAGGCGCAAGGGCCCGATTCTCTTTTCTTCTACCGGAGGGCAGAAGAAGAAATCTCTCAATTTCGCTTTCGCTAATCTTACGAATATTTTTTAACCCGCCTTGTCGGCGCGGTATTCGCCGGATCGTCCGGCCAGACATGCTTCGGGTAACGTCCCTTCATCTCTTTTTGTACTTCACGGTAAGCACCCGCCCAGAACGCGCTGAGATCGCGCGTGATCTGAAGCGGGCGCTGCGCTGGCGAGAGCAGCTCCAGCACCAGCGGCATCCGCCCCTCGGCAATCACCGGGGTGGCGGCCTCGCCAAACATCTCCTGAATCCGCACCGCCAGCACCGGCGGATTTTCCGCATGATAGCGGATGGCAATCTGGCTTCCCGTCGGCACAGTGTAATGCCCAGGCAGCGCACTATCCAGCCGTTGACGCAGCGGCCACGGCAGTAAATGGTTGAGCGCGTGGATCAAATCCAGCGCTTTCAGCGCCCGCAGGGAGTGAACGCCCTGCATATCGGGAAGTAACCATAGCTCAAGCGTGGCTAAAAGCGAGGCGTCATCCACCGCTGGCCACGCATATTCTGGCAGCCACTGCGCCGCGCAATGGAGGCGCAGGCGCAGCTGCTCCGCCGCCGGGGTCCAGTTCAGTACCTGGAGTCCCTTATCGCGAATACCGTTCAGCATCGCCTGGTGCAGCTCCGTCTCTGACGGCTTCGCCAGCGGCCTGACGCTCACCGTCAGCTGACCGATCTGGCTGCGGCGCAGCGCTTTCAGGGTGCCATGGGCGTCGTCCCACTCCACGGTATCGGCGTTGTGTAGCAGCCACGGCGCGGCGGTAATAAGTGACTCAATATTGACCGACACTGCCTGTAAAATGCGCGCGTCCGGCTGCTGGCTGCCCTGTAGCAGCAGCGGCGCAATCAGCCACTCGTGGCGGCCCATGGCGTCGTCTACGTCGAGCATCGCCCCCATGCCGTTCGCCAGCTGGTAGCGCCCCTCCTGACCGCGCCGACGGGCAATGCGATCGGCAAACCCGCGCGCCAGCAGGATGGGGATCAGATCGCTGTCTTCCCTGCCCTCCCCACTGTTGAGCCGCTTAAGCAGCTGACGGCTGCGCCGCTGCCAGTGCGGCTGGCTGCGGGAGAAGGCCACCCCAAGATCGGTACTGCCGCCGCGCGGCGGCTCCTCCAGAATAGCAGCAAGCTTCGCCGCCGTTGCCGCCTCGTCATCGGTCTGGGCACTCACCAGCATAGCCGAGAGCCGTGGCGTCACGCCCAGCCTCGCCATCTTCTGCCCACGCGCCGTCAGCTGCCGGTTTTCCAGCGCGCCGAGCTGCACTAATAGGGTCTCTGCCGCCGCCAGGTTCACCGCTGGCGGCATGTCCAGCCAGCAGAGCTGGGCCGGATCGCGACAGCCCCACTGCACCAGCTCCAGCAGCATGGCGCTGAGATCGCTTTGCAGGATCTCCGGTTCGCTCTGGGCCGCCGCTCGCTCCGCCTGCTCCTTAGCCAGCAGATGCAGGCAAATACCTGGCTCCAGCCGTCCGGCACGTCCGGCGCGCTGGGTCATTGAAGCCTGGCTCACCCGCTGGGTCACCAGCCGCGTCAGCCCGGTGCGGGCGTCGAAGCGGGCCACCCGCTCCTGGGCGCTATCGACCACCAGCCGGATCCCTTCAATGGTCAAACTGGTTTCGGCGATATTGGTAGCCAGCACCACTTTGCGTAGCCCCTCCGGCGCGGGCAGGATCGCCTTGCGCTGCTCGCTCAGGGGCAGCGCGCCGTAGAGCGGGCAGAGCAGCACGTCGCTGCCGATGCGCTGGGCCAGCTGTTCCTGTACGCGCTGGATCTCACCGACGCCGGGCAGAAACAGTAGCAGCGAGCCGCGCTCGGCCCGCAGCAGCTCGGCGGTCGCCGCGGCAACGGCCTCGTCAAAGCGGACGTGGCTGGGCAGCGGCTGGTAGCGGCGATCCACAGGGTACGCGCGCCCTTCCGAGGCGATAACCGGTGCGTCCGGCAGCAGACGCTGAAGACGATCGTTATCCAGCGTCGCCGACATAATAAGGAGCTTGAGATCGTCGCGCAGCCCCTGCTGCACGTCCAGCAGCAGGGCCAGAGCTAGGTCGGCCTCCAGGCTGCGCTCGTGGAACTCATCAAGGATCACCAGCCCTACCCCGGCCAGTTCGGGATCGCGCTGGATCATGCGGGTCAGGATCCCCTCGGTCACCACCTCCAGACGCGTCGCTGCGCCAACGCAGGTTTCACCGCGCATCCGGTAGCCCACCGTCTCGCCTGGCTTCTCCCCTAAGAGCTCCGCCAGCCGCTGGGCAACGTTACGCGCCGCCAGGCGACGCGGCTCCAGCAGCAGAATGCGCCCGGCAATATTACCCTCGGCGAGAATGTGCAGCGGCAGCCAGGTGGATTTACCCGCGCCGGTGGGGGCGTTGAGCAGGACCTGTGGCGCATGGGCGAGCGCAGAGAGCAGTTCGGGCAGTACGGCAGCGACGGGCAGAGAGGACACGCATGGCTCCAGGGGGTTAACTTTCATTTCAACGGCGAGCATTGTAGCATCGCCGTAAATCATTACCGAGTATCGCTTATGTCTGAGCCAAAAAGGCTGTTTTTCGCCGTTGCGCTGCCCGGCGAGATCCAGCAGCAGATTATCCACTGGCGGGCGGCCCACTTTGCCCCGGAGGCCGGACGTCCTATTGAGGCGGCGAATCTTCACGTGACGCTGGCGTTTCTCGGCGAGGTCGGCGAGGAGAAGCAGCGCGCCCTGAGCCAGCTTGCCGGACGCATCCGTCAGCCCGGCTTTACCTTGACCCTGGACGATGCCGGACAGTGGCTGCGCTCACGGGTAGTCTGGCTCGGCACGCGTCAGCCGCCGCGCGGCCTGTTGCAGTTGGCCAACCTGCTGCGCGCTCAGGCCGCCCGCAGCGGCTGCTACCAAAGCCCACAGCCGTTTCATCCTCACGTGACGCTGCTGCGCAACGCCAGCCACGCGGTGGCTATTCCGCCGCCGGGGTTTAGCTGGTCCTTTCCGGTTAACGAATATGTGCTTTATGAGTCGCAGTTTTCCCGGGGGCGCACCCGTTATACGCCGCTGGAGAGCTGGCGGCTTGCTGAATAAGAGGTTCTGATGCAGTTCTCCCCCCCGTTACAGCCTGCCACCCTGGTGCAGCGCTACAAGCGTTTTCTGGCGGATGTGATTACCCCGGACGGCACGGCCCTGACGCTGCACTGCCCCAATACCGGGGCGATGACCGGCTGCGCCACGCCCGGCGACACCGTCTGGTACTCCACCTCCGACAACGCAAAGCGTAAGTATCCGCACACCTGGGAGATCACCCAGACGCAAAATGGCACGTTTATTTGTGTCAACACATTACGGGCCAACACGCTGGCGAAAGAGGCGATTCTTTCCGGCGTCATTCCTGAGCTGCAGGGCTATAGCGTGCTGAAAAGTGAAGTAAAATATGGCTCCGAAAATAGCAGAATAGACCTTATGTTGCAGGCGGAGGCACGCCGCAACTGCTATATTGAAGTGAAATCGGTCACGCTTGCCGACAAGGGATACGGCTATTTTCCCGATGCAGTGACTCTTCGCGGGCAGAAGCATCTGCGGGAGTTAATGAGCGTGGCGGCCAGTGGGGATCGGGCGGTGATGCTGTTTACCGTATTGCACTCCGCCATTGAACGTTTCTCGCCGGCGCGCCATATTGATGCAAAATACGCACAGCTTTTAGAAGAAGCGCAGCGGCAGGGGGTAGAAATTCTGATTTACAAAGCGGAACTTTCTGCCGAAGAGATAAGTCTTAGATCGCCTTTACCTTATGAAAGCTAAGGACCGGCGACCAGCCAGATAGCATTCTGGTCTACGTGCGCAAATACGCTTTTCCTCACAGGGTTGTCAAGTGTTACGTTTAGATAATTGCTATCCGGAAAAGCATCTGCTATTTATAGCGGCCTGATTTTTCCCCCGAACACGGGGATCGATAGTGCGTGTTAAGGAGAAGCAACATGCAAGAAGGGCAAAACCGTAAAACATCGTCCCTGAGTATTCTCGCCATTGCTGGCGTGGAGCCGTATCAGGAGAAGCCGGGCGAAGAGTATATGAACGAAGCCCAGCTGGCGCACTTCAAGCGTATTCTTGAAGCGTGGCGTAATCAACTCAGGGATGAAGTCGATCGCACCGTCACCCATATGCAGGATGAAGCTGCTAACTTCCCGGATCCGGTTGACAGAGCCGCCCAGGAAGAGGAGTTCAGCCTCGAACTGCGTAACCGTGACCGCGAGCGTAAACTGATTAAAAAGATCGAGAAGACGCTGAAGAAAGTAGAAGACGAAGATTTTGGCTTCTGCGAATCCTGCGGTGTTGAGATTGGCATTCGTCGTCTGGAAGCACGTCCGACAGCCGACCTGTGCATTGACTGCAAAACACTGGCTGAAATCCGCGAAAAACAGATGGCGGGCTAAGCCCGACGTTTTCGCACCGTTCTCTGTGGCGGGAGTCTCTCCCGCCCTGTTATCTCTTGCCTGCCGACATGCCAGAATCACACTATATTGGGCGCTTTGCGCCATCGCCTTCCGGTGAACTCCATTTTGGTTCGCTGATAGCCGCCCTTGGCAGCTATTTACAAGCCCGTGCCCAGCGCGGGACGTGGTGGGTACGCATTGAGGATATCGATCCGCCCAGGGAAGTACCCGGCGCGGCCGACACTATCCTGCGCCAGCTCGATCGCTACGGCCTGCACTGGGACGGCGAGGTGCTCTGGCAGTCCCAGCGGCATGAGGCCTACCGCGAGGCGCTGAATGATCTACGCCAGCGCGGGCTGAGCTACTACTGCACCTGCACGCGGGCGCGTATCCAGAGTATTGGCGGGGTGTATGACGGCCACTGTCGCCTGCGCGATAACGGCCCGGAGAACGCCGCCCTGCGTCTGTGGCAGCATCAGCCGGTGCTGCACTTTCACGACCGGCTGCGGGGCGACCTCTACACTGATGAGGCCCTGGCGCGAGAGGATTTTATTATCCACCGTCGGGATGGCCTGTTTGCCTATAACCTGGCCGTCGTTGTCGATGATAACTTTCAGGGCGTCACCGAGATCGTCCGCGGCGCGGATCTGATCGCCCCCACGGTTCGGCAGATTTCGCTCTACCAGCAGCTTGGCTGGCAGCCGCCTGACTACGTTCACCTGCCGCTGGCGATGAACAGCGACGGCAACAAGCTCTCCAAGCAGAATCATGCCCCACCGCTGCCGGAAGGCGATCCGCGGCCAACGCTGATCCGTGCTTTACAATTTCTCAATCAGGATGTAACAAGTAACTGGCAGGATTTGCCCACCGGGGCCCTGCTGGCGCGTGCGGTAGAGAAGTGGGATCTGTCACGGGTTCCTGAGACAGCGCAGATCAATCCGGCATTCCTAAATGCCCCACTCTGAGCTATGATTAGCCGCAATTTTTTTGTCGTTAAGACTGATACAACCGAGGTGCACTATTTTTACCCGAGTCGCTAATTTTTGCCGCAAGGTGTTAAGCCGCGAGGAAAGCATGGCCGAGGAGGTCATCGCCCAGCCGCGAATGACGGTTATTCCGCGCGAGCAGCACACAATTTCCCGCAAAGATATCAGTGAAAATGCCCTCAAGGTGCTGTACCGTCTGAACAAAGCGGGCTATGAAGCCTACCTTGTAGGCGGCGGCGTCCGCGATCTGCTGTTAGGCAAAAAACCGAAAGATTTTGACGTCACGACCAACGCCACGCCGGATCAGGTGCGCAAGCTTTTCCGCAACTGCCGCCTGGTAGGCCGTCGTTTCCGTCTCGCGCACGTGATGTTTGGTCCAGAGATCATCGAGGTGGCCACCTTCCGCGGTCATCACGAAGATCAGCCTGCCGACCGCACCACCTCCCAGCGCGGCCAGAACGGCATGCTGCTGCGTGACAACATCTTCGGTTCGATTGAAGACGACGCCCAGCGCCGCGACTTCACCATCAACAGCCTCTACTACAGCGTCGCCGATTTTTCCGTGCGTGACTACGTCGGCGGGATGCAGGATCTTGAAGAGGGTGTTATCCGCCTGATCGGTAACCCGGAGACCCGCTATCGGGAAGATCCGGTGCGGATGCTGCGCGCGGTACGCTTTGCCGCCAAGCTGCATATGCGCATCAGCCCGGAGACCGCCGAGCCGATCGCCCGTCTCGCGACGCTGATCAACGACGTGCCGCCGGCGCGCCTGTTTGAAGAGTCGCTGAAGCTGCTGCAGGCAGGCAACGGTTTTGACACCTATCAGCTGCTGCGCGAGTACAGCCTGTTCCAGCCCCTGTTCCCAACCATCACGCGCTTCTTCACCGAGAAGGGCGATTCGTCGATGGAGCGGATCATCAACCTGGTGCTGAAGAATACCGATACCCGCATTCAGAACGACATGCGCGTCAACCCGGCGTTCCTGTTTGCCGCAATGCTCTGGTATCCGCAGCTGGAGACCGCGCAGAAGATCGCCCAGGAGAGCGGCCTGACCTATCACGACGCCTTCGCGCTGGCGATGAACGACGTGCTGGACGAAGCCTGCCGTACGCTGGCGATCCCGAAACGGATCACCACCCTGGTACGCGATATCTGGCAGCTACAGCTGCGCATGTCCCGTCGTCAGGGCAAACGCGCCTGGAAGCTGATGGAGCATCCGAAATTCCGCGCCGCCTACGATCTGCTCGCCCTGCGGGCCGAGATCGAGGGCAACCACGAACTGCAACGTCTGGTGCAGTGGTGGGGCGAGTTTCAGGTGGCCGCGCCGCCCGCGCAGAAAGGCATGCTTGACGTGCTGGACGACGAGCCCGAGGCCCGCCGTCGCCATCGCCGCCCGCGTAAGCGCGCCCCGCGTCGCGAAGGCAGTGCATGACGCTTGTCTATATCGCTCTTGGCAGTAACCTGGCGTCACCTCTGACCCAGGTTAATGCGGCAATCGCGGCGCTGGGAACCCTCCCTGATAGCCGGATTGTCGCCGTCTCCGGCTTCTACCGCACGCCGCCGCTGGGTCCGCAGGATCAGCCCGACTACCTTAACGCCGCCGTGGCGCTGGAGACTTCGCTGGCGCCTGAATCCCTGCTGGATCACACCCAGCGTATTGAGCTGGACCAGGGCCGGGTGCGTAAAGCGGAGCGCTGGGGACCGCGCACGCTGGATCTCGATATCATGCTGTTCGGCGATGAGACACTCGCCACCCAGCGCCTCACCGTCCCTCACTACGATATGAAAAACCGTGGCTTTATGCTCTGGCCGCTGTTTGAGATCGCGCCTGAACTGCGTTTCCCCGACGGCGAGACGCTTGCCAGCGTGCTTGCGCGCCTCGGCGCAGCAAAACTGGCGAGCTGGTAATACCACTCCGCCTCGTAAACCTGCTGAAAATCATTGTCCGCCCTGACGTTACTGATAAAATGCCGGAAAGTTGAAGGCTCCATCAGGAAACGCTATGAAACCCACTACCCTCTCCTGGCTGCAAAAGTGCAAACAGGAACAGAAACGCTTTGCCACCATCACCGCGTATGACTACAGCTTCGCCAAGCTTTTTGCCGAAGAGGGCATTAACGTTATGCTGGTCGGCGACTCGTTAGGGATGACGGTACAAGGTCATGACTCCACCCTGCCGGTCACGGTCGCGGATATCGCCTACCATACCCAGAGCGTACGCCGCGGCGCACCAAACTGCCTGCTGCTCGCCGACCTGCCTTTTATGGCCTACGCCACCCCTGAACAGGCCTTTGCCAACGCCGCCACGGTGATGCGCGCCGGGGCAAACATGGTTAAAATCGAAGGCGGCCGCTGGCTGGCCGAGACGGTTAACATGCTCACCGAGCGCGCCGTGCCGGTGTGCGGCCACCTGGGGTTAACCCCGCAGTCGGTAAACGTCTTCGGCGGCTACAAGGTGCAGGGACGCGGCGACGCGGCCCAGACGCTGTTTGATGACGCCCTGGCGTTAGAGGCGGCTGGCGCAC
>Ga0209463_1001754_pt1 | contig 12704 bp, 11 predicted proteins | sample AgamicMgSfrz_FD_187169 | JGI IMG/M metagenome (GOLD analysis project Ga0209463, IMG submission 187169) | Agave microbial communities from Guanajuato, Mexico - Mg.Sf.rz (SPAdes) (version 2) | ecosystem: Host-associated > Plants > Phyllosphere > Phylloplane/Leaf | place: Guanajuato, Mexico... | reverse complement strand
GGGCTATCACTGTTATTTTCTTCGTCGTTATCAACCGTTTCATCTGGGTTGGAAGGATTCTCAGGAGTGTTGTCTTCTGTTTCTTCCTTTTCAGCTGAAACATGGATAGCATTATCTGAATAAACAACTTTGTAGTTTTCAGGAAGTCCTGTAATTTCTACAGAAGCAAATTTGCTGTCTTTTGCTAAAGAGCTGAAGCTGATAATGTCTGCATCTTCTGCAGGTACATATCCATCAGTAAAGTTAAGCTTTAATGTACCGCCAAATGTTGCTTCTCCGCCAATTTTCAGCACTTCATCCTTGCTGCCAATGTTTAATTCTAGTGTACCTTCGGCGGTTTGTGTAAAGTCTTCGCCAATTGCTATAAGACCAGTAACATGATCATTTACTGTTCCTCCGTCGTTAACAACTTCGCCCCCTCCAAATGCAGTGCTTGAGTCAGCAATTAGGGAACCTGCTTTTAGTACCGTTCCGCCTGTATACGTGTTATCACCAGATAAAGTTAAGACACCAGTTCCATCCTTTGAAAGACTGCCTTTACCTGTGATATCATTCTTCCAGCTGTCAGCTGCGCTGAAGCCGCCGAGTGAACTGTCCATTGTTACATTTACATCTGTTTCGAATGCATTATATCCGCCTGCTGCTGCAAAAAGATTCAAGCGCCCCCAGCCTTCACTGTCATCCAATACAGGATAACCAGATGGCAAACCTGTTGTATATAATACCCAGCGGCGCTGCATGTCATCTAAATAGGGGAAACGAGTTTCTAGCAATACTTCTGCACCTTTTGGCACGACCATCGGTTTGGTTGTATCACCAATTTGCTGGAACCCGTATGTTAGTCGCTCCGTATATTTTTGTTTATTTGTTTCGTAATCACTGTAGGCATCATAAGAAGTGCCTTCTTGTGTTAACAGCACTTCATGTGCTTCTTGATAAGCTGCTTCTTTGACACCTTTGTTTGCAGGGTCATTCAAAGCTGCTGCTGCAACAGCTGTTGACATCACTCGGCCGCCGATTACATCAAGCGGTGAATGCATTCCAGCCACGATGCGGCTGTTTCCAAGTTCTGAAGCTCTTGTCATCATTTCTTCAAATCGCTCTGGCACTGCATAGGCAAGTCCGTATGAAGCTAAATACGCAGCATTAGTATGTCCGCTCGGGAAGCCGCCGTCACTAGATGGGTCGTCTTTTTTGGCTGGAACTAGTGTAGGGAGTATACTAACCTCCTCACTCCAACGGAACGGGCGTTTATAACTATAATAAGCTTTAGCTGAAGAGGTAGAAGCTCCTGTCCAGCGGATTGTATTAATTAGATTAACCATATTTCCAAGGCTGGAATTAGTGTCTGCCCAATTGCCGTTACTGTTTCCGCCATCTTCATATTTTACACTTGTCGCATCTTGAGGGATTTCATCTGGAATAGTTGTTCCAGCGTTAGCACCTGCTTTAAAATTATCAGCATAAGCACCAAGACCTGTAATTACACTATAGTTCTGATTGCGGCGATCACTTAAGTAAGCATCTTTCGCTTCAGCTTCTGTGCGGTTTTTCGTAATGGATACAGATGTATTAATATTATGATTATGTACGCTCTCGTTTAAAACTGTACCGTTATCCCATGAGTCCCCCGGCTGCCAAATGTCTAAAAACTTAGAGAGCACACCGATGGAGGAGTTTGTTTCTGGGGTCATATTGGAACTTTCATTACTGCCATATACGTCAACATAATATCCGTAAGATCCTGGTTTGGGTTCGATTGCAGAATTATCAGCAGCGGCAGAAGCTGTATAAGCACCTTGTGTAGTTAATAGTGTAGTTAGCAATAGAATAGGTATTGTTGACTTTTGATTTTTCTTATTTTCTTTTTTTACGCTTTTATTCGACAAATTCATATATTTCTCTCCCCATAATATGACTTTCATCGTTATTTTAATGATAGTTTGTAAATACAGTGTGAATTTTTCTATAATAAACGTATAGTTTTCGAAAATGTTGTATATTTATGTATTTTTTCTACGAAATGTGAAACCTGTCTGAGAGAGTAAAATAAATAGAAGCCTGCAACCGCAAGCTTCTATCGTTTAAAACATTATTTGTATAACAGAACCTAAAATTACAGATGCCAGTCCATAGGCGAAAACTGCGCCGATGCTTGTTCCACCTGCTTGGGACAGCTCTTTTTTGCGATTCTCTGCACTTAAGCTTTTGCGGGACTCTACTTCATTCTTTGATTTTACTAGATAAAAATAGTTAGCAAAAATGGTTAAACCGATCCAAATAATCGTGTCAACAAATCCTATTGCAGAAAGCCCATCACCTAGCATGTTAACGACAAGTTCTAAAATAAAATAAACAGCCAAATAACCAAATGAAAGTTTATACATTTTTCGATATGCCATCCAAAATGGGCCAAAAAGGAAACACGCCCAATTCCAAGATAATTTTGAGTGGCGGTCAGACATGCTGTCCCATCTCTTTTTATATCTACTGTCATATTTTACTCCAACAAATGCTTGCAAGCCTTCTTTTGTCGATGCGTCTAAATCTGCTAGAAACGCCAATACTCTTCCCTCTTTCTTCTAATTATGTAATTAAAATTTACTAGTTACCTTATTATAATATATATTTACTCTCTTAACTGTAACAAAATTAAAAAGAAGCCTTAAACGGCTTCCATTCTTTACACGATATCATCAGGTCCCCATATTGCCAGTTCACCACCAGGGCATGCAACGATCTCCCAATGGTTAGCTTGAACCTCATCAAAATAAACACCAGCTTGCCAGGACTCATACATATCATGATGTCCACTTATAAACAAAACTTCTCCAGTCTCAAAAGTGAGCAGTAAATGTGGAATTTCCTCCTGTAAGGAAACCTCTATGATTTTCTTCAACCTTAGCTCACAAAGTATTTTACATGCATCTGTTGCGTTTAATTTTGGCAAGTCACTGAAGCTGGGTAGCGAGTCAGTCTTTGATTGGAGGAGGGTAAACTCGCTATCGATAGTAATATAAATTTGTCCGTCACCTAATCGCTCAGAATTCCCTTCACTTTCTGTCAGAAGGAGCTTTGGCCCGTAAAAGCTAAGGCCCTCTACTGTTGCACCGATACATATATATTTCAACAGTCTTTCTGCACTTAACTTATCTTCTTTATTCAAACGTGATACCCCCTTCTCTTTAAGTCTTTTATCATACAAGTGCCTAGGGCTTTATTCATCCATTTACTCCTCAAATGATAAATTAACAGGCTCATCTAACAGCTCTCCTGTAAAATCAATATTTGTAGTAGGTGTATGCTCATCTACTTCTTCAAATTTAAGGCCGTCAATCCAAACATGGCCGTTCCCGGTAAGCAAAACACCAAAGGCAATTACTGCACTATTTTTTGGGATGTCTAGTACTACTGTGTAGTGATTCCATTCTGTATCGCCTGTAATCGGCCGATTGCTCATATTATCAAACTGCAAAACATCACCAAGGCTGTCGTCTATTCGCATCCATAAGCCACAATTCACCTCAACATCTTTTGTTTTGATAAAACCAGACAGCTTTAATCTTTTATTAAGGTGTTTATCTGCTTTAAACTGCTGCATCATTGTTGAAAAGTCTTGAGGGACAGAGGATTGAACCGATTTCAAATAGCCAGATGCTTTTCCTTTATGGACATTTTTTCTGTCGATGCCCATTTCATAATGAAAAGGGTTTGATCCGCTTAAATTCCAGCCTGTTAATAATTGATTATCTTTCATGATTATTTCCTCCCTTTGTAATGTGAGTTTGCTCATGATTTTCCGATATTGCCCTGGCGGTATTTGATAGTATCTTTTAAAGGAGCGAGTAAAGGATTCTTGTGACTCAAAGTGATAGTAAAGTGCAATGTCAATAATTTTTTCATCAGTGTAAAGCAGCATATTGGCCGCATTGGCAAGTCTCCGGTATCGAATATATTCAGAAGCGGAGACGCCAACTTCTTTTTGAAAGATGCGATGATAGTGATATTTCGAAAATCCTGCTTCTTTGGCAAGAAAACTTAATGATAGTGGTTCGTGCATGTTCATTTCTATAAACTCGATAGATTGGCGTATCATCTGACTATAAACCATATATTCCCTCCTTAATTAAAGATTAGCAAATTCAACAGCCGTTTTTTTGACATTTATTGCTTTTATATCAAACAAACAAATTATCCGTATAAGAAAAAGAAAACAGCTAAAATTAAAAAGACATTATTTTAAGGAATTGATAATATGAAAAAAAACACATGGATTGTTATTTTGATGGCTGTTTTACCTTGGCTGTCCATCCCGCTGATCGGAAAAAAAACCTTTAAGAAATACGGATTAGCAGCTTTTACAATGAGTACCTACCTTGTACTAGAGGGAAGATTTGCTGAAAAAAGAAAATGGTGGTGGTTTCCGTATAATGTGAAACCAAATGTGTTAGCAGAATTCCCTTTAATATTCGGTCCGTTTTTCATTGGCTCCATCTGGGTTTTAAAATACACATTTGGCAAGTTTAAAATTTACTTTTTAGTGAATCTGATAATAGATTCCCTGTTTACATACATTGGGATGGATTTATTCAAAAAGGTAGGTTATGTAACCTTAGTCAGACTGACTAAATTTCAATTGTCCGTTGTTTTCTTAATAAAAACCTTTATATTGTATGGTTCTCAGCTCCTTTACGGAAGCCTTTATCAACGATTTAAAAGAAGCTAAAGACAGAAATCTTTTGTTTCAATTTCATCTATTATAAGGAAAGATACCTGTCCTTCCTATCCAGAGGCTGTGAACCATTAACTACACATTCAAAAAAATAGCTGCCAAAATGGCAGCTATTTCTCCTTTAAGGCTTGCTTTCACCTAATCGTTTCGGGCAAGCGAATGCTTTCCGGATGTTATAAATTATAGTAATCCATATTTCTTAAAGCTGTTATAAATTCCGTGTTCATCATGGGTATCCGTAACATCATCTGCTGCCAATTTAACTGGTTCTTTCGCATTTCCCATCGCAATACCGTATTGAACATATTCAAGCATTTCTAAATCATTCAGTCCATCACCATATGCATAAGTAGATTGTTTGTCTATCTGCAAATGATTCAAGAGCTTCTCAATGGCTGTTGCTTTATGAATACCAGGAACAGATAATTCGCCGCTGTTCTCGCCAAATATTGGGACTGTGCTTGAGATGACATTAAATTTAGAATCAAACTCTTTACTGATTTCTGATATTGGCAAGTCCGAACCTAAAAATGATATTTTATTTATATCATCTCTTATTGGATTTTCTCCTTCTACAAGGCAATCATGAAAAGGCTGCAGCCCTTTCTCCACTTCATCCTTTGCATGTGGGTTTTCCTTCACGAAGTTATCAATAATCTTACGTATATGAGCTTTGCAATTTTTGCTGGCAAATAAGCCGCCGTTGGACTCTAAATAATAATCAATACCATGCTCATCAAAATATCCTACAAGATGCTCTACATCCTCTTTGCTTACTCTTTCATGCAGCAATACTTTTTCATCTATTTCAATATAGCCGCCAGCTGCCCCGATAATGCCGTCAAAACCGACTTCTAATATTTCTGGAAATAGCTCTGCCTTCGAGCGTCCTGTACATATGAACACTAAATGACCGTTTTCCCTTGCCTTGCGTACTGCCTCTTTTGCTGATGCTGGTATAATGCCATGATCATTTACCAGTGTTCCATCAATATCCATAAAAATGATTTTTTGCATGATGCACCTGCCTATTAATCTATTGGAATCGCTTTTAATTTTCAAAATCATTAGCTATGAAATAATAGTAGCAAAAATGGCCCTTAATCTCAATATAATATTTATTCCACCTTGCTGTTGAGGTGCTTTACAGCCTGCTGAATTGTATCTATAACAATCCTTGGCTCTGTCAGCTGAGGAAAATGGCCGCTTTCTTTTGCAAGAACTTGCTTGCTGTGTTTGGCTAACAAAAGCAATTCCAGCTGATTTTCTTGCCTTCTTTTTAACGCTTCCTTTGGAATTAGGCGGTTTGCTTTTCCCCCTGTTATTACATATAACGGGATTTCCGGGAAAGTTTTATGATTGTTAATCTGCTCGATAGTCTCTTTTACAAAATGCACTTCGTCGAATTTCTTATGTGTTGAGAATGAATCAAGCTTAGAAAACATTTTGTTGATTGATTTTACAATCTTCCCATAATGTTCATCCAGCAACACATCATTTGGATGGCTGGCTTCTAAAAATACAACAGAAGCCACTTCATCAGGATAAAGGCGTGCAAATAAATTTGCATATAACCCGCCAAGTGAATGACCTACAAGCAAAAATGGCGGATGGATTGCAAGACTCGCTAAAGCTTCTCTAAGTGTTTCTATTATTGTAATTCCGTCTTGATCTTCTTTTGGTTTATCACTACCGCCTATCCCTGGCCGGTTATAAGCAAATACGGCAGAAAACGTTGAAATTTCTTCGATAATCTTCATCCAGCCTTCTAGCGGTCCAGAGCCGCCGTTAATCAAGATAATATTCGGCTCTCCCTCACCACAGATTGTATATTCTAGTATCCCCTTTGATGTTGTCACCTTATCCTTTGTCCTCTGCAAAAAAAACACCTCACCTTATTAATTTAAAAAGGTTAGAACTGTAGTTATATAGTAACTATACGAAGCAGAAGCAACAAAGTTCCATAAAAAGAATTTATTCCTTTAATCTTGGAGTGGTCATTCCTAATTGCTTGGTATTTTTTTTAGTAAAATGTTGAGTGCGTAGAATTTTTAATTCTCTGTTAGAAAAAGAAGCAGTTCATCTGCTCCTCAAAGTCTTAATTTCATTTTTCCTATCTCTTTTAAGCCTGTACGGATTAACAGGAAAACAGCCACCCATGAAACTGCCATAAGCGCCAGCTGTCCATACGGGAACATCCATGTAGCATCATAATCCCAAAAGGCATGTAATAACACAACTAGTATAAATACACGCAGGAACCGGAAGCGCAGCAGCATGCTAAGTCTGAAGGGCTCGTCTCCCTGCACCCTGCAAAAGGCAGCACCTGCAAGAGCAGACCAAGCAACATGTCCGCCGGGAGCAAGTATTCCCCTCCACAAAATAGTATAGTAAAGATGGGAACCTCCCCCAGAAAGCAAAGCTCTTAAGGCATAGCCTGCTGTTTCAAAGGCTGCAAATCCAACACCAACAGCAGCACCGATTAGCAGTCCATTAAGAATAAAACGGTATTTTCTGTAACGGACAAAGGAAATAACTGTTATTGTTTTAGCAAGCTCTTCGACTATTCCAGTAGTAATTGCATTTGAAGTATTTCGCAAAATATCAAAAAATAATATAGCAACTAGCATGGAGAGAATTCCACCTAATAAAACAATATACATAATTCTATAAAAGGCGATATTCTGCGGAGCATTCATTTCCCAAAAGAAAATTAAGGTCGTGAAAGGAACAGCAAATGAACCTGTTAAAATCAATCCAGGTATAAAGTTAGCATTTTTAAAATAGCTGACACCTATGTAAAATCCTGCGAATGTAAGGAGAGCAATAATAAATACCCTTGCAAACAGCCACGGTTTAGGCCAAGTATCTGTCACTTCTGTAATCTTTGGCGTTGTCAGTGCAGTCCCGACTATAAACAGCCTTTCTGCCTCTAGTTCACTATGATCATGAAAAACACGCGAAAATATATTATGGAATTTAGGATTTACAGAGCGTTCTTTTTTTGGAACCATGTCAACATAATGTGCAAATTCATAAAAAAAACTGTTATCCTCCCCCATCGTATTATTCTTGATAAACTTTTCGCCACAGTTTATACAGAACTTCACTCCGTCAGGATTCGTATATATACATTGCGGGCATTTCAAATAACTTCCCCCTCATACTAAGATTCTTACAAGAAGTATGCTCCAAACAGGTTAGAATTATTTGAACAGTACGTTTTCGTATCCATATAATGTTTATTATCTTATTAGGAGGGTAATATAAAATTAATCATGATTTACCGAAAATATATTTCATTACCTTTTTAAAGCCTTCACATTTGTTGTGAAGGCTCCTTTTTTGTTGCTCTATTTCAGTAATCTTGTACAAATAAATTTTCCAAATAAGTAGCCTCACACGTAAATTCGCCGTCAAGAGGCAAGTGATTGGCTGCTGTATGCTTGATTGGCACTAGAGGAAAAAACTCCCGCCCTTTTCTCCTAAATGGCTGCATTTTTAATTCCAATTCTTTAGACTGCTTATTTACTTTTTCTTTTAATTTGTTAGGAAACAATACTATATCTCTTCAAAAACTTCCTTCCAGCCCAAGCAAATAACCGGTCCATAGAGAAACCCATTAGTCCTAGGACAACTAGGCCAACAAATATCCAATCTGTCTGGAAGTATAATCTCGCATTCCAAATCATGAACCCTACCCCTTCATTGGCCGCAACCATTTCTGCCCCGATGATTGCCATGAAAGATGATCCCATCGCAAGCTTAGCTCCTGTAAAAATAAAGGGAATGGCTGCTGGAATGACAACATATCGCAATACTTGGAAATCAGTTGCTCCCATGCTTTTTGCAGAACGAATTTTATCCTCAGAGATGGAAAGCACTCCAGTTAAAGTATTAATCGTAACAACGAAAAACGTTGCATACATAATTAGGAATATTTTCGATTGTTCGCCTATCCCAAACCAGAGCATAAATAGTGTAATAAACGCGAGCGGCGGGATAAAGCGTACAAAATTTATAACTGGCTCCACAAGTTCTCGAACCGTCTTATTACTGCCGATAAATAATCCAAGTGGAATGGCAACGATATTTCCGAGGAGCCAGCCAATCAGTACACGTACTAAACTATATGCCATATAAATGAATAATGATCCATCACTTCCAAGTTCAATTGCTCCCCGAAGTGTAGCAAGAGGACTTGGCAAAAATTGCGGATCTGAAAAATGAGCAGCAACTGTCCATATGAGCAGTAAACCGATCCATGTAATAATTCCTGTTTTCAAAACCTTTTTCCAATAGAATTTAAACGGCAGTTTTTTCTCTAATGGTTTTAATTTCACTTCCTGCTGTACGATTGTTTTCATCTTATTTCCTCCTAATCAAAATGCGACTGAACAACTTTATAATACTCATTGAAATCTGGACTAGTAAGTTCTCGTGGATATGGCATGTCGATTTGATAGGATTGAATTATTTTAGAGGATGGTCCAACTGACATAATCCCGATCCGCTGACCTAGCATAAGTGCCTCTTGAATATCATGGGTAACAAATATTACTGTCTTATTAGTTTCTGTCCATATTCTTATAAGCTCCTTTTGCATCGTTCGCCTTGTCATCGCATCTAAAGCTCCAAACGGTTCATCCATTAATAATATTTGCGGATCATTCGCTAAGACACGTGCCAATTGCACACGCTGTTTCATCCCGCCGGAAATCTCCTTAGGAAATTTCTGATTATGACCTGATAACCCAGCTAATTTAATATAATGATTTGCGATTTCTTTTCTTTTTGCTGTTGCTACTTTTTTCATTTTCAGGCCAAATTCCACATTCTCTTCTACAGTCAGCCATGGAAATAATGCTGAATCGGCTGACTGGAAAACAAATCCCCGATTCTCTTCCTTTGCAGCTGATTGGCTCTGAATCGTTAACTCTCCGCTTGATTTCTCGATAAACCCAGCAAGAATATTTAATAATGTCGACTTCCCGCAGCCACTTGGGCCTAGTAAAATATAAAATTCGCCTCTGTTTATCGTTAAATCAACATTTTCTAACACATAGCTTCCTTGATCAGGATTTTCTGAAAATGATTTTGATAACCCCTTTAAAACAATATTTGGAGCATCTGTTTGAACCATTGTCATTTAATCTACTCCCTTCTTCCTTACAAGGATGACGGTGGATTCGGAAGTTTTATCCGAATCCACCTCCCCTTTACTTGCTTTGATATGTTACTGCGTCTGGTAAAGCCTTCTGCAGCGCATCTAACGCCAGCTTATCCTCGATATTATAGTCTTTTTTTAATATTCCCCTGTCTAGGAGCCATTGTTTCATATCACTTAAGTGCTTTATATCCTCTTCCGTAAATCCAATAGTGTAATTGATATTTTCTAAGTCTCGTAATGTATCCTCTTTTTTCACTTTCAGCTCCTTGTAGGCAATCTCTGCTGTCCCATCAGGATTTTCTTTAACATAAGCAATCCCTTCTTTAATGGCTTTCAGCAGATTTACGACAGCTTCTTCGTTGTTTTCAACAAATTCTTTATTGGCAACAAGATAACTGCTTGTGGAAATATTAGCTGAAGACAGATTATCAATTGTATGTACTCCGTCAATCGCTTTTAATTTCTCTAATACTGCTCCGCTTGATAAAACGGCATCAATATCCCCTTTTTTCACGCCAACTATTGCTTCATCAGGTGTGCTGAATGGCACATATTCAATGTCATCTTCGCTTACGCCAATTGTTTCTAGATAATTAGCCCAATGATATTCCGATACTGTTCCCTTTGCGACACCGATTCGTTTCCCTTTTAAATCTGCAGGTTTATCTATTCCCTTTACAGCCACAAACTCGGATTCTTTAATCGTGGCTTCTGTGCTATGTGACAAAGAGGAAATGACAACTATATCTCCTCTGTTTAACGAGTTCAAAAGGACATAATCTGCTGCTAACCCAGTGTCCGTCTGTTCTGTCAGCAATGCATTTATTGTATCAATCCCATAAGCAAAGTTAGAGATTTTCGGGTCGATATCCAGGTCTGAAAAAAAACCTTCTGTATTTGCGGCTCTGATTTGCAAGGAACCGCCTGCGGCTGTATCAATTCCTATCTTTATGGCATCCTTGCCCTCACTTCCTGAAGTGGAGTTTGAGCAGCCTGCTAAAACAACGGATAACAAAAGACTAAAAACTGCTATTTTATATCTTTGCTTCATTAAAAATCCCCCCCTTTTAAAACTAATTATTTTGTCTCTTGTTCATCAAACCGTGCAACGCAAAGTGCACCTTCTCCGAATGAGGCCGCTCCTTTTACTTCAACCGCTGAATCAATTCCGCTTGGAGCCGCATTTGGCACCCGGAATGTTTCAATTTCCAATGGCAGTATTTCCACTTCTTCTGGTTTTTCAAGCTGAGGAACCCAGTCGTAAGGAACTCTGTATGCTCGGTATACCATATTGGAATTGCGGGCATTTTTAAATGGCGAAATATACTCCCAAACTAAGTCATGTTCTGCATTCACTTCAAAAATACGGCCATTCGCTCCTTCTGTAATTAACGTATTTCCATTTTCTAGTCGCTGAGCTGAACTAATATATGGGCTGTAAAAACGAAACGAATCTGTAGGAGCTTGATAGTTTGCTTCTTGTCCTGTATACTGCCAGACAATTTCTAAAGTTACAGGGTCAATTTCCAAAACGCGTGAATGGTCACGCAAAGCGTTTTTCGTGCCGTCAGGAGAACCAGGATTCGGAGCTCCATAACCTCCCCAGCCACCGTTATCGAATACAAGCAGATTGCCTTCACCAGGTAGTCCTTGCGGAATAATATGTGCATGATGCTGGCCTATAATCCAGCCAATATCCTTAAGTTCCTCCGTAGAATAGTCAGGTCCGATTTGCCAGACAATTTTGCCTGAGCGTTTATCAGTAATACCAATGATATTGGCTTCGCGGGCATCCCAGATGATATTGTCAGGATGAAATCTTTCATCACCATTATCATAATGACGATTTGGCCCAATCGCAGATATGGAGTTTATATGTAGCCAATCACCAGACTCATTGCCAAAGAAACGGCGGTTTGGCTGTTCATAAATTGTTTTCTTTGCTTCCTCATCAAATTGCAATTCATCAAAATGATCACTGAATGACCATTCCCATACAATATCGCCGTCCCAATCCACTTCTAAAATCACATCATCTAACAGCTCAAACTTAGAGATATTTGTATTAACGACATTACGATGGGCAAGTACTAGTGTATTGCCTCCGTCAATTTTCGGCTCCAGCCCTGGCGCATAATATCCTACAGGACTGCCTTCGCGCTGATAGTCATGATGTGCTCTAGCAATCCATCTGCCTTCATAACCCGGATCAGTAATAAATTCATGCTTGTCAAACTTCCATACAACGTTCCCGTCAAAATCTACCTGCGCCACATCTCCTTCATCCTGAAAACCATGCTGTGGATCTCTATTAAAGGTGTGTCCTAACACATAGCCACCTGGAAAAATTTTATTTGGGAAGCCTCTTAAGCCTTTCCACAAATGCACTTCTCTCCCATTCATATCAATTAGTAATGCCCCAAGATCTGGCGCTTGAAAGATTGTGTAGCCGCTCCAAGCCTTAGTTGGTGAATAAATTGTTGCACCTGTAGGATAAATAGTAGGATGTCCCATGTTCAATCTCCTCTTTTTTTATTTTTCAAATTGGTTTAATCGGATTAACGTGTAAAAGCATCTAGTCTTTCTAGGATTCTCCCCCCTTATCCTTATCGAACGATCAGCAGATAACAAAAAAGAGACTCAACAAAATGCAAAATATGCATTTTATTGAATCTCTAGTGATCTAGTCGATTCTCCTATATTTGTTATTTCTGAAAATTATCATAACAGTTCTAAAAAGGGAGTGTCAACAAACTTTTGGACTATTCGGATAAAATTACTTGGTTTTTTTAAAATTTTCTC
>Ga0209463_1001752_pt1 | contig 12723 bp, 12 predicted proteins | sample AgamicMgSfrz_FD_187169 | JGI IMG/M metagenome (GOLD analysis project Ga0209463, IMG submission 187169) | Agave microbial communities from Guanajuato, Mexico - Mg.Sf.rz (SPAdes) (version 2) | ecosystem: Host-associated > Plants > Phyllosphere > Phylloplane/Leaf | place: Guanajuato, Mexico... | reverse complement strand
TATCGAAAACATTTGCTTCCAGCCAATTATGTTCTTGTTGTGGATATCAAAATAAAGACGTTAAAAATCTCAACCTACGTGAATGGGACTGTCCTTCTTGCCTGACACACCATGATAGGGATCGTAATGCAAGTATCAATCTAAAGAATGAAGCAATAAGGCTTCTAACCGCAAGGACTGCGGGGTTAGCCTAATCAATTAGAGTTCGATAGAACTCTTTACTTAGGAATCCCTCACTTTTAAACGAAGTGAAAGTGGGGGTAGTTCAAATCAATACGACTTCAAAAAGTCAGATACTAAAAAAGATAAGCTCCGTAAAGATGCATTGCATGTATTTGAAGATGCGAAATAACAGAAATATCAGGACAAACAGATACATGTTTGCTATTATATTTTATAAGCTGTGGTAAGCTGTCACTTGGAAGATTGAGCTCATTCGCTCAATCTTTTTTCCTATTTTGTTACGATCCCATGATTAGATTGCAACATATGGCGAATACACACTGCTTATCAAGGGGATTTCCTTGATGGTAAAATTTTGATGTATCAACTATAGAGGACCTCTATCACGGTTTTTATGTTGTAAACAAACGTTTGATTCGGTATCCTTCGTACGAAATCCATACGGATTCGCTACAATTCGTCAATGTTTTATATATCTTTTGAGAAAGGAATCCTCGTATGTATAAATCTAATTTCGTGGCTTTCTTACTATTCGCAATCTCTTTTTCCTGTTATGTCATCTATACAACAGAAAACCCACTCTATTTACATCCAGTCGTGTTATTGTCTATTATGTTGATTACAATTGTAGGTGTCATTTTGTTTAGCGATTTTCATGATCCAACTTATTTGAAATATATCCTTCTTATAGGATTACTCCTGTATCTTATTCTTATATGTAGTACCATGCTACACATCATATGAGTGTGGGTGTACAATAACATACCAATAATTTTTTACTTGAATCCCTTTACAGCTTTTACGATATGGGAAAGCCCATGTAGGACTTTAGTCCGCCTTTAGGCATGGGATGAAAATATCGTTTTTGCATAGCAAAACATGGTATACTTCATTTATAGTCATGCAAAAGACTCTAAAACAACTGTTCTCTGAAAGCAGAATACATGTGAGGTTGGAGTAGCCAATTCTTCTACTCCGTAAAATGTGTTAAGTCGTCAAGAACAAGACGTTAAAACATTTGAGAACCAACAACCTGTACGGTATGGTTACAGTAACGTAGCCCACGAACCTATATGGTCTGTTGTGGGAGTCGTGATGACACACCGCAATCTTGCACGTCAGCGATACCAGAAATGGACTTTGCCTTTGGTAGCAAGAATCCCACTGACGTTAGTCAGCTTGCCCCTTTAGGGGTGGGAGTGTCAAATTGGCTCCATAGGATAGGCGACAAATAAAATCACTCCATTTTTATCGTTTTCCGACATTCATCTCCCACTTCAAACAGTCCGTAAGGACGTTAAGTGGTGAGTAGTTCAATCGACATCTCCTTGTATATATGTTCCATTCTGTACATGCTATTCGTAAATGAAATGTTTGAACTATCCCCGCGGTCTTTGCGATTAGAAGCCTTATCGCTTCATACTTTAGATTGATACTTGCGTTACTATCCCTATCATGGTGTGTCAGGCAAGAAGGATAGTCCCATTCACGTAGGTTTAGATGTTTAACGTTTTTATTTTGATACCCACAACAAGAACATAATTGACTGGAAGCAAATGTTTTGGATACGACAATGACTTGTTTGCCATCCCTTGCTCGAAGCCAATTCATCTCCCACCTATTCACTGGGCTGTGACCCTGCACGCTCCTTGAGGAAGGAGTCTTCTGTCGGAAAACGATAAAAGGAGAGGCTAAGTGCCCCCATGTTTTCTACTTATTGTCTTCCCTTATTTGGATCACTACCACCGACAATAGCAAAGACACGTTTAGCTATATTTGTATTTTCTTGAACACCGGAGAATACATATTTACCTGGCCCAAATGCATATACATTCACATCTTCACCTGTATGTCCACCCGTCGTCCAACCTGTAAGGGAACGCTTATTAAAAATAGCTTCAATGGCATTATCAATCTCGGTCACATCCTTTGATGGTGCGACATCTTGTACAGCCTTTATTTCTTCGGGCGTTAATGGTAAATCAATATACGTGTTCAAGGTGCCCTCTACACTTGCACCTTTTGCAATCGCATTGGACATAAAATCAGGTGTTCGTTTTGCGGCCTTAATTGGTTCCACTTTAAAATTATACGCATCATTTGCCCCCACAGATAAACCGCCAGTAGAGTGGTCTGCAGTTGCAACAACTAGTGTCTGCTTGTCTTTTTTCGCAAACTTAATTGCCACTTTAAATGCTCTTTCAAAATCTTCCATTTCACTCATGGCACCGACAATATCATTATCATGTCCAGCCCAGTCAATCTGGCTGCCTTCCACCATTAAGAAGAACCCATTTTTATTTTTATTCAAATGTTCAATGGCTGCCTGTGTCATTTCTTCTAATGACGGCGTATTATCCTCACGATCAATCATCTTATCTAATCCGCCGGGTGCAAATAAACCAAGGATTTGGTCATTTTTATCCTGTAATAGTTGCTCTCGATTCGTTACATAACTATAACCAGACTTCTTAAATTCCTCTGTCAGATTACGATCTTCTCTTACAAAGTTTTTCCTGCCGCCACCAAGCATAACATCAACTTTATGTTTCCCTTTCACTTTTTCATCAAAATAATCATTCGCTATAGCATCCATATTGTCACGATGCATATCATGAGCTCCAAAAGCTGCTGGTGTTGCGTGGGTAATGGGAGCAGTTGCAACCAATCCTGTAGATTTCCCTTGTTCTTTTGCTTGCTCAAGAACTGTTTTCACTGCTGTTTTATCATTATCAACTGAAATTGCCGCATTATATGTCTTTACACCCGACGCCATCGCAGTCGCTGCTGATGCAGAATCTGTAATGTTTTCATATTCATCTTCTGAGTAAGTCTTTTGTGTACCTACAAGGTATGTATCAAATACAGTTGATTCCATTTCAAACGTTTTCGGATTATCTTTCATATAACGGTGCGCTGTCATATAGGAAGGACCCATTCCATCCCCGATTAATACAATCACATTTTTAATCTTCGTATTGCTCTCCTTTTCTTCTGCATTCACCTCACTAAAGCGTGTAATATTCCATGTCACTACCGAAGTAACTGCTAACGACGCCACAATTGCAAACGGCCATGCTTTATTTATAAATTTTCTCACAGTCTGGTCCCCCTCAACTTAAGTTACTTTCACATATTTTATTACACTATGACCTCAAAAAAGCGGGCAAAACCTGCCCGTTTTTTTGAGGTATTCCTTAATCTTTTTAGAATTTATACGCATTCCATTTGGAATCGTATTTTCCATCCATGATGACATGCCCCATCCAAAAATACTATTTTGCATTAGTGATACGGGACTTAAGGTAACCAATAAGTAGTGGCTGCTGTTCCTTGATATTGCTGATTTTTATCATAAAAATCAAATCGAAGTTCTTGTACATGTGGATAATTGATATATCGCATGTATTTATACATATACCATCCTTTTAAATTGTTTGTATTTTTTAGGAATAGGTCGCTCATTTTTTTTGGTAAAACCAATGGTCCTGGCGCATCCATCGCTCCCTCTGGAGCTAATCGAAGATAGACAGTATTATTTTTTTGAAAGACTTGTGTGATATCTAACCATTCCGATTCTGTGTATTGATACGATGTAGAACTGCCTAGCTGATCTTGTGATTCCTCTACAACTTGTCTTGAAGAATAATCTATAATATTTTTCCCTGCCGGTAACGCCGCCGCAGAACAGGGGGCCCCTATCATAAAACTACAACAAGCAAGTATACCTGGAATAACAATAGATTTATTTTTTCTTAATTGCATCTTGTGAAACCCCTCCAATAAAGTGTTGTATAGCATATAAAACCATACAATAATGAATTTTAATTTACTAGATTCCAGAGGTTGAGAAATATCTGACGGAATAATCTGCGTACCAAACAAAGATAACCAGAATATTTCACCATTTTACTCCATCAATATCAAATGATTTTCATAATCCTAATACCTGTATAGTCTCAATTATTTTTTTATCTGTTACTTTATAATACACTTCTAAACCTTTTCGTTCATACGATACAATTTTAGGTATTTTTAGTTTACTTAAGTGTTGTGATACGACGGATTGAGGTAAATATATAAGGTTTTGCAATTCAGAAACATTTAAAGAACCCCTAGTAATCAATTTTTGTACAATCAATAAGCGCATAGGATGAGCTAAACTTTTTAAAATTTCGGCATGTTGCTCATAATCAATAGCATCCATTTGAAATATTTTCGCCATAAACTACATCTCCTTAAAAATTAATACTGAGGATACTTATATATCATGGAAAAGGTATAACAATAGTACATGGCATGTGCTTGAAAAAATAATAAAATATAATTTTTATCTTTGATGTATCGGATAACATACTAGCACTTGAAATCATTTTTCTTTATGTCTTAAGAGAATCCCCTAATAATAATTCAACAAATTTACTACCATTATCGTTATACATATATCCCTAAACAATATTTGCATATAATAATAAACCGTATCGATTATTGAGAGAGAAACGAGCAATGGTGTGGTAGGTTATGTAGTCATTCTAAAATAAACCATACTTTTTTTAGCATGGTTTATTTTAGAGGTCCCTATCACTTTAAAATGCTGATTCAGGTGTTTCTATATGTACCCATACATAGAATGTATCGATAATAGAAGAATCTCCTTCCCATGAGCGCCATTTTTTCAATTGGAGCTTCGTGACACCAGGTTTAATCGCTTTAAACTGAAATTTGTGAATGCCAGGTTTTCCTACTGTTCCGTCCCCTGTATTACTGGATTGAAAATATTCACCTACTAAAGGTATTCCATGATTTATATTTGTTGTTGTCCAGCAATATCCAGTCGATGGATTTTCAGTAAGGGAAAGAGAGAGGAACTGTCCTGTAGATACGTGAATATGTTCCCCGTAGTTTTCTTGTGTAATGATAGTAGGATGTTTCAATTCCTTTTTGTGCGGTAAACTGGTTTCTGCTTTCACTGTATTGGGAAGCGTACCTCCAAATCCTACTGCCAAAGTAATTCCTAGTACGCCACAAATCACCTTTTTATATGTACCCATCATATATCTCCTGTCTATTTTTGTTTGATACGAAATATATTTATGCTCCTAGTTTAGGCAAATAAAATTGAATGTTAGATCCGGTATTGTTGCTTTGTATCCACCCTTTATAAGCCCATGCCCAAGGTTTCAGTTCGTCCCGGTTGTACGTATTGAAATTTCCATTTTCAAATACATACACATCGTAATTTGTTCCGTTATAATGTAACTTTGCATGGAATTTTACACCTTGAAAATGGTGCTGAAATTTAGAATCTGAAGTAAATACCATCACATTGTAACGGTTCTTGGCAAAACCAAATGTCTGATCTGTCATTTCTCTTGTTATATTCTGAAATGTAGTTCTTTGTAATACATGTTTCATTTTTTCAGCTATTCCTAACATGTCTACTGATACTGTTAGATTCCATTTCATCATCGTTGATTGTGTTTGAACCAATTCTGATGAATGGGAGCTCCACTCATTTGTGAGAGGTTGCATGTGACTCTGTTCGTCTTTTATAGATGCTGCACTTGCATGGAGTGGTATCATCCCTAAGCTACTCCCCCCGATTGCACCTGCGACTAAAAGACTTGTTATGTTTTTGAATACTTTCATGAAAAACATCCCCCTTATTTTTGGTAATGAAAGAACAGATTTAGTATATAAGAAAGAGGAGGCGATTTATATAATGAGTAGGTTGAGAAATATAGGTGGTCAACTATTTATCTTGTTAATTGTTTGGTACAGTCGGGCATAGTTAAAAAGATTCATGCAGAGTTATGATAATGGGGCTATATTTCCTATTAATCTAATAGACTTTGTATCTCTTGCGTATATGTAAAATTCATATAATGAATCATAGTATATCCGGCCAATTGGTTGGAATCTTTTACTTTATAAAGAGCTACTCTGATTTGGTAATTCTAGCCCTCAGATTATGCTACTTATCACATTTCACCCATAATTTATCTTCAATACGCACTTGACACAAAAAACTCTAAAATAATTTCTCAATGTATGCTCGTTCATATGTTAGAAGAGAGATTTATAGAATAATGAGAGCACTCTCTACATGTTAATCATTATTCTTATAGCGAGTTGGATGGTCTACATGGCTGTTTATTTTTACATATACTCGCTTTATTATCCACTAGTTACATGTAAGAAAATAAAAAGAAATGAGGAAATATATAATGCCAATGAATAACCTCAATTTAAAAGGTATACAAAATGCTTTAGCGTCTTTAGAGAGTCCTTGGAAAGCTGGTGAAGCAGCTATTTCTCTACTGACAACAGATAAGAAAAAATTACGATTAGGTGTAACACCACCCCCACATGAACAAAGTCTCGAAGATTTAGAGCAATATGTAAAAGGTATGAAACAATCTATCCAACAACAAGTATTGCAGGCGGATACTCCTCCTACAAAGTATGATTGGCGAAATGTGAATGGAAAGAATTTCATTACACCGATTAAAGACCAAAAAAATTGTGGTTCTTGCGTCGCCTTTGGGACGCTTGCAACATTAGAAAGCCAATGGCGTATACAAGACAATGATCCAAATAAAGAAATTGATTTGAGCGAGGCGCAATTATTTTTTTGTTATGGCTATAATGAAGGCCGAAATTGCAATAATGGATGGTGGCCTGCAAATGCGTACGAGGATTTACGGATAAAAGGCATTGTAGATGAATCTTGCTATAGTTATAGCACAGGATTAGCAAAACAAAATTGTAGTGGATTATGTTCCGATGCCAACAATAGACTTGTAAAAATCACTGGATATATCGATTTAACGCAGAAGCCTGCCGCAATTAAACAATGGATTGCAACAAAAGGACCTGTGAGTGCTTGTTTTAATGTATATGAAGATTTTTATTACTATCAAGGTGGCGTCTATCGACATATAACAGGAGCCAGTCTTGGCGGACATTGTGTTACGATTATTGGATATGATGATCAACAAGGGTGCTGGATTTGCAAAAATAGCTGGGGTGAACAATGGGGAGAAAAAGGATTTTTCCGAATTGCTTACGGAGAGTGTGGTATTGATAGTTGGGCGAATCATGGGGTCGATGGAATTATAACAAATCAGCAATCAAATGAAGATCTCGTTACAGGGTTATGGGCACATGCTGCAGAGCGTAATGCATGGGTTTATTTGCAAAACACAGGCTGGCGAAAAATACATGCCGGTAATGATACCATCTTCTTGTCTATGTTAACACAACTTATCACAGCAAAAGCATCTGGATATAGGGTACAATTTACAGAAAATAATCAAGTGCTAACGGATATTTCTGTTTTTTCTAGTCAGGAAAATAAAACACGAACAGAACAAACTTCGTTGGAAGCACAAGTAGCCTATCCTACACAATTACCACCTACTGTATCAAATCAAACGATTCGTAGCAACGATACTCCTATAAAACAAGATAATGTAAAGGTTGATGCTGTACGAGCTACCGCACAAAGTACAGCATCTTTGATGCGATCAGGTGATATATGGAAAAATCTACTTAGCACTCCAATGAGTTCCGGCGTTGCATTATCTATGCTAGCATCGCATGCGTGCGAATACCAAAAAACTGTGAATTATATAGAAAGTAATGGAACTGTGAATGAAATGTATGTTTGGTGAAATTTGCCTCGTCATCCTTACAGAATAAAATGAGTAAGTATCGTTTTCCGACAGAAGACTCCTTCCTCAAAAATGGGAAGGTGTGAAACACCCATTTTAGGTGGGAGAGGAATGGCGGTTGGCATTAGTCAACATGTCTGCTATCATTTCCTTGTACAGATTGCTCTTCGAAAACGGAAGATATGAGGTTGGTTGCAGAAAAACGTTGCAACCGTAAAATCTTCAACGTTCTATCACCCCATGCTTGCCGAAGGTGCGAAAACCAAGCTAAAGTAGGAAGTGTGGGGCGTCAACGTACAAGATACTTATGTTCTCACCGTAGGGACTACGGGTAGAGCCTGCTAAGATAACTGGTGGATACACTGGTGTTCTCAGGAATCTCCCACTTCAAACAGTCCGTAAGGACGTTAAGTGGTGAGTAGTTCAACCATAATTAGCAATTCACATATCCAACTTCTATCATGCACACTAGGGAGAGTAGGAGGTAGTTATATATCATGTCGCATAGTCAACCCGTAGTTATATTGACACAAAAGGATCAAGGAAAAGTTATCCCACTTCCTATAGGTCAACTATTCTCTATACAATTGATAGAAAACCCCACTACAGGATATCGTTGGACTGCCTGTAACATATCCGGCGTCCATTTACTTACAGAAACATTTCAATCTAACAGTATAAGTGAAGGACCAATTGGACATGGGGGGATACGCATATTTCAATTTCAAGCCATACGTGCTGACAAGCATAGACTTCAATTCAAACACTGGCGTGAATGGCAAGGAGACTCTTCGATTATAGGGACATTTCAAGTGTATGTACATGTTATGTAAATATTGGATTTCATATACACATGGATGAGAAATGAACTCTTCTTAAACGGTTTACTGTGATACATGCTGGGATGTAGTAAAAAGCAGGCGTACAATGTTATAATTGTACGCCTGTCTCATCCTATTAGGAGATTCTGTTGCAAAGTTAAAAGACGATTAAAGTAATTCCAAAGCATACAATATTTGTTCAAAATTACAGCTTTTGCGATATGGGATGAAAGTATCGTTTTTGCATAGCAAAACATGATATACTTCATTTATAGTCATGCAAAAGACTCTAAAACAACTGTTCTCTGAAAGCAGAATATATGTGAGGTTAGAGTAGCCAATTCTTCTACTCCGTAAAATGTGTTAAGTCGTCAAGAACAAGACGTTAAAACATTTGAGAACCAACAACCTGTAAGGTATGGTCACAGTAACGTAGCCCACGAACCTATATGGTCTGTTGTGGGAGTGGTGATGACACACCGCAATCTTGCACGTCAGCGATACCAGAAATGGACTTTGCCTTTGGTAGCAAGAATCCCACTGACGTTAGTCAGCTTGCCCTTTAGGGGTGTGAGTGTCAAATCTCTAATTCTTCAAGGATACAATGTTGGGAGCTGTTTTCTTTGCATTATTTATTGTGTTGCTTCCACACGCCATTGTTTTTATAATAGGTGTTCCGTCCATTCATAAAATCAGCCGTATGACCAGGGATATTATATTTTTTATTCTTTTTTCTCATTTTCTTTTCCAAACGCCTTTCTTCTCGCATCACTTGGACATCTGCTTTCCATCCTTTAAGTGCATTCTGTTTACTCCGCATTTCATATATAAACCCCTTTATTGCGCCCACATACAAAAAAAGAATCGTTTATCACACAGAATCTTTCCTAGAGTGAAAAAATTCTTATTTTATTTTTTGCAATTATTATCATAACGAATTAACATGATAAAACCTAGAAATTCTTCAAGATACAGCATGTCTATTTTGTCCAAAAAATAGACAAAATGTTAGCGTGCAATTTATCGTTTTCCGACAGAAGACTCCTTCCTCAAAAATGGGAAGGTGTGAAACACCCATTTTAAGGTGGGAGATGAATGGCGGTTGGCATTAGCCAACATGTTTGGTATCATTTCCTTGTACAGATTGCTCTTCGAAAACGGAAGATATGAGGTTGGTTGCAGAAAAACGTTGCAACCGTAAAATCTTCAACGTTCTATCGCCCCATTCTTGCCGAAGTTGCGAAAACCAAGCTACAGTAGGGAGTGTGGGGCGTCAACGTACAAGATACTTATGTTCTCACCGTAGGGACTACGGGTAGAGCCTGCTAAGATAACTGGTGGATACACTGGTGTTCTCAGGAATCTCCCACTTCAAACAGTCCGTAAGGACGTTAAGTGGTGAGTAGTTCAAGTATGGACTGAATTGTTTTGGTTCCTTTTGTAGAGGTAGTAGGCGTTTCTCAAGTCAATGCACCTAATTTATTGTGTGTATCTGCAGAAAAAGCGCCTGTCGTTACAACCAATAATTAATATTAATTGGTTATAATGACCAAATGTTATGGCTGGCAGTTCATTTGTGGCGCTCAGATTCTATTGTACGGAGTTTTAAGTTCAGTTTAATAGCAAAATGAATAAATCGATTACTAAACGTTTATATGGGCTTTAGATATCTTTAAATGCAATGGACGTTTTTCGCAGATGAAATACAATTCCATATACACTGTATGCTCCTGATTTCTATTGATTGTGCTCTGAATAAGCCGAGGGGGCTTGCCTTTGCATCGTTCTATCTTCAGTGATCTTACCAATTTATATTTTTTAAATCCTATATTACGATTTATCCTAATTAGACATAGCGGTTAGTAATCAAGTTCCATAACAAGAAACATCAATACTATTGAGAATTATTGTTTTTTAAAACGAAACTTGCTTATTTTTATAAATAAAAAGTCTCCCATTTATTTATTCTTGTCTGTACAAAGTTGATATTTTTTATGATTCACAACGGTTCTATCGTATGGAAAATCGCCACCCATAACGGTTACAATTTCAATTAATATGGATCGTTCATACTTTTTGATCACGATACCAGTAATCTCCATACCATCTCTTTCAAATACGATTGCCTCTCCTATTTTCGCTTGCACAACAAACCTCCTTTAAATTTCCAATTTATATATAAGGATATAACAAATCGAGCGTCTCCTCTTGTAAACACAATCCTAATTTTCTCAATTAAAATTTGGATACATGTTACAAAAGAATAAGGTGCCCTATGAGTTATTTGTATCAAAAGTGTAAAACAAGCTATTGTAGGTGCCGTAATAAGTTTCATAAACAAAATATGTTTCTTTTGTTAGCATAAGGAAAAAGAAACATAGGGGAGAATGGAAGATGAATGCAAAAGAAACGAGAATTTAAATTATAAATATACAAGAACAGCATTGCCGTGGATGTAAATATCTATTCGGTTTTTATCAGCATTGCATCGAAAATTGCGAATAGGGAAAGGAAGTATATCGGTTAGGAAAACATTTATATGGGGAGGAAAATGTGAAAGCAAAGAATGCAGAATGGAAATGGGATCAATTATGTGAGGATACGGTTCAGTTACGGAATACAGGAATGGGATATGTGGAAATTCCAAAACGGTTAAAATGTCGCGCCAGTAGTTTACGTGAGCATTTGAAAAAGCGTGGACTATATGAATGATGTATCAACGATGTTATAAGAATATGGATGGTATTTAATCTAGCAGTTTCGAGATATTTCTCAAAATACTTCCCTTATATCCGATATATAATGGGGGGTACCTGGCAGGATTGTCTAGAATCATAGAAAAAGGAGGGGGAGGGGATGAAAAGGGGAATCCGAATTTTGGTTACTTTCTCATTGGTTTTGCTCGGACTGCCTATCATCTTTTTAGCTTTTATCACATGTAAACATAAAAAGCCATCCGAATCTGTAAATCTTATTATAGAAAAATCGCAAGAAAACAGATTACCACCTGATACGCCATTCCAAGTTACTACCTTTAACATTGGTTACGCAGGATTAGATGCAAAACAAGATTTCTTCATGGACGGAGGAACAGGCTCACGTTCTCGTAGTAAAGAACAAACCAAACAGAACTTACAACACATGTCGTCCTTTTTAACGAATTTCCCGAAAGAATTCTCCTTCCTCAAGCGTGTGAAGGGCGTAGCCAAAAGGTTTTCCTTTTTATTTTGCCTCTGATATAATCAGTCTTATAAATTATAAAGGTTGGTATATAAATGAAATTAGATAGTAATAACCATTCAGTGTTCTTGTTATATTATCACCTTGTGTTGGTCGTGAAATACAGAAGAAATGTGTTTGATGATGATATGTCAGACTATGCAAAAGATATGTTTGATCGACTATCTGAAAACTATAACATCACATGAGTTGAATGGAATCATGATGTAGACCATGTTCATATTTTGTTCAAGGCACACCCGAATACAGAAATGAAAAAATTCATCCATGCTTATAAAAGTGCAAGTTCTCGACTTATGAAAAGAGACTTTCCACAAGTGAAAAAGAAACTTTGGAAAGAGATGTTTTGGTCAAGAAGTTTTTGCTTGCTAACTACTGGTGGTTCGCCAATAGACGTAGTCAAAACATATATTGAAAATCAAAGTGAAAAGTGAGGTGAAATGATATGACAAAGCAGAATAAAGCATATAAATTCCGTTTGTATCCAACAGGAGACCAAGCACATCTTATACGTAAAACCTTCGGTTGTGTACGTTTCGTGTATAACAAAATGTTAGCGGAACGGAAAGAAGCGTATGAAAAACAGAAAGATGATAAGGATCAACTTAAGAAACAAAAGCTTCCCACTCCTGCAACATACAAAGCAGAATTTGAGTGGTTAAAAGAAGTGGATTCCTTAGCTTTGGCAAATGCTCAACTAAACTTGCAAACTGCCTATAAAAATTTCTTTCGTGGTCAAAATGACTTCCCAACATTCAAAAGCAAAAAAGACAGAAAGTCTTATACAACGAATGTAGTGAACG
>Ga0209463_1001751_pt1 | contig 12730 bp, 14 predicted proteins | sample AgamicMgSfrz_FD_187169 | JGI IMG/M metagenome (GOLD analysis project Ga0209463, IMG submission 187169) | Agave microbial communities from Guanajuato, Mexico - Mg.Sf.rz (SPAdes) (version 2) | ecosystem: Host-associated > Plants > Phyllosphere > Phylloplane/Leaf | place: Guanajuato, Mexico... | reverse complement strand
TGTATGAGGAATTCATAAAAGAAATTGGCATAAAAGGATTAGCTTCTTTTGGGTCTGTTTTAAAAACAAATAAGCTTCTAAATGAAGAATATCAAAAAGTAGAATGTTTATTCTGTAGAATGGAAGGACCAAATGCAGTTATAAAACCTGCTGGTAAGTATGCTATTATTTACCATCAAGGGAAATATGACAGCCTTAAGGGAACTTATTCCAATTTAATAAAAGAGCTTAAAAAACAAGACTTTATTATAGATGGTGATGTTTTTGAGGAATATTTACTCCATTCATTAGTTGCTAAGAATGAAGATGATTACATTACCAAAATAAGCGTAAAAGTTAAAAGAACATAAAATTAAATCTAAATTATTTTTCTATCTCTTTCCACGTTAAACCCTCACTTAATAGGTAAGGGTTTTTTTTGATAATCATTGTTTAGCTATTCTCAGTTTATAACATAGGCCATTTTCCCAAGGTTCGTTCAAGAGCAGAATAAATCATAACCTTTCTGGGAAATTACTTAAGAAAATTATATTACCTGGTACTATTGTCTACTTGTTGGATTTTTTTAATTTTCAAATGTATACAAATCCTAATTATGTTTATATAATCTAAAATATTGAAGCTCTAAAGATGAATTTAGTAAAAGTCGCTCAACAAAATGGGTTGAATAGCTGGAAGGCACTTACATTAAGCCAAGAGCTATATCAATATATAATTTTATGTCAAAAAAACTGCCTTAAAGGAAAATGCAACTAAAAATAGTTATTTCTTGCATATCTCAGTACTTAACTTACAAAAAGTTGTGTAAATACATGGAGGAATTATAGTAGGTCTAGGAACATTATTATTAGGCCCCGTTAGTATTGGTGTATATCTTAAATCTAAAAGAATATAGATAATAAAGGCAAAAATATCGCAGGCTGCATCACTTCACTCCCCCCTCACAGAACCGTGCTTGCGCAATTAACGCACACGGCCCCTCCTAATTATCTTTTACAGAATATAGCTAATCTCTTTTCTTAAATCATAAATGTTTACTTTAATTCTTGGAGTTGGAAGTGGAAACTTCTGTAGGAAGAGCCTGAATTTATCCCAGGTAAAGGATTTCCTTGACTTCTTCTATTTAGCCATTTATATAGTAGTTCTTCAATTTTCTCTTTTATTCCTATTAGTCTTCAACCATTCTTTAGTCTCTCTGAGTTTACCTTGAACTTTCTTCCTGCTTGTCTTCCGTTTTACACGAAATTTCCCTTGTTTACTTTTGCTGCAATAATGGGTAAATCCAAGAAAATCAAAGGTTGCTGGTTTGCTATTTCCTATTCGTTTTGCGTTATGTTCCGCAAACCTCCCGAAGGGAATGACCTTCGTTTTATCCTCTGCTATCTCCAAATTAAATTTCTTTAATCTCGACTTTAAAGACTCATATAATTGTCGAGCCTCTCTTTTGTGCTGAAACAACATACGAAATCATCTGCATATCTTACTATATAAGCCTGTCCTTCACATTGCTTCCTAACTACTTTCTCAAACCATAAGTCGAGAACATAATGGAGATAAATATTTGCTATGATAGGCGATACTACCCCACCTTGCGGTGTAACAGTTTCCGTTTTGTATTTTCTACCTTCTTCCATATATCCACCTTTTAGAAACCGACTGATTATTCTCAGAAGGTTTGGGTCAGCTATTCTATGTTTCAAGAACTCCATCATCCATTTGTGATCAACATTATCAAAGAAACCTTCGATATCTACATCTACTACATAGCTTACTGCTCTCTTTTCAATATAAAAGTTTAGTATTTTCAACGCATCGTGGCAGTTTCTATTTAGCCGAAACCCAAATGAACAATATAGAAAGTCATTCTCATAATTTGCATTAAGTACTTTGGCAATACCTTTTTGTACGATTTTATCCTCGTGTTCTGGAATCCCCAATGGTCTTTTCTTGTCAGAATTAAGCTTTGGGATATACATTCTTCTAACTGGGACAGGGCGATAACTTTTGCTTTTCAGTCTACTTGCCAAGTCCATTATGTTTTCTTCCAGATTTTCGGTGTACTGTTCTTTAGTTGTACCATGCACACCGGTTGCCTTCTTGTTCGGCAGCTCAAAATGACAATGAGTGAGTGATTGTTCGTTTAATAGATGCGCAAGAGATGTAAATTTTATTTTGGTATTAGATTTTGCTAATTCTGCTATCCTTAGTAGTTTTGTTTCCATTTATTATCCGTACCTCTGTGTGTAGTAAATGTTTCCCTAATAAGGGTGATAACTGGTATCTAACCTTTCCTCCATCGGCATTACCCAACTTCATTGGTACTACGCTGCTATCCGACTCCCTAAACGGTATTTGGTTTCCTTGCTTATTATCGCTTGTACACCATACTCTTCTATAAAGAAGAGACCGATAGGGTCTCCCGAGTTTCCGTATCATATCGATGTATAACGTGCCAATGTCTCTGACTCCAGAGAGGTTTTATCCTTCTTGCCTTTAACAAGGGTAAAATATAGCTTTCTGCACGCAGGTAAGGCATCAGCCCTCTCGGATTACAAACGTTTATGGAGCTCAATCCCTTCAGCCATATGGCTTTCGGCCCGCTACCTAACTGTCTACGCTTAAAGACTAAAGTTACCTTTAATCCTCCAAGACTCGCTACGAGCGAATGGCTAGTTCTTACTCGGGGGAATCCCACCCGCTATATGGTACGACGTAGGCTCGGCCGCAAATCAAATACGTTTAATTCATCAGGTGCTGCAGTAAACAATTCTTCATTTAGTTGTGAAACAAGACTTTGACCAATTGCTCCAACCAGTAGTTCCAAATAAGCCCTTACTATTCTTTCCGTATCGGATGAAACTTCAATAATACATTCACATAAAGCTTCTCCTCTCATGATGGAACGATTAGAGCATGGAACCGTAAGGAACTTTTCATTTTTCAATATATTTCTGAGAAACCTTTTATCGTGCTCATATGCAACAGACTTGGTATTTGTCTCTAATATGTAAGCCTCCATATTCACCTTTCCTTCTCTTTTATGCTACTTCCTCAGCAATTGTGTCATTTACTTTGTTTGCAAACTCCTGAAGGTTACCTTTCTCTAAAATAGATATTTGAATAGGAATTGAATGACCTGCATTATTAGTTACAATCAAGGCAGAAGTATAGGAGTTAAATAGCGGTACTACTCCCAACACTAAGAGTAAAAGCCCAAATAAATTAAAATTAAATAATTCCGCTATACCTATTAAAGTGAAAAACAGACCAATAACAAAGCGTTTTATATGAAATTTAGTTAAAGTAGAAACACTTGCTATAGATTTTAATGGCATAGTAACTTCATTTTTACCAAGTCGCAAAAGGATAAATAAGGTATTTTGATCATATCCCTTACCCTTAAAACGTTATCCGTTAAAGCTAAATCAGTTGTTAACTACCTCAATACAACATTAGTACAATAGCTACTCTCCAAAATCATTCTTTCATTTTTACTTTCGGACATTAAATTCACTCCTTTAAAAAATAAAAAAGCCCCTAGAATAGAACTTACCGGTGGCATGTTCTACATCTAGGGGCTTTCCCTTTTCGTTTATTTACTTATAAATAGATTATCGATGTAGATAGTAGTTGTAAAGTACACTTTTACTAGTAATTAAATTACAAGATATTAACCAAATTAAACTAAAAATGATTTTTTTATTTCTAATAAATGTTAATATTTAAGTAACTATTACAATGTAACTAATACATAAGGCGGTGTAACAAATGGAAAAGAAATTTGAATTTGAAGATTTGTTGAAAAATATATTAGAAACATTAAAGGAATCAAAATTACCAGAAAAAATAAAAAAAGATATTTTAAATGAATTAGAGGAAATCCGCTCTTTCACTTTAGATTCCCGCCCTCCTCGAATAGCAATTGTAGGCAGAAGAGGTGCTGGTAAATCAAGTTTAATTAATGCTATTTTCAATGATTATAAAGCAGCGACTGGCGATGTTAAAGCACAAACAGGTAGAGGGAAATGGCATCAGTATAAATCTGATTTAGGAGAATTAGAAATTTTAGATACACGAGGATTAGGTGAATCAGACAGTCCTGAAGAGGCTACTGATGAACTTACCCCTATAAAGGAATTAGAAAAATCAGTAAGCGAAAAATGCCCAGATGTCATATTATTCTTATCGAAAGCTAAAGAAGTAGGATCTAGAATTGACGAAGATATAGACCAAGTCGAAGAATTAATTAAAGTTATTAAAAGCGTTCATGAATATGAGGTTCCTATCGTTGGTGTTGTCACTCAAGTTGATGAGTTAACTCCCAAAAAGGAAGAACCACCATTCACTAGTGCTATAAAGAAAAGAAATATTCAGCAAGCTGTTGATGAGTTATCACATAAACTAGAAAAAATAACACCATATAATGTAACAGTTATACCAACTGCTGCCTATAAGATGTATGACGATGATAAAATAACAGTTATAGAAGAAACAATTTGGAACATTGATGAATTATTAAATTTTTTGATTGAAAAATTACCCAATGATGCTCAACTTCAACTTGCCAAGATTTCAAAAATGAAAACTGTTCAAAAAAAGTTAGCGAGAAAATTCGGTAAAAGGTTTTCCACATTGTGTGGTGGAATTGGGACAATACCCATTCCCATAGCAGATTTACCTATAATAACAGGTCTTCAAACAACAATGATAATAATAATCGCGTTAATTAGTGGTAGGAAAATAAATAAAAATACTGTTCAAGAATTTTTAACGGCATTAGGTGTTAATATTGGTGTTGGTTTTGCTTTGAGACAAGTTGCTCGACAGTTAGTAAAAATTATACCAGGTGCAGGATCTGCTATTTCTGCAGCTGTCGCATCCGCAGGAACATGGGCATTGTGTGAATCTTGCATTGCCTATTTCATTGATGATGTAGGGATAGATCGTGCTAAAAAAACATATGATACAGAATTTAAAAAGCGTAAAGAAGAAGATGAAAATTAATTTTACAATAGCATAGAAGAGAGCGCATATAGCGCTCTTTTTCAATAATTCCCTAAATACATTTATTACCCAAACAACTCTAGCTGTTAGATATTGCTGCCTCTAATTTTATAAGAAATTTGATATTATGGATTGTTATATTAAGACTACAATATTTACTAGGCACTTCTTCTCTATGTCCATCTGGATTATAAATCATATGTAGGCTAGAATTATGTAACAAGTGAAGAAGTACGAATTGATTATAAAGGCACCTTTTAAAGAGAGAATAAGAAAGATAAGGACAGGATAAGACCCAAATAAAAAAAATTACTTATGGTACGTATTTTTCCTTATGATTCCTACTGTCTCTTCAAAAGTTATTCTCCCTGTAACAAAATCCACCGTTAAATCCGCTGCATGTTTCTCATTCATTACACAAACGTGACCATTGATGAATAGGAAGTAAGTCATGCAAGCAAAAGCAGTTCGCTTATTGGCATTGTGAAAAACATGATTTTTAGAAATGGATTCAAACAAAGCAACAGCCTTCTCAAAAATGTCCTTATATAAGGAATCACCAAACATGGTTTGAAAGGGACGATTAATGGCGCTATCTAATAGATTAGGCTCCTTAACTCCAACTATTTCCCCTTCGCTATATTTTTCAATTAGCTTTCGATTAATTTCAAATGCTATCTCAGCGGATAGATACTTCATCTTTCCACCAAATCCTTAAATGTCTCGTCATACAATCGAAAAACAACATCTAAGGCTTCTTGATCGATCTTTTTTTCTAACTGAACCTCTTCGTTTTTCTCATCCTTTTTATTCTTTTTAAATTCGCTCATGTTATCACCCTTTTTCTCCTAATTTCTTACCTTTATTATACCAAAAAGGAAAGCTACATACTTACTTTCCTTTTAAACTTACCTTATCCTACACCAATTACTCATTGAACATCTTTTAAACGAATCTATAAAAACCCTTCGTTTTTCCCCAAAAGTCTGATGCCATATCCTCAATAGCTACAACCTCTTTACTTTGTTCACCAATAAAATTTACCATCGCCTTTATAGCTTTTAACCTTTTTTAAATCTTCTTGTAGTAGAAATAATTGGTTTACCTTTTGAATATTTTCCTGTTTATTAACAGTAATACTGGAAGTAATCCCAATAATTAAATCTTAATGGAACTTATCTGTTATCTGGACGATTAGCTGATAGCCACCCTTATTGAGATTGATGAGAAAGTAAATTATAGTTGGTGTCCAAAAAAAAATGAACCCCCTTATTGGGATTCATTTTAATGATAAATTCCTAAAGAATAAATGAGCCTTTAACGGAGTAGATTTGATTTCGCGAGTTCAACTAGTGTATCACCTTCTCCGTTCAATACTGCTTTAAGCATCCATAATGTAAACCCGTGAGCTTGTTCAAAGTTTATTCGTGGTGGAAGTGCCAGTTCTTGTCGATTAACAATAACATCTAGTAATACAGGACCATCATAATCTAAAGCCTGTTTAACAGCGACTTCAAGTTCTCCAGGTTCTTCAACACGGATACCTTTTATTCCCATCCCTTCAGCTACAGTAGCTAGGTTTGGGTTTTGTAGCTCTGTACCTGTTTCTAAATATCCTGCCGCCTTCATTTCCAACTCTACAAAGCTCAAAGAACTGTTGTTAAATACCACTACCTTAACTGGTAATTTGTGTTGTTGGAGTGTCAGTAAATCCCCCATTAACATGGAAAGACCACCATCTCCTGAAAGAGAAATCACCTGTCTCTTTGGATCTGTACATTGAGCGCCTATTGCTTGAGGCAATGCATTAGCCATGGTCCCGTGGTTAAATGAACCAAAAAGTCGTCTTTTTCCATTCATCTCAAGATAACGGGCAGCCCATAAAGTGGGAGTACCCACGTCACAGGTGAATATTGCATCATCACTTGCAAGGTCGCTAATAACCTTTGTTAAATACTGCGGATGTATTGGTTTTTTACCTGGTTTTCCTACAGCTAACTTATCTAATCCTATACGTACGTCTTTATAATGGGAGACATGCTTCTCAAGATGCTTAGATTTATGTTCCTTTGTTAAGTAAGGCATTAAAGCTTCAATGGTATCTTTCACATCACCACATAGTCCTAATGTAAGATCTGCCCTTCGTCCAAGATGTTCAGCTCGTATATCCACTTGAAGAATATCAGCGTCCTTAGGAAAAAATTGTCGATATGGAAAATCTGTGCCTAGCATTAGGAGAACATCCGCCTCCATCATGGCATGATACCCGGAGGAATAGCCAATTAACCCAGTTAAACCGACAGAATATGGATTATCGTATTCTAAATGTTCTTTTCCTCTTAAGGCAATCACCATTGGAGACTTCAATTGGTCGCAAAGTTCCATTAATTGTTCATGTGCCCCTTCACAACCTGCCCCGCACAGCAATGTGATTTTCTTGCCATTATTAAGGTATTCGGCAAGATTCTTAAGCTCTTCATCAGAGGGCCTTACAACAGGATTTGTTACATGGAAAACTTGTTTAGGGGTCGATTCATGCTCTGAAAGAGCAGCTACATCCCCTGGTAAAACTAAAACAGAAACGCCCCTTTTAGCTATAGCATGTTGCATCGCGATTGTCACCATACGTGGCATCTGTTCTGTTCTTGTCAATACCTCAACAAAATGACTGCATTCTTTAAACAAGTGTTCTGGATGTGTTTGTTGAAAATATTCGCTGCCAATTTCATTACTAGGGATGTGTGCTGCAATAGCTAATACTGGAATACGGCTTCGATGGCAATCATATAAGCCATTAATAAGGTGTAAATTCCCTGGCCCACTACTACCTGCGCAAACGGCAATACTATTACTTAAAACTGCATCCGTACCAGCTGCAAATGCTGCCACTTCTTCATGTCGCACACCTATCCATTCAATTTTTCCTGATCGTCTGACCGAATCTAAAACAGCATTCAAAGAATCACCAACAATTCCATAAATCCTCTTAATTCCCGCTTTTAAAAGAGAATCAATCAGTAAATCCGCAACAGTTTGCCCCATACCTTTCACCTTCTATTCCGGAAATAATTCCTTATTTTTTATTACTATGTGTAAACTGGTTTTAAAATATCCCTTTTATCTTATAGATTAATCCTAGTTAAAAGGCAGCTAGTCTAATAGGCAGATTTTCTCTCTTACTGTAAAAAAACCAGTAAATATGCCTGCTTTTTGATAAACTCTTTTTCCAACCTATTAGATCGGACTAAAATACTTAGACTATCGGCCACATAAGGTCATTAACAAAACAAAGAATTACCAATATTCTCTGTCTCAATTAGTGTATAAAAATTGGGCTGGCAAATAATGAGGGCTCAGTTACTAAGGGGATTGCATTTCGTTTCCTTCCAATGAAAGAAATGTTTCATCTGTTCTTGTTGCCAAATGTAGCTGGCAACAATTAAGACATTTAAAGTCTGTTAGTCTTTCCATCTAAAAACATGGTAAAGCGATTACTCAAGGATTGCTACATAAGAAACAAAACATACGTAATGATCCTATTGTTAATCCAGATAGGTAAGTGTTTGAAGTTAATTGCTTGGGCAAAACACTCTTTAACATTAGAGCTTAAACTAGAATGGGAGCATGCCATCCGAAGAACATTATGGTATCTTATTGGTGTTTTAGATGAGGAAAAGGATATTATACAAAAACGTGAAGATTATCATAAATGGAAAAACCATTTAATGAAAAGATTGATCAATTTTTATATAATTTTTTTCTTAGCTATTCAAACTTCAAAGTTGAGATGATTTACAAACAAAGAGATTGGGTGGAGCATTTATCTGTACCTATTCTCCCTATTAAGCAATTTGTTTCTGTTCTACCTTTAATAGGACTTATTGATTCGTATAGAATTAAAGTAATCGAGGAAAAAGTTTTAACTGATATAGCTGTATCCAGGATTCAAACACTAGTAATTGATCTTTCAGGAATAGCAGTGATGGAGATGGATGTACTAGATTATCTTGAAAAAATATAATCTGGAATATCCATGATGGGTTGTGATGTTATACTGACTGGTTTAAGACCAGAATTAGTAAAGAATATGGTTCATTCCGGAATTCGTCTTGAAAATAAAACGAAAGGTACATTACAGGAAACATTAATAATGTACCTTTAACTAAATCAAAAGACCGCTATAGTGTATAAGCAGCTCCTCTTTTATTGTACAATTAATGATTTCGTGTGAGATATATTAAATCCATATCGCAATAAATAATGTAAAAGCCGCTGTTTATATTTTGCATATTTAGTATCTATACAGCGAGAAGCCCTTTGAAGTCAGCTAAATTCAAAGGGCTTCGATGTTTTTAATTAAAATGTTTATGGAGTGAAAATTAAGCATGGAACTTAAGCACCTTATAAAATAGAATAACCAAATATCAAGAGTTATGTATAAAATAAAAAACTCTAGTACCCTGATTCATCAAGTCTTAATTCTTCTGCCTATCTACTTTTGTTCTGGTTATAGCCTCAACAGAAATACTCTTTCTAGCAAAAGATTTGACTTCTTTAAAACTGACGAATTTCTTTTTCTTCTCATCCCATAAACGGAAACGAAGTGATTGTAAGCTTGAGGCAAGGGTAATCGTTGGTACGTTTTGTAAAGGAAGCGTATTATTGTGTGCCTCTTCTAGTTTATAGTTTGGCACCCTCGGATTTAAATGGTGTACATGGTGATAACCAATATTTCCAGTTAAAAATTGCATAAGTTTCGGAAGCTTATAAAATGAACTTCCTTCCACTGCTGCTAACACATATTCCCACTCTGTATTTTCTTCAAAATAAGAGTCTTCAAATGTGTGCTGTACGTAAAATAACCAAATACCCACTGATCCCGAAAGTAAGAAAATGGAACCTTGTATTAAGAGGAATGCTTGCCATCCGACAATCAAACTGATTAATCCAAAAAGTAAAACAATTAGAATATTCGTCAAGTAGGTATTAAAGCGTTCCTTTTTTCTTGCTCCTTTGCGATTAAACCTATTTTTAAGAAGAAAAACATAAATTGGCCCTAATCCAAACATAACGAAAGGATTGCGATAAAAACGATAGGCTAAACGATGCTTAAGAGGTGCTTTTACATACTCATCAACGGTAAGAGTCCATATATCTCCAGTTCCCCGCTTATCCAAGTTACCACTGGTAGCATGATGAACCGAGTGATCATGCCCCCATTGATCAAAAGGGAATAAAGTTAAAACCCCCGTAATAGTTCCCATTATTCGATTAGCACGACGACTTTTGAAAAACGAATGATGGGTGCAATCATGGAAAATGATGAAAGTCCTTACTAAGAATCCGGCTGCTAACACAATAGGAATTAATGCTAACCAATAAGAAACAAACAGGCATTCATATCCAAGGTACCATAAAATAATAAATGGGCCGATTGTGTTGATGATCTGCCATATACTTTTCTTTGTCGTTGCTTTTTCAAAAGGAGCAATTTGTTTTCTTAAACTTTTAGTACTTTGTAAGGTCATTAGTTAAAATTTCCTTCCTTTCAGTTGAATTTTTTTATTATAAAGTTTTAAAAATAAAATAAAACTTATTCGTAGTAAGAATCCTGAGTAGGGTAAAATGTCTATTAATAAATGATTATTACGAAGAAAACCAAATAAACTTCGACCCTAACGCGCATACAAAAAATTCATGAGGGCAACAATAATAAGTAAAGCTATAATAAAAATTATTTGATATCAGATTTCCGCCTGCATCGCTGGTCCAAGTACCATACCAATAATTAACTTTTTTCTAATTCAGACGGTTGACCTATCTTTTCAGAAACGTTCCCAGCCGGTTAGAACTAAATATAAAATAAACTCCATTAAAACATCCATTTACCATTATTTTTCACCTTTTTACCCGAGTTAAAACACTTTAAAACAAAAAAAGTGTGTCAAATCGCCATTCACAGGATAAACAGACTGTGTGATTTGGCAAATGGGCAGCTACTTTTTTAGATAGACATCTTTTTATGGTGTCTAATTTATTTCCTGTCTAATCCCTTATCAATTTGCAAATATCAACTGATCTACATAATATACTTAATAGGCAATGCAAAACATTATATACAATATTTTCATATTAATAGGCAGCTATTTTTATTTGCTAATCATAGCTTTTAAATAAATAAAAAAAGACCATTATCGACCAAAAAGTATTAAGTTAAACCAATTGCATGATTAAATGGTTTCTTTTGAAAATAATCTTTTTGTGATAAGTGAAATTTTTAGAAATAAAAAAAGCCTTTTAAGACGGGTCTACTCGTCCTAAAAGGCTCTCTTGCAGTTAATTTGGAACAATGCATATTAATCTCCTATTCCATTTTACTACACATTTTCAAGGTACGCTTATAATTTCATTTAAAAACCTCCACTTATGCAGTGAAGGTTCCGATCGTGTTATAACTACCTCGCTTAAAAAATAGTTATAAGATTATTATACTAAAAACAAGGAATATATGTCCATAAGTGGGAATATTTAATTGTTGCACTTTTCTATACAACAATCACTTTATTGTTGAGCTTTTCTTACAAGACGAACAAGAAATATAGGAAAGCAAATCCTTTTTAATGAACCGACTTGTAAAACGGAAAGAGAGCGGGAAACGTTCCTAACATAAAGTTGGATTTGAGTCAATATTTTAGACACAAAAAATTTAAGTACTACGCTGATTGTTTCATTTGATCTTCCACTGTCTGGGGAGTATTGTAATCCAAACTACTATGTATTCTTTTTCTGTTGTACCAACCTTCAATAAATTGAAACATCGCTAGTTTGGCTGTGTAGTAGTCTTGATATTGTACATGATTTACTTCTTCTTTCTTTAAAATAGCGTGAAAGGACTCGATACAGGCATTATCATAAGGACAACCTTTTTGACTAAATGATTGAATGATACCACGAGATTGAACGTATTGCATAAATGCTGAGCTAGTGTATTGTGAACCTAAATCTGTGTGTAGAAGTAAACCTTTAGCTGGATTTTGAGTAGAGTAAGCGTTTCCTAAAGCGGTCATTACTAACTCTGTTGTCATGGAACGTGAAAACGAAAAACCTACAATTTTCTTGGAATGTAAATCCATTACGGAAGCCAGGTAACACCATCCGTCTCTTACCGTGTGAATGCAGGTGATATCTGCGACCCATTTCTCATTGATAGTGGTGGTCGAAAAGTCTCTATTTAATAGGTGCTTGCGTTCCATCACTTTTTCTCGGCTGGAGTATGGACGGTATTTTTTCTTGGTTATCGAACGGATTTTTGCTTTTGTCATGAGTCGCTGTACACGTTTTAAACTCACAGAGAGCCCACTTTTTAGAAGTGTTCGATGTATTTTCGGGGCGCCATATCGTTCTTTACTCTCTTGATGGATTTGTATTATTTTCTTGGTTATCGCATGATTTTCACGTTCACGGGTGGACTCTGTTTTCTGTAAAGAATGGTAATAGGTACTTCTCGGAACAGCTAGTACATCACACATCATTTGAACCGAGTAATGTTTTTTGTGTACCTCCATAAAATTTGTAAGCTCTGTATCGGTTATTTTTTCGCGAATATGGCCATAGCCTTTTTTAGGATTTCAATCTCTTGTTTTAACCGAAGGTTCTCCTTTTGAATGGCAGCCAACTCTTTAGGAGTGAGGGATTCTTCCCCCGTTCCAATAGGAGTAAAATCCTT
>Ga0209463_1001750_pt1 | contig 12741 bp, 16 predicted proteins | sample AgamicMgSfrz_FD_187169 | JGI IMG/M metagenome (GOLD analysis project Ga0209463, IMG submission 187169) | Agave microbial communities from Guanajuato, Mexico - Mg.Sf.rz (SPAdes) (version 2) | ecosystem: Host-associated > Plants > Phyllosphere > Phylloplane/Leaf | place: Guanajuato, Mexico... | reverse complement strand
CAGAGAAGGAACAATATGTTTTCTCCATGAAAATTGTGGAGACAGCAGAGTTTGTCAATGAGGTCGTTCAGGAATGTTTGAAGTGGGGATTCTTCGACTCAGAACTATACGATAATTATGGAATCCTCACTTCAAAGGGATTCCAAAAGAGATTTCTTCTTGCCGTCAATAGACGTAAAGGAGTGATCATTAAAAATGAATATAACTTAACAGATGAAGTTAATGTAGACAATAACCCAGTTAATGATGACATTAACGAAGAAATTGAAGACATTAATCCTATAAAAGAAAAGAAAGTAAAAGAAAGTAAAGGAAATAAAGAGTTTGGTGTGTATCAAGAAATCATTTTTTACCTAAATGAAAAGGCGGGTAAGAATTACAGCTATAAATCTGCTGCAAATAAGAAGCTCATAAATGGCCGGATAAGTGAAGGACGAACAGTTGAGGACTTTAAGCATGTAATAGATGTTAAATGCGAACAATGGCTGAAGGATGAAAAGATGTGTGAATATCTAAGACCGGCAACTCTTTTCAGTCAGAAAAACTTTGAGAACTATGTAAACCAAGGGTCAGTTAAAAAGCAGAATAAACCTGTAGACCCAAGAGATAAGGAAATAGAATTCTCCAAGTGGGTAGCAAGTGGGGGTGATCCAGATGCATTCGATTGGAGCAGGTGAGCAAGAAGTAAATGAAATCAGTATAGAACAATCAGTACTAGGTGCCATTCTTATGGACTCAAGTGTTTTGGATGAAGTAACCTTTTTGGAAGTTAGGGATTTCTCTGTACAACGTCACCAACAAATATACAAGGTTATGAGATACCTAGATAAAAGAAGCGAACCTGTTGATATTATGACAGTTACAGAGACATACGTTAAATTCGGACGAATTGAAGAGCTCGGGGGTGCTTCTTATCTCACTAACCTAGTGGAATCCTGTCCGACTACCGCAAATGCTGAGTTCTACGCGAGATCTGTTAGATCTAAAGCGATGGAACGTAGAACTAAAAACATGGGGGAGATAATCAAAGGACTCGATAGAAGTGATTATGATTCGGATGAGGATTACTTTTATGCAATTGAATCGTTAGTTGCGGAAATGAGGCCGCAAGACAATGCGAAAATGAGAAGCTTTTCTGAATCAAAGGAAGATTACTTTAATCACCTATCACAAAAAGCTGATTATATCAAAACAGGCTTTAAATTCTTCGATACATGGGCTAAAGGCTTATGGCGAGGCTGGCTCTTTGTAAGTGCAGGAAGGCCGTCTGTAGGTAAAACAGCAATGATGCTACAGCGTTTATATGGAGTAGCTAAACAGCATAAAGGTGTCGTTCTTATCTTTACCCAAGAGATGGGTGAAGATGAACTAAAGGACAGGATGATATCCGCTGTAACGGGCATTCCCTTTGGAAGAATAAAAGAAAAGAACCTGAGTGAACAAGAAATGGATACAGTATCAAATGCTTATGAAGGTTTTGAGTTTCTCCCTATTTTCATTCAAGACAAGCCTTATGTTTCCATTGAAGAAGTTAGAGCGGTAGCAAGACAGTTTAAAAAGAAACATGGTCGTATTGCTTGTATAGCGGTGGATTACTTGCAGATTATGAACATCCCTCAAAGAAAAGGAGAAACGAGATCACAAGCTATAGGTAATGTAACAGGCGCAGCGAAGCAAATAGCAAGGGAAATGCAGTGTTGTTTCATGATGCTATCTCAAATGTCTAGAGACTTTGAAAAAGCTTTAAAACCGCAACTTTCACATCTGAAAGAAAGTGGATCTATAGAGCAGGATGCAGATGTAGTTGAATTTTTATGGCATGACCCAATGGATACGGAAATGGGTGGCAAGGTTATTCAGCAAACCATTGCTAAAGGACGAGATATTGGTCTTAATGACTTCCGCCTTCTATTCCAAGGTTGGAAGCAGCACTTTACAGAATTACCAAGTAAGGGATAGGGGGAATTGATTGTGAAACATAATGAAGTTGTCATAAAAAAAGGTGAATGGGTAAAAGTCACTGGTCTTTATAATTGGATTGGTTTTATAACTTCTATATCTCATACCTTTAAAGAATACGAAGTTTTTGTAGTAAGAAGAATTGATGGCGGCGGAATTAACAAAGGGGTATTGGTCGACTTTGGAGACACAGAAATATTGGATAGTCGACCAAGCAAAGACGACGTATATCAAATGATTGACATAGCTCTTGATACGAAGGATAGAGAATGGTTCTTGGAACTTCAGAGCATGCTGCCAACAAGTGAGGGTGTAAGTTTATGAGATTCGTAGGAATAGACCCTTCAACTAAAACAGGCTTTGTTGTGATTAATGAACATGGTCAGGTGCTAAAGGAAAAAGAAATAACAGGGATTGGTGCTGTAGATCCGAAGCGTATGAGAACCATGATTGTAGATATAATGGCACATATTCAGAAAGACGATGTTATTGCTATTGAAGGATTTGGTTTTGCGTCTCAAAGAGCAGTACAAAACGGTGGTATTGGTTGGGGTATCAGAATGGCCTTAGATGCAAGAAAGATAAATTATATTGAAGTTGCACCAGATGCCTTAAAAAAATATGTTGCTGTGACAGGGTGGACAGGTGAAAAAGGGAGCAAGAAAAGATTAACGGGTCCAGAAAAGAAGAGAGCAGTAAAGAATGCCGTAATTGAACATTTCAACTATACACATAAAAGCGATAACGTGATTGATGCCTATGTACTTGCACAAATAGCATTAAGTCACTTTGTGACACAGGAAACCGATTTTATTCAGTTAATGAATTATCAAGCACAAGTAATTGAAACTATCTTAAAAGGAGCGATATAACCATGCAAGTATCAGTTAAAGCACATTTCAATAAACAAACTAAGGACAGCAAAAAGGAGCTTATCCAGTTCCATGTAAAAGGTGAAGATGAGAAAAAACCGGAATTGAATAAGCTTACTCGTGAAGTGGTCATCTTGGAGATTGATGGTGTGGAACAAAAACTTAGATGTGAATTTAACAAGTCCACTAAGGACAGTAAGAAAACAGTATTAGAGTTTATTGTTAAAGGTGATGCTTCAGCAGAAAACACATTTAATTTTTATAAAAAAGCAGGCTCAGATGTAACTTTGAATATCGTTGAATCTCAAATGAGTGCAGATGACTTTGAAGATGAAGAACAGCATGAGGGTTTACAATACTCAGTTGGCAAAGATGGCACTGCCGCAGTTAATCCAGACCAATTGTCATTGGACGATGTTACAGATGAAAAAGAAGATACATTGGACGGAGATCCTTTTGCCTCTCCTGGAAACGATGAAGACCAGCTGGATTAATAAACAAGCTCTCCTTTCCTTTTGGAAGGGAGAGAATATAATTAGCGATAATTCGTTAATTTTCTAACCTTTTTGTTAGTATTAATAGCAATGCTTATAAGAACAGCACTAAAGATACTAGAAAGCACTGCTGAAGCTACACCCATCCACATAATTGTGAATAGTTTACCTTTATAGTTAGGGAACATTGAAATTACTCCTTTTATTAATTGATTAATAATACTATTTAATCCTAAAGAACCATCTTTGGAAAATTCGAGATAAATAAAATGTAAGCCATAAAGTGATAGAGGTATAATACCAAGTCCAATTGTTGTATTTAATTAATTTTGTGTATTTAACTGCAAACATTTCAAACATTGTGATTATAGAAGTATAGGAAAAGTGATAAAAGATTTTAACGATGTAACCCTTTTTTTCAGGATAATACAAATTGAAAAGTACACAAATTGCTGGATAAACAAAATACTCAAAGGTAAAACTTGTCTTACTTTTCTTTTTAAAGAAAACGTGGAAAGGATATTTAATTAAATTTTTTTCAACGACAATTAGACCAAAGAGCCAAGTAATTGCCTGTTTAAATAGAAAAGCTACAGATGCTTCGCGTATTCTGTGTTTAGGAACAAATTTTATTAACAAAAGAACTAAAATGAACCAAGCAGAAACTTCTATAGTTTTTTCAGTTTTTAGTTTCATGATTATCACCCTATGGGTAGTTTTGCACAATCTATGGTATTAATACATTAACTATTGCAAATTTAAAAAATTTACTTTGGTGTAAGAATAGTAAGGACTAAATATTAAAAGTAAATACATGTCGGAAATGCATTCGGGAATAGTTACAAATTTAGTGGGAATTAAGAATTAAAATTAGTGGATTAAATAAAAAAAGCCAGGATTTCTCCCAGCTGAATTCGAGTAAGTCAATCATATCATAAATGGGGGGGATTCGTCTTGAAACAAATGTCCTTTGTGCTTCCTGAAATAGATAGAAAATCCACACAGATTAGAGTAGAACAACATTTGGAGCAATATAGACTGTTTAAGTACGTGTTGTTCGAAGAACGTGAAGCATCAATAACTGCTGGTACGGAAATTAGATATCATGGTCCAACTAATGTAACAAGTGATCAAACTTCAAATATTGCCATATATAATGTAGATCAACAGAAATATAGAGAGAACTTAATCTTCCGTACTGAAAAGGCTGTGGATAGGTTGCCTAAAATGGAAAAGTTCCTCATCCAAGAAAGGTATTTGTCCAGTGAGTCCGAATACTTAACAGACTACAATGTATATAGCCATAAATTCCAGCCACCTATTAGTGAAAAGACATACGCAAAGATTCGTTGGAAAGCATTCTATAAGTTAGCTTTGAATTTGAATATTGCAGTGCTTAGTAGTGAGGAGGAATAAGAATTGGATAATGTACAATGGTTTGAAGCAAGTGAAAATAAAGATGGTGTCGAAACAATCGGCATGACTCAAATCGATAAGCAATTGAATTTAGGGAGAACAGTCGGTTATAACGGAATACTGAAAGGTGAAAAGGTCTCGTATGAGGGAAAGGATTATACTGTTGTTGTGGTATCTCGATTAGGGTATTTCGGATTATCAGAAACAGGTGAATTGCCTTATACACTAACTGCAAGACCAGATGAAGTGATTAAATTATAAACGGGGAAATTTGTACGAAATAATTTCGGAATCTTTCCTAAAAAACCTCGAAAAGAAGTCGTGGTATTAGGTTTTACCCATGTTATATTTATATTATCAAGAAAATATTCAAAGAGAAGCGTTCCTAAGTCATTAGGGCGCTTTTTCTATGTTCATGACTATTTAATTGGGTTGATAAATAAAACGTGAAATACGCCAATTCTGGCACTCTGACAGTCTAATAAGAAGGTGGTGATATGAAACTCAAAGATCATCTTACGACAGAACAGGTAAAGCAGTTTGGGAAGATGGATAAATAAAAAGAAAAGCCTAAGGAAGAAAAGGTAAACTGGATTGAAATCATGGGCATGGAAAGGGATAGATATGGTCTGGTCGTGGTGGTGCTATAGGATAAAATAAAAAGGGAATTGAATTCTTATGTCGAAATAGAAATTTGTAAGGAGGATAATACATGAACTCATTTATTACTTTAATAATATTCACTATTCCTGGTTTATTAGCTTACTTTTGGATTCAGTTGTTTGGTTTAACGCCAACAAGTAAGAGAGAAGGCTCTGAGGTAGTCGCTATAAGTGCTCTATTGTGGATTCCAATTGTATTAGCTGTTTTAGTTATATATCAGTTACTTGCCTTTTCTAGCCATATAAGTGTTTTTCATCCACCGATAGATATTCCGATGGTAAAGAAGAACTGGTTTTTAATTAGTAATGAGATAAATGATTTAACCAAGCTATCAAAGAGTAATTGGTTCATACTGTACTATGTAGCTTCAAGTCTTATTATTAGTTTTTATTTATCAAAATTTATAACAGGGAAAGGTTATAAACTTCTTTTAGAGAAAATAAATAAAGTTCGAAAAGAAAATGGAATTGCTCCACTATCTGAACAGACAACTGTTTGGAATGAAATGTTTTTGGGGAATGTTGGACAAATTGTAGAGGTAAGTAAAATTGATAGTCAAGATAAGTTTTTAGTCGGAAGTTTACTTAAGGTGCCTCGAGCTAATGAACCATCAAAAGACATTGTACTCGAGGCAACTGATCATTGGGCTAAGGTTATAGAATATTATAATGTACGTATAGAAAACGTCTTTATTGATACCACTTCTGGAACAATAATTAAGATATATGATCGCAACGAAGCTATTCAAGCACAAGATTTATACAACCAAAGAGTTATTGACGGTTCTATTTCTTAGGTGTTGGACCAGTAGATGCTGGTCTAATTGTCAATGATGGTTTATCGGCTGAATTTTGTTGCCGTCCTGGTTTTGGAGCGCTGGATGGACGTTGTGGGCTTTGACTCGGTCTTCTTTCCATATTATCACCTCCTACAACATAATTCTTTAAAGGAAACAAATATCCTTTATTTTGTCGTAATTTGTTGAACGATAGTATTTGTCCATTTATTTTCTTTCTCTGATAATTAGGTGGAAGGGAGTAATCAAATGAAATTTAATTTGTTAACAAATGGTATTGATTCTCTTAGAGGTAGTTATCAATCTCTTGGAAAGATAAATAATCTAGTAGTAGGAACTGAACATCATACAAAAGATGCAATAATGTTATTAAATCATGCTAATGAGATTTTATTTAAACTGTTGTTAAAGAACAATAAAGATTATTTAATGTTTGAAGATATTTCTTTGTATATGAAAGCAAAGGCTGCAATGATTCAACAAAAAAAAGATAACGTCTTTGATATCAATCCAAAACTTAAAACAGTAAACTTTTCTGAAGCGATTAAAAGACTGGAACTATTATGTGATGTGAAAATATCCGCAAAATTTAAAGGTTCATTAGAATACTTAAATCAAAATAGAAATAAAATAATGCATTTTGAAATGGAATTAACAGAAGAAGAGTTTTATATTCTAATTGAAAAGTTAAAGATCTGTCATAATCTTTCAGTTGACTTCTTTAGCAAGCATCTAGAAGATTTTGATGATTTATATGAAGAAGCAAGGTTTGAACAAACTGTCGAAGAATATCATAATGATATGTTGGAATGGTATGGAGAGATGCAGTATGAAGAAGCACGTTTAGATCATTATGCAGACAGAGATGAAGCATTAGAAAACCAATAATAGTTCCCGAATTTGCACTCGATTATAAATCATATTGAGTGCTTTTTATTTTGGAGAAAGAATATAAAAAAAAAACCACCGAGAGATATCGGAGGTTTATCGGTACAAATTTGACCTATAAAAGAACTATAAGGATAATATCATTTAATTATTTGTTTGTAAATATAATCAAAAGGCAAAAGAGGTTCCTTCTAGAGTGCTTTTTATTTTAGAGAAAGAGGCTGAGGAATTAAAGGGAAGTTGCTCACCAACATTACTGGAGTATGTCTAGGGTGAGCAACGGGTGAGAGAGATTAAATCTTCATCACTTTATTAACCTGTCCATTTTATAAAGAATATATTCGTGATGTTTATAAATAAAAAAATAAAGAAGGGTGAAGAACATGGTTAAGGGTTTAACAATTGATGTAACAGCAGATACAAACAATCTTTCAGCAAGGCTAAAAGCAATAGCTAAACATGCTACAGCATTGGCTGATGAGCTGGATGAGATTAACCAGTGCGAAGAGTTGGATGTTCCAAATAATAATCCTTCATGAAAAAACGGATAATAATTATTGTTAAAAATCAAAATGCTATTATATCAAAGATTTACTTTTAGTAAGTGATATCACTTACTTTAAATAAGTTTAACAATATTTTAGATTAACTCACTCATTCTCCAAATATCTTTAAGATACTATCAACATTCGATTTCGGTTATTTTTTAGTTGTTTACAATAACTGGATTGTTTCTGTATGCAATAACTTGGGTTATTGTTAACATTAACTACGGTTTATGTACACATCATGTATGCAATAACTATGGTTTATGTCTTCAATAAGTACACAAAAGAAAAGAAAAGAAAAGAAATAATATATATGTCTTTTAAAAGGCAAAAGACGGCATTCCTAATGGAATGTTTTTTATTTTTTAAAAGGAGATGTTTAAGATGTTTGTTCAAACAAGAAAAACTGTTACAGGTAATGAATACTGGGATGCGGAGAATAAGAAAGTTATTGTGGTACCACGTGGACAGAAGCCTGACTTTGAAGTGGCAGAGAATCCTAATTCAATGATTTATGGGGTAGATCTTGCTAAAGGAAAGGATAGTACTTTAATTAATGGTGAACCTGTGAATACAACTCCATATGGGGTAAATGATGGGGAAACAAATTACCAGCTTAATGAAATGACAATTAAAGAGCTTAAGTTACTTGCAGAGCAGCATGAAATTGAAATACCTAAAGATGTAACAAAGCGTGATGATATTGCTAAGCACATCTTCGAGAACTGGCCAGCTGATGATGCAGAATGAAGTACTGTGGAGAGCAAGGGTGTAAACAGCTAATAGTTACTGGTAGGTACTGTGAGGACCATAGGCGAAAGAAAAAGGAGAAGCCAGTCTATTCTAAGAACCAGTCCTTCTATAAGACACAAGCATGGAAGGATTTAAAAGCAGACTGTTATCAAAGGGATAAAGGCTGCTGCGTTAGATGTGGAAAGTTCGTTTTTGGTAAACAAGCACACCATCATCATAAGGTTCCTATTCAGGTAGATTCATCATTGAAATTAGATAAGGATAATGTTATTACCGTTTGTCCTAAATGTCATATGGTTTTGGAGAATGAAGATAAGAAGCAGAAGCAGCCAAAGTTCAATTGGAACTTATAGCCCCCCTCTCCAAATTCATTTCGTACAAATGCCTGGAGGATAGGGTAGGAGGCTCTTTCCGTGCACCTCAAAAAAATTTTTGGGGTATTTTTCATACTACAAATGAGGGAGGTGGATAGTTTGGCGAGGAAAAGAGACCCGAATCGAGATAAATCATTAGAGTTGTTTAAAGAGCATGGTGGAAATATTACAAATCGTGCCATTGCTGAAAAGTTAGGAGTTTTAGAGAAAACTATATCTGCTTGGAAAAATCGTGATAAGTGGAATGAATCCTTAAAAGGTTTGGAATGTAGTACTACAAAAAAGAAACGCAGTACTACAAAAAATAAAAAGGTTAAGAGTAATATTCGTTCTGAACAAAAAGAGCATGTCATTAATTCTCTTGTAGAAGCTGGAACCTATTCATCTGCACTTGATTTGTTAATTGAAATATACCTAGATGCATATGAAGTGTATTTTCAACTAAAAGAAAATGGTGTCCATGATGAAAAGAACCGCAGGGAATTAGCAAGGCTGCTTGGTCAACTTGGCCTAGATGGGAAAAACAAAGATTTAATAAAGAAAAGCGGAAGACTTTTGGCAAAAGAGGAAGAAGAAAAGAAAGAAAAGCCGAAAGAGGAACCAACAGAAAATAGTAAACTAGTTGCATTTAGGCAGAGGATGAACAGATGATTGATTTTGATACAAACTATGCGGATGAATTTGTTAAGTATGCCGAGAATAATCCTGAATTAATCCCTGATACTGTCCAAGCTGTAATTAAAAGATATAAGAAATGGAAAAAACGTAAAGATATCTGGTTTGATGTAGAAAAAGCTAATGCCATGCTCTATTTTACGGAGACATTCTTAAAACATGCTAAAGGTAAATGGGCAGGTCAGCCATTAATCTTGGAATTATGGCAAAAATTCTATTTTGCTAACATTTACGGGTGGCAAAAATATAATGCTGATGGGAAAGCGGTGCGTGTTATTCGTACGGCTTATTTACAGGTCCCGAAAAAGAACGGAAAGACCATTATGGGCGGTTCTCCTGTTATTTATGGCATGTATGGAGAAGGTGTGAAGGGTGCTGATTGTTATATTTCTGCAAATACCTTTGACCAATGTCAGAATGCAGCTATACCAATTGCATTAACAATTGAAAATAGTCCAGATTTAAGACCGGGTACGAGAATATATAAGGGAAAAGAAGATACTGTTCGTTCTGTTAAATACACTTTTGTGGAAGATGGGATGAAATACGCTAATACTTTAAAAATCCTAACAAAAGACAACGCAGGAAACGAAGGTAAAAACCCGTATATCAACTATTTTGATGAAGTCCATGCTCAAATGGATAGGGAACAATATGACAACTTACGTTCTGCACAGATTGCACAAGATGAGCCACTCAACATCATTACTTCTACAGCAGGAAAGCAAAGCGGTTCGTTAGGTTCTCAGATATATGCTTATGCACAAGAAGTGATCAAGAAGGATAATGACGATTCCTGGTTTGCTATGATTTATGAACCTAACAAAAAGTATGATTGGGAAGATAAAAAAGTTTGGATAATGGTTAATCCGAACATGGGCGTTTCTGTTAATTTGGAATTTCTAGAGAATGCCTTTAAAGAAGCTAAGCAAAACAGTTTCAATAAAGCGGAGTTTCTTTCTAAGCACTTGGACGTATTCGTTAATTACGCAGAAACGTATTTTGATAAGGACCAATTAGAAAAAATGCTAATCAAGTCGTTAGGGGATATACAAGGAGAAACTTGTGTACTTGGTGTGGATTTATCAAGACGGACTGACTTAACCTGCGTATCAATTCAAATTCCAACTTACGATGAAGAGGGTAAACCTATACTTAAAGTGAAGCAAATGTATTTCGTGCCAGAGTTTGGGATTGAAGAGAAAGAGCAAAAAAGAAACGTTCCTTATAGAGCATTAGCAGATAAAGGGTTTGTAACGATTTGCCCAGGTAAAACCATTGACGAAGATATGGTAAATGAATATGTAGAATGGGTTTTTGAAAATTTTAATTTAGTCCAAATAAATTATGATCCAGCACTTGCAGCTAAACTTGTAGAGAAGTGGGATATGTTAGGTGTAACTGTTGCAGAGGTGCCGCAGTATCCAACTCATATGAATGAGCCATTTGATGATTTTGAAATGTTATTGTTGCAAGATAGAATTTATACTGATAATCCTTTACTAATTTTTTGCGCAGAGAACGCTAAGATCATAACGAATATTAATAATCTCAAAGCTCCATCAAAGAGGAAGTCATCAGAACACATAGACGGTTTTGTTGCCTTGTTGATTGGACATAAAGAAACATTGAACATGATGGCCGAGGAAATGGTGGCTGATGATTATGATGAGTATCTAAATGATATTTACAGATGAAGTATATTTTTGGCTTGTATTTCTTTCCAGATATAATGCATGATTATCTTAATAATTATAATTGGATAGGATGGTATACATGAAAGATGTTTTGGCTTTTTTAAAAGAACTGATACCTGTTTTGTCAGGACTAGGTGGTGCGTTTATTGGTGGCTATTTTACAAGGAAATCTCAACATGATTTATTATCTAAAGAGATAGCAAGAGAGCAAAACAAAGAAAAACGGAAAGAGGAAATTGAAACTTTACTCGTCTATAACCAAATAATAAAAATAGATGGTGAAAAGTTGTTGGTTTCTCATATTGGTGGTTCATATAATGAATTTGATATAAACACCTATCAAGACTTAATTAGACCTGTAATTTATGAGAAGTTCCACCTTATTCATAGTGATGTCGCTAAAGTTGTAAAAGAATTAGATGATGCAATTCAATGGGGTACTTATCATGAAGATGCTAGTATGGAAGATCATAATGGATTATGTGAGGATTATTTCTATTTAATTAAATTGATTCATAACCATATAGAAAATTATCGTAATGACAATACTTAAATTGATTAGAAAAGCCCTTTATATAGGGCTTTTATTTTTGGCCTAAAAGGCGGTGATTGTTTGGGATTAAGGGATAGGATATCAAGTTATTTATATCGACAGGCAGAAAAGCGCGGCTGGACAGAAGATATATATTCAAGTTCTGTTCGTTTTGGTGGTAGACATGTGAATGATGAAAGTATATTAGAGTCCAGTGACGTTTACGAATTAATGCAAGATATCAGTAATCAAATTATGTTGGCTGAGTTTGTTGTGGAGGACGAAGCTGGCAAGGGAATTAAAAACCATGCGGTTTTAAAAACTTTGCAGAATCCAAATAATTATTTAACAGGTTCCGAGTTTAAGAAACTCATGACCAATACTTATTTATTGCAAGGAGAAGTATTTCCTATACTGGATGGCAATCAAATGCACCTAGCTACCAATGTTTATACGGACTTGGATGACAGACTCATTGGGCATTTTAAAATTGGTGGTTCAGAAATTCCTAACTTTATGATTAGGCATATAAAAAATATCGGTACCAACCATCTTAATGGTGTCGGATTAATGCAATTAGGAAAAGAAACCTTAGAAGGTGTTTTAAGCGCAGAAAAGGTCCTTACAGACAAATACAAGAAAGGTGGACTCTTAGCCTTCCTTTTACAATTAGATGCCCATATCAACCCGCAGAATGGCGCACAATCGAAGTTGATTAATAAGATACTTGATCAATTAGAACAAATAGATGAATCTCGGTCTGTCAAAATGATTCCATTGGGGAAAGGATATAAAATTGAGACGCTTAAAAGCCCCATAGAAGATGAAAAGACGCTTGCTTATCTAAATGTCTATAAAAAGGATTTAGGTAAGTTCTTGGGTATAAATGTGGACACATATACAGCGTTAATCAAGTCTGATTTAGAAAAAGCCATGATGTATCTGCACAATAAAGCAGTTAAACCAATAATGAGAAATTTCGAAGACCATTTGAGTCTTCTTTTTTTTGGTCGAGATTCCAAATTAAAAATCAAACTTAAAATTAACATTCTGGATTTTGTAAGCTACAGCACC
>Ga0209463_1001749_pt1 | contig 12747 bp, 8 predicted proteins | sample AgamicMgSfrz_FD_187169 | JGI IMG/M metagenome (GOLD analysis project Ga0209463, IMG submission 187169) | Agave microbial communities from Guanajuato, Mexico - Mg.Sf.rz (SPAdes) (version 2) | ecosystem: Host-associated > Plants > Phyllosphere > Phylloplane/Leaf | place: Guanajuato, Mexico... | reverse complement strand
TTTTCCATCATTTACTTGCTGATTGAAGCCCGCAATCGTAAAACCCAGCTTCGCTATGATTTTGAAGTGTCTTCAAAAGGACTATTTATTACAAAGATAGCGGCCATTATCGTGCTGATTAATGTGTTCACATATGTTTTAGCAACATATGAAGGCATTCCAACCATTCTGCTTATCCTTATTGGGTTAATTATTATCTACAGCTTTGTCATGAAGAAAACTGTAATGGGCAGACATGTTTATGCGATCGGCGGCAATGAAAAGGCCGCAAGCCTTTCTGGTATCAAAACAAAAAAAGCAACCTTCTGGGTGTTTGTGAACATGGGTGTGCTTGCAGCTTTATCTGGTTTGATTTTCGCCGCAAGACTTAATGCCGCAACACCAAAAGCAGGAAATCTGTTCGAGCTTGATGCGATTGCAGCCTGCTTTATCGGCGGCGCATCTGCTTATGGCGGCATCGGTACAGTCGGCGGGGCGATTGTCGGTGGTCTCGTTATGGGTGTCATGAACAACGGTATGTCCATCATCGGCCTTGGCATCGACTGGCAGCAGGCTATAAAAGGACTTGTGCTACTGATAGCGGTTGCGTTTGATATTTATAATAAGAATAAATTAGCTTCATAAATCGTAAAAAACCAAGCTCGAGTGGGCTTGGTTTTTTAGTTTGTTAGTCTTCAAATCAATTAATCTTCACTGTAACTAAAAAAGAGGGAAGATACCATCCCCCCTCACTCCGGCAGCACTTCCTCATAAAGAATCCGAGCCGTAATATCCTGCTCATAATTGCCAAAGCTTCTCCCATAAAGGGTCAGGCCGCCGATTGTGCCTTCATCTGTTACTGCAAACTTCAGCTTAATGTCAGGGTGATCCTGCAGACCAACATCCTCAATCGTTACATCCGATATCCGGCAGCCGTCAATGAATGTGCCGTCCTTGTTGATGCGCAGCAGCTTCAGCAAGCCGTACTGGTTCAAGTGGGGCGGCCACCAGCTTGGATTGCAGGCTCCTTTTGTGCCGCCGAAGTCTCCCGGTGAATTCCAAAAGCCAAGCTCGACATTGTTCAGGTAAAAGAAAATGTCAGAGGGCCAGTCATTATTGTAGAAGGGAGCCTCTGAGCTGATTTCGAATATAAATTGAAGTTCTTTAAAGCGTTGATTTTTCTTTAAGTAATTAGGAATTCTGTATTCGAGAAAGCCTTTTTTCAGCCAAACGATGTCTGCATGAATATGGTCAGGATCGGCAAAGTAGCGAGGGTTGTCAAACTCACCGATAATGCTGTCCTTTGTCGCAAGACCACATGTTGGATCTGCCGCATAATCGAAATAATGGCCGACCTTTATCTCATACTCATAAAAATTCTCCACACCCTTATCCTGTAGCTCAATCGTCAGAACATCCTCATTTAAATAGCAGATTTTTTGAATGCCATGCTTTCCTCCAGCTGTTGATATATCAATAAGACCACTTTCCTCCAGCTTTTTAATATGCATAGTGACAGCACCGTTAGAGAGCTGCAGCTTTTGGGCGATATCATTTAAGTTGAGGCTGTTATTTCGTTGCAGCAGTGTCAATATTTCAAGGCGGATTTCTGAGCTAAGTGCTTTATATATATTTAAGCCAGAGCGGAGATCTTTTATATGTATCATGTAAACTACCTTCTTTCTTGACTTGAGAGTTTATGTCAGTTGCTTGGTTCGTTTTTGTTCATATCGAGAAAATGCCTTTAAGCTGGTCCACATCATGTAAAAGGCAGGCAAACTTGCGCCAAATAGAATTATGCTTCCTGGAAAGGTAATCAGCACATAAACAATGATTAATAGTCCGCCAACCATTTTAGCGCAGGCAAGGGGCATTGCCAGTGTAAACAGCAGGGCGTTTTTAATGATATGAAGCCCTTTTAGCTCATAGTGAACATACATCGTAAAAAAGGTAAGAACACTGCAGGCATAAAGTAAGGCGATAAAAAGAACAGGAAAGTAGAGATATTGTAAGAAGGTAATCGTTGTATGCTGAAGTGCCAGCAAATCTGCATACAGGACAGCCCCGCCAAAAATGAGGAGCAGGCCGAGGAGATTGCTTTTCACAAATTCCTTTTTATAGACAGATAGAAAGGTTGAAAAAATCGGAAAGCTTGTTTCACCAAGCAGCCATTTACGCATAACCGCAAACAGACTGACAGTTGCAGGGAAGAAACCGGCAACAACGAGTCCTACAACGGAAAATAGCATCCATAATAGATGAACATATAAAAACCGCAAAATCCAATTAGAAATAGAATAAATAGAATCGACGAGTACAGCCTTCATAGGTGGTCCTCCTTTTGTTTTCTTTTAGCAAAACCTAAAATAATAGATGCTTTCTTTTAATGTGTATGTAAGGAGCGTGTTAATAATATAAAAAATCGGAAAAATCCTCCTTTTCTCCTTTGCAATTAGGTAGAAACCGTCTTTTTTGCTTGACCTAAAGGGAAACTCACAAAATAAGTACAAAAAGATAATGACTTTTTACGCTTTAGAAAAACGTTTTCCTAGACGATTTACTTATTTATGAAAACGCATACATTTTTAAGAAGACAGGTTAATACTATTAACATGTGTAAAACATTTTAAGCTTTTTTAAAATAAAGTGTTTTTTCAACAAGCCATGAGGAGGAAAAGGGATGAAAAAGGGTCTTTTAGGAATGCTGGCTATCATTCTAGTAAGCTCCATGTTTTTAGCAGGCTGTAATAAGGGCAGTTCGGATAAAGGCTATTCGAACGGCGGTAAAGGAACAAAGATTGAATTATGGACGTTTAATGAGCTCCATGAACAATATTATGAGCATATGGCAGAGAAGTGGAATGAGGAGAATCCTGATGACCAAATCAGCCTTAAAGCCACTACATATCCTTATGAGGATTTGCATAACAAGCTGCTTGTTGCACTGCAGTCAGGCAAGGGAGCTCCTGATATTTCTGATGTGGAAATATCCAAATTCGGCAACTTCTTAAAAGGAGAGCCGCAGATTCTTCCATTAGATGATGTGATTGATCCTGAAAAAGAAAATATCGTGCAATCACGTCTTGATATTTATGCGAAGGATGGCAAGACATATGGAATTGACTTTCACGTAGGTGCTGCAGTTATTTATTACAATAAAGAAATTATGGATAAAGCCGGCGTCAATCCAGATGACATTAAAACATGGGCTGACTACAAGGAAGCAGGCAAAACAGTTCTTGAGAAAACAGGCATTCCAATGACAACACTTGATATTGAAGACCAATGGTCGTTCTGGCCGCAGGTTGCTCAGCTTGAAGGCAAGGATGACCTGTTGAAGGAAAATGGTGAGGTGAACCTGACAGATCCACGCATTGTTGAGGTGCTGCAATATGAGCAAGACCTTGTTAAAGAAGGCATTGCGATTCCATCGCCAGGTAATGATCATCATTCAGAGGAATATTACGGCTTCATGAATAATGGCGGAGCAGCGTCTGTGTGGATGCCAATGTGGTATATGGGCAGATTCACTGACTATATGCCTGATTTGAAAGGGAAAATCGTGATTAAACCAATGCCTGCATGGTCTGAAGGTGCTCCTCGCTCAGCAGGAATGGGCGGAACAGGCACTGTTGTAACAAACCAGTCTAAAGATCCAGATGTTGCGAAGAAATTCCTTGCCTACGCTAAGCTTTCGAAGGAAGGCAATATTGAGATTTGGAAGCAGCTTGGCTTTGACCCAATCCGCTCTGATGTGTGGGATTTGCCTGAAGTAAATGAGGAGAATAAATTCACGGAATATTTCGGTCCGAATATTTTCAGCACATTGCTTGAGGTGAAGGATGAAATTGAAGGTGTCAATATTGGCGAAAGAACGCCAGATGTCTCCAATGCTGTCAAGACGACGATCTTGTTCCAGACATTAGTGGAAATGAAGGATCCGAAGCAGGCGCTCGAGGAGGCAGCAAGTCAGATTAAATAAGGAATAAAACCAGGAGGCAAATTGCCTTTGCCTCCTGCCTATAAGGGGGGATTTTAATATGGAAGCAAGCCGCAGACAGGGTGTTAGGAAACAGAAGAAAAGAAGTCTCCTTTATTCGCAAAATGCAGCGCCTTACTTTTTTATTTTTCCATTCATCCTGTCTTTTCTAATCTTTTTTGCTTATCCCGTTGCTACGACGGTTATTATGAGCTTTCAGGAGGTTCTGCCAGGACAAACGACCTTCATCGGTTTAGACAACTATAAGGAGTTATGGAATCCAACCTTTTTAACAGCGATCCGCAACAGCACTGTTTATACGCTTTTGACCTTAATTATTTTAATTCCAGTGCCGCTTGTGCTTGCTGTTTTCCTTAATTCTAAGCTGATGTTTGCGAAGAACTTCTTTCGCTCTGTAACCTTCATACCCGCACTGACATCTGTCGTTGTTGCCGGGATGATCTTCCGTTTAATCTTCGGCGGACAAGAAGGGGCATTGCTGAACTCAATTTTAACGAACTTTGGCATGGAGCCAAAGGCATGGCTGAACCATGGCGGCACAAGCATGTTCGTGCTTGTTGTGCTGGCAACGTGGAAGTGGATGGGTATCAACATCCTGTATTTCCTCGCAGGACTGCAAAATATCCCGCGGGAGCTTTATGAGTCTGCCGAGGTAGATGGTGCAACGACTGCGAGGAAGTTCTACCATATAACATTGCCATTGTTAAAGCCAATCAGCATTTATGTTTTTACAATCAGCATTTACGGAGGATTCTCCATGTTTGCTGAGAGCTATATGCTTTATGGCAGCAACAGATCACCTAATAATATTGGGCTGACGATTGTCGGCTATTTATACCAAAAAGGAATCGAGCAGAATAATCTCGGCTTCGGCTCTGCTGTTGGTATTGCCTTGCTTGTCATTACCCTGATTATCACCTTGATCCAGCTGAAGTTCTTCGGCATGTTCAAAAAGGAGGAACAAGGATGAAACCGAAAAAAAAGTGGAAGCTGTCGTCCATCCTGCTTATCCTGCTGTTTGTAGTAATCGGCATTTTCGCCTTATTCCCGCTCTTTGCAATCACACTCGGCTCCTTAAAGCCATCAACGGAAATTATGCGGTACGGGCTGAATCTAAAGCTGCAGGCAGACCTTTTGTCATTAGATAACTATTCTTATTTGTTCAACGGAGAAACAGATTATTTCATTTGGTATAAAAACAGCATCATCATCACGATTGCTTCTACTTTATCCTGCCTGCTTTTGACAAGCATGGTTGGCTACGGCCTTGCTGTTTATGACTTTAAGCTAAAGAATGTTGTCTTTGGACTCGTTTTGATTGTCATGATGATTCCAGTCGAAATCATCATGCTGCCATTATATAAGCTGACAATGAGCCTTGGCTTAATGGACACATTAGTTGGCGCGTTTCTGCCGTTTGTCGTTGCGCCGATTCCCATTTTCTTTTTCCGTCAGTACGCAAGCGGATTGCCTCGTGATTTACTCGATGCAGCAAGGGTGGATGGCTGTACAGAAATCGGCATTTTCTTCCGCGTGATGATGCCGTTAATGACACCAGCCTTTTCTTCGATGGCCATTCTGCAAGCACTTGGAAGCTGGAATAATTTCCTGTGGCCGTTGATTGTTTTACGATCAAGCGAGAATTTAACATTGCCAATTGGACTATCGACATTGCTGACGCCATACGGCAACAACTATGATGTGCTGATTGCTGGGTCTGTTATGGCAATATTCCCAGTGTTGCTTCTGTATATTTTCTTCCAGCGCTACTTTATTGAAGGCATGACTGCCGGCGGTGTGAAGGGTTAACAACTAAAAACCATTTATGAAGGGAAGAACCATTGATGACGAAAAAAGCGAAGATGATTTTAGAAAAGGATTTTAAAATTGCTGAAATAGATAACCGTATTTATGGATCCTTCATTGAGCATCTCGGCAGAGCCGTGTATGGAGGCATATATGAGCCAGGTCATCCAGATGCAGATGAAAAGGGCTTTCGCAAGGACGTAACAGGCTTGATTAAAGAGCTGCAGGTTCCATTGATCCGCTACCCTGGCGGGAATTTCGTGTCAGGGTACAACTGGGAGGACGGAGTAGGTCCTGTTGAAAGCAGACCGCGCCGTCTCGAGCTTGCTTGGCGGACGACAGAGCCGAATGTTGTTGGCACAAATGAGTTTATGGAGTGGGCGAAGCAGGCAGGGGCAGAGGTGAATATGGCAGTTAACCTCGGCACAAGAGGGATCGATGCAGCGCGGAATTTGGTTGAATACTGCAACCATGACAGCGGCTCGTACTATAGTGATTTGCGCATAAGCCATGGCTATCGTGAGCCACACAAAATCAAAACATGGTGTTTAGGAAATGAGATGGATGGTCCTTGGCAAATCGGTCATAAGACAGCGGCTGAATATGGCCGGATTGCTCAGGAGGCGGCAAAGGTGATGAAATGGGTTGACCCTGATATTGAGCTTGTTGCCTGTGGAAGCTCGAACAGAAGCATGCCGACATTTGCAGAATGGGAAGCAACTGTTTTGGATCATACGTATGACCATGTTGAGTATATTTCCTTACATCAATATTATGGCAATCATAGTAATGATATCAGCAACTATTTAGCTCTGTCATTAGAGATGGATGACTTCATTTCGTCTGTTGTGTCGATTGCTGATTATATTAAAGCCAAAAAACGCAGCAAAAAGAAAATTCATTTGTCCTTTGATGAGTGGAATGTGTGGTATCACTCAAGAGAAGCAGATAAGCTGATAGAGCCGTGGACAGTTGCCCCACCACAGCTTGAGGATATTTATAACTTCGAGGATGCGCTGCTTGTCGGCTGTATGCTGATAACCATGCTGAAGCATGCTGACAGGGTGAAGATTGCTTGTCTTGCACAGCTTGTGAATGTGATTGCGCCAATTATGACAGAGGAGAACGGTCCTGCCTGGAAGCAGACGATTTTCTATCCATATATGCATGCCTCCGTTTACGGGAGAGGTGTTGCCTTAAATCCGATCATTTCCAGTCCAAAATATGACAGCAAGGATTTCACAGATGTGCCGACATTAGAATCAACTGCTGTATACAATGAAGAAAACGAGGAGCTGACGATCTTTGCAGTCAACAGAGATCTTCAAGACGGCTTACTGTTGGAGTGCGATATTCGCAACTTTGAAGGCTATAAAGTGGTAGAGCATATTGTCCTCGAAAATGACGATATTAAGCAAACAAACTCTGCTAAAACAGAAGCCGTTAAGCCACATACAAACGGTGACGCAAGCTTAAGGGACGGCGCACTTTCCGCAATGCTGCCAAAGCTTTCCTGGAATGTTATCCGTCTGGCGAAATAAATTGGGAACAGCCATGCTCGTCCGAGCATGGCTGTTTATGTAGAAAAAGAGTTATAGTTAATTTTTTGCAGCATCGGCCCCACCTACGCCAAATGCCAATGATAGCCACGCATGCTATCCACGCTTCTTTCATCATAGTGGACAAATATGAACAGAATACGTACTTAATGTAAAAACTATATGAATATTATCAGCCATTTCTCTTTGTGCGATAAGTGATATATTCGGCCTGGGCAAGCAGCGCAAGAAAAAAGATCGGGAAGGAGACAGCAACAAGTTTTCTGTGCCAGTCGAGATTGCGCTTAAGGAGAACACTCGAAAAAAGCATTTGTACAATACTAAACAAAAATTGCACTGGTCATTCAACTCCTTTTTTCTTAGTTTGCTAAAAGGGGGAGAATGTATGCAAAAAAAGCCCCTTTTATTAAAAAAGGGACTGTTGCTTTGGTTATTTTAAAGATTGCAGTGCTTGTTTACATGATTGGAAAAAACGGATATTTAACTCATTGCCATTTGTATAATTGATTGTGTCTTGTGCCATTTTTACCTGGACACCGCTGATGATGAGCTCTGTTCCCATTAATGCGAGAATATCGTTTATCATTTTAAGACCATTATGTACAACCTCATCATATTTTAATAAGCCTTGCAAATCAATGATGAAATAATCTTCCTTGCTATTTCCCACATAAATCGCGATATCTTTAACAAGCTGATCAAAACGGTCCATTGTTAGATCGCCGATAAGCGGTAAAATGGATGTTTTTTCATTAATGGAAATGATTGGTGTAGAAAGGTCGGCTATCTGCTCTAAATACTGGCTGATAAGCTGCTCTGATTCCTTTCTTTCTGTAATGTCCTTTTGGATTCCGACAAAAAACAGCTTATTGCCTTCTCCAATTCGAATGGGGGAAAGCTCAAGTTCATTCCAGAACAAGTGACCATCCTTGCGATAATTGCGCAGTTGAACAACAATATGCTTTTCCTCTTTGATTGCATTCCGCAGTGCTGTAACCGCACCTTGATTTCTGTCATCGCCTTGAAGAAAGCGGCAGTTCTTGCCAAGAATATCTATTGCTTCGTATCCGGTCAATTGCTCGAAACCTTTGTTTACGTAAATAATTGGGTTATCAGCGATACTCGGGTCTGTGATAACAATGCCTGTTCCGACCCTTTCTACTGCTTCCCTTATAAAGCTGTCCCTGAACATGTCAGAATAATGTTGTTGGATATCCGTTACCTCCTTCTGTTGTTCTTCTCTAATCTAAATCCATTATAACAAAAGGAAAAAGACATTGACCATAGTCGGCACTTAAACTCAGAAAGAAGCGCCCAATGCAACTAATTCGTTACATTTTCTACCATTATTAATAAATATGATAAAATTGTGTAGAAAAACTCTTTCCAATTCTAAGGAAAAATGTTACCATAAATGTACGTTATTAAGAACATTTAATTAAGCAAAAATTCAAGCTTACATATTATGATATCTTTAGATAGAGAGAAGACAGGAGAGGATAAAATGAAACACGTAAGAAAAGCAATTATTCCAGCAGCTGGTTTAGGGACAAGATTCCTGCCTGCAACAAAGGCAATGCCAAAGGAAATGCTGCCGATTGTTGATAAGCCGACAATCCAGTATATCGTGGAGGAAGCCATTGCTTCAGGTATTGAGGACATCATCATTGTAACAGGAAAAGGAAAAAGAGCGATCGAGGATCACTTTGACTATGCTCATGAGCTGGAGCAAAACCTGTTAGAGAAGAAGAAATTTGACCTGCTAGAAAAGGTTCAATACTCTTCAAACCTTGCTGATATCCACTATATCCGTCAAAAGGAGCCAAAAGGACTTGGCCATGCTGTTTGGTGTGCGAAAAGCTTTATCGGTAATGAGCCATTTGCTGTATTATTGGGCGATGATATCGTGCAAAGTGATACACCTTGCTTGAAGCAGCTTATTGACCAATATGATGAAACACTTTCACCTGTAATCGGAGTACAAACTGTGCCGGAAAGTGAAACAGACCGTTACGGAATTGTTGATCCAATCCAACAGGAAGGCAGACGCTATCAAGTTAAGAACTTCATTGAAAAGCCAAAGCGCGGAACAGCACCATCTAACCTGGCAATCATGGGTCGTTATGTACTTACACCAGAAATCTTCATGTTCCTTGAAAAGCAGCAAACAGGAGCAGGCGGTGAAATTCAGCTGACAGATGCAATCCAAGAGCTGAACCAAATTCAACGAGTATTTGCATACGACTTTGCAGGCAGCCGCTACGATGTTGGTGAAAAGCTTGGCTTCGTGAAAACAACATTAGAATTCGCCCTGCAACAGGACGAAATGAAACAAGAACTTATTGATTACATGAAGCAGCTTATGAAAAAGCATGAGAATGCTGAAGTGAAAATCATCTAATAATGAAGGAAGAACAGGGCAGGCAGCTGTCCTGTTCTTTTTTGTTCTCTATTGTTCACTCTCACTTTTTTTGAGAAGGAAGCAAGGTGATAAAGCAGTAAAACGAAAAAGCCAGACGACAGATTACTCTGTGTCTGGCTTCTGCTATTATTTAGCTTTCACAACCTTTTTTTCTGTCACTTTGCTAATGTTGCCAGCCTTGTCTGTTGCTGTTACTGCAAGGACTGTTTTTTCCTTTTGTTTTTTGATCGTGATAGAGTAGCTGCCTTTTTTGTCTGCTTTTCCTGTTGCAAGTACTTTATTGTTGACCTTGATTGTCACTGTTGCATTTGCTTCTGTGCTGCCTTTAACCTTTGTCGTTGCTGTTGTTACATTGTTCACTTTAGGTGCGCTTGGAGCGGTTTTATCTGCAACAGTAACTGTTTTTGCTTTGCTGATATTGCCCGCTTTATCCTTAGCTGTAATGCTCAGCTTTGTGCCAGCCTTTTGCTTACCAATCTTGATGGAGTAAGCTCCTTTGCTGTCTGCTTTCCCACTTGCAATTTTCTTTTTGCCATCTTTAATTTCAATGGAAGCATTAGCCTCGGCTTTTCCAGTCACTTTTGTACTGTTGTCACCAATTGTGCCGCTCACAGTTGGTGCACTTGGAGCGGTTTTGTCTGCGACAGTGACTGTTTTCGCTTTGCTTGTGTTCCCCGCTTTATCTGTTGCTGTAATGCTTAGCTTCGTGCCAGCCTTTTGTTTTTTAATCGTGATCGAGTAAGCGCCCTTGCTGTTGGCTTTGCCGCTAGCAACAGCCTTTTTGCCGTCTTTAATGTCGATAGAAGCATTAGCTTCTGCTTTTCCTTCTACCTTTGTGCTCTTGTCACTAATTGTGCCTGAAACAGTCGGTGCTGCTGGTGGTGTGCTGTCGCCAACTGTAACGGATGCAGCCTTGCCAGTCAGCTTCGCGCCGTCCGTTGCTGTAACGCTTAGCTTTGTGCCCTGCTTTTGCTTGGCGATTTTGACAGAGAACTTGCCAGCATTATCTGCTTTCGCTGTGCCGATTGTTTTCTTGTTCGCTTTAACAGTAATTGTCGCATATTCCTCTGCTGTACCTGTTACCTTCGTGTCATTATCGCCAACTTTATTAACCTTCGGTGCATTAGGCGGTGTTGTATCCTCCAGCACACTTGTGCGAATCGTTGCTTTCGCTTTAACACCATTTACTGTTTTCTCAAATGCTACTTCAAGCAGACCTTCTGCCTTTTGTAATGGAATCTCGATTTTGTAATTACCTTTTTTGTCTGCTGTTGCTTTTTTCACTTCTTTGCCAATTTTCACACTGACAGCCGTGCCGCTTTCAGCCGTTCCTTTAATTGCATAGCTGCTGTTATAAATATCCCCAACAGTTGCTTTCAGCAATAATGCGCTGTAGGCGCCATAGGCATCAAGACGACCCCAGCCAGTAACATAATCATAGCCTGGAGGAAGAGAGTCTCCCTCTTCATAAATAACCTCGCCGTCCTCGGTAATTTCAATGAAAGTTTCTTCAAACTTGTACGGGTTGTCCTGCTCCTCAAAGGCAACGTCTTTTGCTGTTTCCGTCAGAATTTTTTCTACCTCTGCTGGCTTTAAGTTATTGTTCAAAGATAGAAGCAGTCCTGCTGCCGCTGCAACATGCGGTGTTGCCATAGACGTGCCGCTAAAGTATGTGACATTGCCGTTTGGCACAAGGCTTGGGATATTTGTGCCTGGTGCGACTAAATCTGTTCCAATGCCATAGTTTGAATAATCGGATACAAGGTCCATATCATTTGTAGCTCCAACAGAAGTCGCATATTTGCTTGATGCTGGATAGCCTAATTCTTCAGAGCCGTCATTTCCTGTCGCCGCAACGATTGTGACATTATGCTTGTACGCATATTGCAGCATATATTCCAATGTTCTGCTGTATGTGCCGCCAAGACTTAAGTTGATAACCTTTGCGCCTTTATCAACAGCATATTTAATTCCTTTCGCAATTTGTTCTGTGTCCCCGTAGCCGCTCGCATCAAGAACCTTGACAGGAAGGATTTTCGCATTAGAATGAATTCCGGAAATAGAGTAGCCGTTATCCATGCCTGCTGCGATAATACCGCTCACATGTGTTCCATGCCCATTATCATCTAGCGCGTTATTATTGTTGCCAATATAGTTATAGCCTTCTGTTGCCAACACATTGTTAAGATCAGCAAGTGTGCTGTCAACACCAGTATCAACAACAGCGATAACTGTTTCACTTGGTTTTGCTGCATGAAGCAGGGAGTGAAGTGGACCGAATTGGATATCCGCACCGCTCGTCCCTTGTGTTTGGCCAGTGTTGGAAAGCGACCATTGGTATGGATTTGAAACATCACTTGTCGTTCCTAATGCTTTATATGTTTGTATTTGTTCCACATATTCAACCGCCGATGATTTTTTCACAGAGTTGACAATGCTGTTTTTTGCTTGTGCAGAATAGCCGTTTGCTTTGACCTCACTGCCGAGATCAATAACATATAAATCGTCTGCGATTTTATCAGAGCTGCCTAGGTTTTCAATTGTTTCACTTTGTGTGGATTGTGCGCTTCTTTTAAAGGTAGACAGGCTTTTGCCTGCTTTCAGCTTAACGATATACTTGTTGGAAGTGTTCTTGTTAGAAATAGCTGTTGTGGAAGCTCCCAATTTAGAAAACACACTTGATAGTGTTTTATCCTCTAAATTGCTGATATTAATTTTCGATTCTGTCTTTTTAATTTGCTCCTTCAATGCATCTGGAGCTGCATCATACGTATATTTGTAAAGACTGTTAATTGCCTTCACATCTGCGCTTGTGAAAGTATACGTCGAGCTTGTGCCGTTTTTAAGTAATTCAGTATAAATTGGTTTCAGCTGGCGCAAATTCTTTAAAACGTCACTGCGAAGCTGGTCATCAAAGATAATTTTCGCACTTAGGAAAGGTGCGACCTTGTAATATAAGGATGATAGCTTTTTGCCTTCAT
>Ga0209463_1001746_pt1 | contig 12760 bp, 15 predicted proteins | sample AgamicMgSfrz_FD_187169 | JGI IMG/M metagenome (GOLD analysis project Ga0209463, IMG submission 187169) | Agave microbial communities from Guanajuato, Mexico - Mg.Sf.rz (SPAdes) (version 2) | ecosystem: Host-associated > Plants > Phyllosphere > Phylloplane/Leaf | place: Guanajuato, Mexico... | reverse complement strand
TTTCTTTCCACATTTTAAACAGCCATTTTTCTGGATTTCTTTTAATTTTAGTTTTCCAAGTTTCCTTACCAGGTATTGGCGTTACAATAGCCGCTTGCACTCCTAGCCTTTTCGCACATAATACATCCGTGAAAACCTGATCTCCTAAAAATAAGATTTGGTTTAAATCTGCATCTTTGATTTCAGCTATCTGTTTAATTCGCTTCGTAGCAGGCTTTCCGCATTTCCCTAACCCAGGTATTCCATATTTACTGACGAAGTTCTCTACCCGTTTCTCATTATTATTAGAGACAATTATAAGCGTAATTCCTAGTTCATTTAAACTTAACAACCATTTTTCGAAATTATCGTCTCCCATTTCGTTCTCTGCTGCTAGTGTTCCGTCTAGATCTGATAAGATGATTTTTATATCCTTTTCTTTAAGGAATGTTGCATCTATATCAAAAAAGCTTTTTAAAAAATGTGTTGGTCTCAAGTAGTTAATCATATCAATGCTCCTTTTCTATGTAACAAAATTAATTAAATCATCTAATTAGCCCCTTTTCAACAAAATGCAATAGAATGTAAACAGTTTTTTAAAAGGCGGTGTTTATTTGAAGAAAATATATTTAATTGATGGTTCATCAATGTTAAGTACACAATATTATGGGAACCTCCCTAAATCATATACTTTTGCAAAGAGTAAAGAAGAGAAAATAGCGGCTATGAAGGATATTCTTCAAACTTCTGACGGTATTTATACAAATGCTGTTTTTAATATGACAAAAACCATACTTAAACTTATTAAGGATTATGACATTGAGTATTTGGGTGTTTGTTGGGATATTTCTAGGAAAACGTTCAGACGTGAACTTTACCCTCAATACAAAGCCCACAGGGATGAAACTCCAAGGCCACTAAGTTCTCAATTTTCGTTAATGCAAAAAGTGCTCGATCATATGGCTATACCTCAATTTAAGTTAGAAAATTACGAAGCTGATGATTTAATTGGAACCCTTTCAAAAACACTTTCCGGTGACAATCAAGTGTTTATACTCTCTAAAGATCGTGACGTTTTACAATTAGTTAACTCCAATACGACTGTTTGGTTAAATACTAAACAAGGCAATAAACTTTTCCCACTAATTAAGGACCTAGACAATGAATTTAAACACGCTCCTTATGGATACTTCCCTTTCTCTTTAGATGCATTTAGAATTATATACGGTTTGGAACCAAAACAGTTAATCGATTTAAAAGGGCTTGTAGGAGATACGTCCGATGGCATACCCGGTATTAGCAATATGGGCGAAAAGACCGCTACACCAATTCTACAGCGTTATGAGACCATTGAAAAGTTCTATGAAGACATTGAGAAATTAACTTTAAAAGAATCTGATAAGATGATAAAAGAAAAAGGAATAAAACGTGTTAGTGTTGAGAAGATGCTTAAAAATAAAGAGGTTGCTCTTCTAAGTAAGGGACTTGCTACTATTAACACATCTGTACCAGAATACAGTGATTTATCTATAGATAATTTACACTTTAGCATCAACAAAAATAATACTCATTCTATTTTTAATAGTTTGGAATTCAAATCATTAAAATTATAAGCACTGCAATATTCACGATATTTACCTTATTAATGAGGTATTTCTAGTTTAAAGGATAAATCCAGTGTATAATAATGGTAATAAGGATGGTGTTAATATGACCAAGAATTATACAGTAGTGTTTCTTATGTTATTTGTAGCATCAATTACAGGAGGATTAGCATTGAATAATGTTTTCGAATATTCAATGTTAGTTGGAGCGGGTTTAGGAACTGCTGCCCTTCTATGTTCCGTATTTTTTGCAAGCAAAAGATACAAAGAAATAAAGTCACAGTAAATACGATTACTGTGACTTTATTTCTTTGTTAAAATCATTTTAATTATCGATATTGATTTAGGTCCTTTTCTCTCTCAACTGGCCCTTTATGATAAATACTCCACTCAACAATATGATCTGCTATTCTGTCATAGAGATCGTCTTCTAAATATGGATGGTTATAATCGGATAACCTTTTTATATCTGCTATTAACTCCGCTTGGGTTTCTACACTGAATGCTTCGTCGCTAGATAAGTTTTTTAACAAATACTCACAAAACATATCAAACGCTTCGTCCCAATTTCCGTTACCATTATCATAAGCTTCTGTTCGTAGTTTTTCTACCGCCCTAATTAATTCTCCTTCAACTATATCTGATTGCCCTCTAGCAGGCACATAGTTTATCCAGATGTTCTTTGCTTCTTCAAAATATTTCACTTTAATCCTCCTGTAAAAAAATCCGTTCTATCCTTATTTGTTGCAATATGTAATTAAATAGTTAATAGCTAAGTTTAATTAACACAAATAAGCTGCCTTTATAACAATACAGAGATAGAATATGAAACACAAGAGAATTATTGTTAAAATTCTTCTCGCTTAAAAAAAAGCGTTATTTAACTTTAAAAAAAGTATACAACGTTTCTTAAATCATCTTACTTTCCGCTTATATACAAAAAGATAGAATATAAGACCCGTTTAGTCGTTTTTCTTATCTAGTTTAATATACATAAAAGCAAAAAATAGAAGTAACGCGATACTAACGGGAAAAATTATATAGGAATTTGTTACTTCGCTTACGCTAGATTTTAATGTGTAATTATAAACGACATACGCGAATCCAATAATAGCTATTAATATTTGATATGTTCTTTTTTTAGCAAACATTTAAGACACTCCCCTTTAATTTCAATGAGCTGTTCTAAAGGTGTGATAAAACCGGTTTAGATAATAATTATCATAAATTCACTTAAGAGTGTGTTATCTAAATATCTGAAAGTAAAAACTCATCGTTAAAAAAATATTTTTGCTTAGGCTTAAGTATATAAGCTTCTCCAAACTCCGATGTAAAGTAACCTATCAAATATTTTTCTATATTTAATGTATCTGTGAGAATTTCCGGTAACTGGCATTCCCAATTTACACCCTCAAATTCATTAGGATAAAGAGTGTTATTGGGATTCTCAGTATGTATATACACTGCATCTGCACTAGCATCGTTCATATCAATAACAATCCAACATTGATATGAATTTTTATATGTAGATAGTTGCCTTAAAAACCTATCACATAGACTCATATGTGCTTGAATATGATTTTTTCTCATCTTAGCTGAGTAATTACCTAAACCATAGAAATCTAAATGAAAATGTTTGTAGTCATACCAGCTATCATCACTAACATCTAAATTGGTGTTGTGTACAGTTTTCCAAAGTTCTCTAAAATATCTTTTTTTGCCACGAATTTTCTTCATTTTAACTCTTCTTTCTAATTTATTTTTTTAAAAGACAAAATGAACTAATAGCCCTGCTATAAACAAAATTATCATTAAGAACCAAGTTGAATCTGTGAAGTCCTTTTTCTTCTCTACTTTTTTTTCGTGCTCACCCATAACTATTTCCCCCAAATCTGTTAAATAACATAAGTTGCAAATATTGTTCTAGGACATTTCTAACATTTATTTAACGTTATTTCTTATAGAAATATGTTTATGCTTGGTGTGATATGGTAGATAGTTTAACGATCCTCTCGCTTTTCTCACGATTAGGCCTTCGTTGGAGATTGCATCTACAACTTTCATATCCAAAGGTACAATAAATCCTTCTCTTTCAACCTTGGTGTAAATGTCTAATAACACCCATTGATTCGGATACAACTTCCTAACTTCGTCCCATTGCATTTGCTATCACCACTCCTTTTTTACAAAAATATCCTTAAATAAACTTTATACGTTAGACAGTTATCTGTAAACCTTTTACATATATTTTTAGACTACTTATACAAAAAAGTAGAGAGTAGCTCTCTACTTTTCAAAATCGGAAGCAAAATAAAGATCGTGAAGAATTGTTGCTAAGAAGAATTGAACTGAAGGATGGTCGAAGTATTTTGATTGAAGAATGCCTAATTGTCTTTTAAATGCCAATTCATATTCCTTTGAATTACGCTTCATTTCAAGTAATGATTTTATTAAAGCGTCTGTTTTATCTACAATATCTACTCTAATTCCCTCTGAAGTATTATCTTTGGGTTCAATAATATAATCATCTATGTATTCTCTTAGGTATGAGGGTACCCATTCTACAATTTGCATTGCTACAGAGCTTTCGTACTCTTCAAAAGCCTTTTTAATTTTTTCGCTTTGATGTTTAACAGGCCCGTTTACATCTCCAGAGATAGCCTCCGGAAGATCGTGAAATAGTATCTTACCAATTAGACGTGTAATATCAATTTCAATTCCATTCTTTTCTTTTTCGTAAAGAGCAAAGAAGAAACCCATTGCAGCTGCTCGGAAAGTATGAGTAGCGTCATTATCCGCATATGTATTAAATCGTCCTGTCCATCTCTTAATTTGGTCCATTTTGAGTACAGTCATTAGAAATTTTCTATAGTTGCTATCAGGTCGTTCAAATTCATTTACTAGATCCTTGACGGACTGATATTCACTTTTTAAAAGTCTTCTTTTAGATTGTTCATATGCTTGAGGAAAATGAAAATAGTTAAGTGCTTGTAATTCGCGAGCGCTGAATAATAAAGCATCAAACGTATCAGCTAAATCTACTATTTTCCCCTCTGGTGTATCGTCCTCTGCCTCTACAATATAATTGTAGAAATGTCCTTTTAGAGATCCTGAGACGCATTCAGCAATGCTCACAGCTGCCTCTTTTTCTAAGTCTCTAATATGTTCCTGAACAATCTTATTTTTCTTTGTACTATGTTTAATTGGCCCTGTAACAACTTCGTTTAAATCGTGAAAGATTGCTTTACCAAGTATTTTCTCAATATCTAAATTACGATTGTATTTTTTGTTTTCAGTAAGTCCGATTAACAAAGAAATGACCGCTACCCTGTAACTGTGACTAGCAGTTGAATCCTCATATTTAGGAGAGAAGTCACTCCACCTTGGAATAATTGATAGCCTATAAAGAATATGAAACAGTTCACTATTTTTGGGTTTCTTATTCACTGTCACTATCCCCTTTTTTATTGCCGCTATCTTTTTCAGGCTCTTCTTTTGCCTCTTCCTTTGACTCTTCTTTCTTCTCCTCTTCCTTAGCAGCTTTTACCTCTTTCTCTTTCTTTTCTTCAACGACATTGAACTTAAGTTTTAACTCACTTTTAATTCCAAACTTCTCATTGAGTTTGGATTCAATATCTTTTCGCAGGTCTTCTACTAACTGAATAACATTTACTTTATTAATTTTCTTAATATGAATATTAACTGTTAACAAATCGTTATTTAATGTGTAAGTAACCTCTTTTGTATCATCATCTGCATTAATTAATCCTGATAAAAACTCATCAATTATTTGTTTTTTTATTTCATATTTCTTAAAATGATAACTCCCTGTGGGATCTGTTGTTTCTTCATCACTTTGTTTATTTGATGATAAGTACATAACAACAAATGTAGATAAAAACATTACAATTAAAAGAAATATACCTATTGGGGTTTTCATTAAATGTAATATATCGAAGTCTTTACTAACTGCTAACAAGCAACCAAAAAGTATTACACTTATTCCTAATAGATAGACAGTATGAAAAAACTTTTTCACAAGCATCACCTCATATTTACTTGTTAATAGGACAAGCAGTTTTTCCTTTTTAAGGAGGCTTTTATTTTGAATAAAGAACAAATCATTTCGGAGGTATTAATTAAATGTCAGGAATACGGTGAAACACTTATAGTAGGAGGATATATTCGTAATAAGTTGCTAGGATATGACTTTAAAGATGTCGATCTACTTACGACTTGTTCTCCTCAAAGATTAAAGCAGATTTTTTCACAAATTAGCTGGACGGAACAAGGCTTAGAGTTGGGGGTAACAAGAATGACTTATAAAGGCATTCAATTTGAATTTAGTTCTTGTTTAGAAGAAGAGTTTGCAGAGAAACTTGAAAATAGGGACTTTACTATAAATGCTTTTTATTTTGATGGTCATAACCTAACCTCTCAATCTAATGGTTCAGAGGATATTAAGTTAAAACTTTTACGCCCTACCGAATATTTAAAAAAACATTTATATAAACGATTAGAATTTAGTCCTCAGACCTACATTAGAGCGTTTAGATTTGTAAGCTTATACGATTTAAAATGGTCTGATGAACTTTATGTATTATTCAAGGAATCTAGGGAATTCTTTAAGCTAGTACCAGATGGACGACTACAAAGTGAGGCCTACGAAATTATTAAGGGAGAAAATGTTCTTAGATCTCTTTATTACTATCAGGAAGTCGGTCTTATAAAGACAAACAATTTACTAAATGAATTAAAAGATGTATCGGTCCCCCTCTATACTCAAAACCTTTCAGCGCGGCTGATTTATTTAAGTTATTTAGTAGGTAAGCAAACTATTATTGATTGGCTTGTTCTTCACCATTTATCAAATAAGCTGGTGGAAGAAATTCAGGAGTATTTACCTTACTTAAAAACCAATGAACTAAAGGTTCATCCAAAGAAATTACCGTTTTTAACCCTTCTAAAAAGATACCAATATCAAGATGATAAAGAAAAAATAAAGGCATTTTTAAAAAATAGTCGATAAAAAAATAAACCTATCTTACAAAAAGATAGGTTTATTTTTTTTGTTGATCCATCATATTTGATAAGCGTTGTAAACGAGCAAAAATATCATCATCGTCTTCATCATCAATTGCGGAACTATGTTGTTTAGAATGGCTTGACTTATTATTGTTTTCCTTCTTTGGAATATTACTAGGTTCCGGACTTAAATCCCAATCGTTAAAATCTTCTTCAACAGAAGCATTTTGGTCTTTTGGATTTATTTTATTATTTCTTGCGCGTTCAAAGATATCATCATCTAAGCTTTCATTAGTATCTTCGCCAAATTCATAGTTTTTCAGGAAATCATACGCATCTTCATTATCATCTTTGCTCGTTTGTGAAGCTTTATTACTTAAATCTTCGTCACCAATATTAAAGTTCTCAAAATCAGAGAAATCATTAAAAGCTGGTTCACTTTTTTCTTCTTTATCTGAAGTATCGAAATCAAATGATCCATTAAATTGCTCTTTCTCTTCTTCGCTAAACAAATCGCCAAATTCATCTTCAATAGATTTATTTTTAGCAGAACTTTTCACGTTAGTTTCTGACAAGAAGTCATCTTCCTGAGACGTGTCAGACATAAATAAATCATCCATTTCTCTTCTATCGGTATTAGTGCTTTTATCTCGTTCCACTATTCCAAAACTGTTCCAAGCAATATCATCGTCAAGTTCATTGTTTTGTATCTTTTTCTTCTCTTTCTTTCTGCTGTCCTTTTGAGGTCTAGGCGTTTTTTGACGTTTCGGTTCAGCAAATTCTTGTTCTGACCTTCGCGGCTTAGATTCCCTTGCTCCTTGACTAAATGACATATTTCCTTCTTCTTTATTCCATTGGAACCATAGGAAGAATGATATACCTATGATAATTAGCTCAATAATCATTAATACATAGAACATCTCTTTTCACTCCCTTCTGTTTTAATTATTCATTAAAGGATTGAATCTTTTTTTGAAAAATAGAAAATTAGTTCGTTATATTTAAGATCGTTTTTACTTTATACAGACATTAAAACCAAAAGGTTATAAAATTCAAGTTTTTTACTATTTTTTTTAGGGGTGTTTTGCATTGAAAAAAGAGAATATCCGTTTAACACAGGCGCAATATGACGCTCTTGTATTAAGACGAAAACAGATTATTGAAGAAGAGAGACCTCGTATCGCTGAACAAATTGATATTGCTAGAGGATTTGGGGACTTATCCGAAAATGCCGAGTACCACGCTGCTAAAGAAGAACAAGGTTTATTAGAAGCAGAATTCCAAACTATTGAAAGACAACTTAAGTTTGCCCAGATTATTAAACACAGCGGAAATAACGATGTAATAGAACTAGGTCACTTGGTATCTATTGAATCTCTAAACGGAGATGGAAACAATTTTTCATTTACTCTAATTGGACAAGATGGAGATGGTGAAAAAGAGGTTGATATCGCTTCTAAATTAGGTGCAGCTGTCTTAGGTAAAAAAGTCGGTGATGTAATCTCCTATGAGGCTAATGAAGTTTCTCTAGGAATCTTAAAGTTCAAAGTCATTCAAATTCAATAGCAGTAATAGCAAATTTAATGAATAAGTAAGTAAAACAAAGAACCCTACTAGATATATGCGGGGTTCTTTGTTGAGGATTATTAAACTTTATAGTCCTTTAACCTCTTCTTTTAAACTATTTATTTTTCAATTTCGAAAAATAAAAGAAAATGCAAAAAAATAGATTGAAAAGATTGATATAATCTCCTATTATTGAGTAGAAAAGAAAATATAGGAAGGAAGTATTGGATATGAAAAAGATTTTTCCAATCGTTCTATCTTTAGGTTTATTAACAAGTGTTTCTTTTGGCACTGCTGAAAGTGCTAATGCTGCTACAAAAACATATAAGAACTGTACAGAATTAAACAAAGCTTATAAAGGCGGCGTAGCCCGTGCTTCAAACATAAAAAATAAAGGCGGTAAAACCTACTACAAACCTTATGTATCAAAAGCATTATATGATGCTAACAAAAAAATGGATCGTGACAAAGACTTTATCGCTTGTGAAAGATAAAAAAAGAGGCTCCTAATTATTAGGAGCCTCTTTTTAAATAAACTTTTTAGTTCAAAAGCATAAAATTAAGCAAATTACATTCTACTACGTCTTCTTTTCTGGTTAATAATTGTGTTTAAACCAAAGAAAGTTAGGAGTGGTATTGCAAAAATTAAAGTGAACGTCCAAATATATGATTTACTAGAATTTGAAGGATAATCCGGTCCTACTTCTCCAGAATTACTCATTTTTTTCTTTTGCTTTTCAATAGCAGTCGTTTTAAACGTTTTATTTGTTTGTAATTCAAATTTTCCAATTTCTTTCTTCCCGTCTTTGACTACAAGCCAGGCCACTGTTTCGCCTTTCTTGTACTCCTTCTCTTTAGTATTCCACTCTACTTCTTGAGTAATATTCTTTTTAGCGCCCTCTTCAGCAGTTAATACAGCTTCTTCTTTTAACATTAAAGGGTATTCTTCACCGTTAAATTCAAAGATATGAAAGATTTCTCCTTTTTCATACAATGGAATTGTTTCTTTTGTAATGTGCTTAAAAGCATATTCACTCATAGTATTCATATCTTGGTATTTACCCTCTTTTGTCGAGTGCATTGTTACCGCAATTACTTTTTTGTTTCCATCTTTTAAAATTTCAACTAATGTATGTTGTGCGGCATCGGTATATCCAGTTTTACCACCAATAGCTTTTGGATTTTCGGTCGGAATAGCATTTGGAGACTTGATAGTTACTGTTCTTTCATTTGTTTTAATAACCGCTGTTCTCTCGCTCATTTTCTTAACGATATCTGGATATTTTGAAGCTTCTCTAGCTATGAGGGCCATATCGTGAGCTGTAGTGTAGTGGTCTGGATTAGGTAATCCGTTCGGAGAGGCAAAGTGGGTATGTGTAGCACCTAATTCTTTTGCTTTTTCATTCATCATTTTAGCAAAGCCTTTTACAGATCCGCCAATCTCTTCGGCAAAAGCGAATGCAACATCATTTGAACTAATAATCATTAAAGATTCAAAAGCATCGTCAGCGGAAATCTTTTCGCCTTCGTGATATAGAATTTGCTGATTGCTTGGTTCTTGGCTTGCAGCGTTTTTACTGAAAGTAATTACATCATCTTTTTTCAAATGTTCCTTAATTAAGATGGCAGTCATTACTTTTGTGATGCTTGCGGGATACATCTTTTGGTTAGCGTTTTTTGCATATAAAACTTTACCAGTATAGGCATCAATTGCAGTACCGCTGACTCCTATAATGTCCGGCGCATCTGACGCATTTTGTTCTACTTGTGGTTGTTCATTATTATTAACCTCTTCAGCATTTGCGGCTATAGTGCCTAACCCTGTTTGAAGCAATAAACCTGCCGCTAATGCTGTTCCAATCAACTTTTTCAAGGTAGTATCCTCCTTTGTATTTAGCAGATATTATTTTTAATGTTTTTCTCCTATCCCTTTAGTAAGTTAGCTAAGAGCTGTTATTTTCTTATGGAAAAGGATAAGCCCAACTAACCACGAACACGATATAGGATTTAGGAGGGATTTTATTTGGTTCTTGTGCATATACTCGTTGCGATTTTCGCATTTGGTTTTATAATTTTTTTCCACGAACTCTTTCATTACTTAGCGGCAAGAGCAGTCGGAATTAAACCTAAAGAATTTGCTATAGGTTTCGGTAGAAGTTTTGTGGTTTTTCAAGGAAAGAAATTCTTCTTTTTACCTAAAAAAGGTCAAGAAAAATATGATCTTGAGGAAATAAGTTATCATTTGAAAGTCTTGCCTTTGGGTGGTTATGTATTATTCGAGCGTCCTGTAAAGAATGAGCAAGGCGAATTAGAAGTATTAGGAGAATATTTAAAGGTTCATCCTTTAAAGCGTATCTTCATTGCGGTTGCCGGCCCTATCGGAAACTTTTTGTTAGCGTTTATTTTAATGTTTGCTCTATTCTCCCCGTATATTTCTGTTCATCCAGAAGGAAAAGTTATATATGTTAAGGAGAATTCGATTGCTGAAAAAGCAGGGATTAAAGTCCAAGATCGTATTACTAAGTTTAACGATAAGTCAGTTGGCTCCCTTAATAACATTTCAAGATACGTTACTTCTCAAGACAAGTTGTGTATTCAATGGAAAAACAAGAATGAGGACCAGAAAAAATGTGTAGAGAATAATGGGAAAAAGATTGGTGTAACCTTTAGTATGTCTGTATGGCAAGGAGTAGTATTTACAGCAGACGGGTTTGGAAATTTACTTAAACAATACACTACTGCATTCTTTAAAGTCTTCCTGCACTTAGATATTAAAAATTTTAGCGGTCCTGTCGGAACTGTAGACGCTATACAACAATCTGTACCAGAATGGGATAATTTCTTAGGTATTCTTGTTCTAATTAATATTGCTTTGGGTTCCGCGAATCTCTTATTACCTCTATCGGTTACTGATGGTGGAAAGATTGTAATTGACATCATTTGTTTAGTAAGAGGAAAACGTCACATTAATACTAAATATCTCGATTTTATTAGTTTTGGTTTAATGGCTTGTCTATTCATACTTACATTCTTCCTAGATATGCACCGCATAATAGAGAGATTTCTATAACGAGGAGGTATGGTAAATGAGCAACATATTAAAGTTTGAATCTTATTTAAAAGCGGATCGTTTTAGAGAACAAGTTATTCTTCCTCTTCTTGATAAAAACCCTATCTATGAGTCTTTACGACAAGATGATGAAGCTATTGCCTTTTTACATTATCATTTGTACATATATGTCTTCCTTACATATGTGCCATACGGAGTACAAACTCATTTACCTGCTGTTGAAGATTCATTTAATAACATTACTTCTAAACCTAGAGTCTCTAGCGGAGAATGGGTAATTAAAGAATTTTATCGATTAAAAAAAGAAGATGCCCTTAGTATTTATCCCTTAATCTACTCTAAAAATAAAAAAGAAGATTGGTTTAACGACTTAAAGGTAACCATTAGAGAAAAGTCAGAGATTCACCTTAAAGAGTTAGAAGAAGAAAAAAAACAAAAGGAAGAAAAAGAAGCACGTAAAAAGCTCTCATATTAATTATGGGGCTTTTTAAATTATATATAATTCTTATAAGTTCGTCGTCTTTAAATAAACTTGCATTAGACTTTAAAATTATATTTTACTGCTACTTAAAATGCGAATAGAACAATAAAGAAACCTTCTAATTAAATAGCAAATAAATAAAAAAGGATACCTCTTATCATTAGAGGCACCCTTTTTTATAGTACATACAAGTAACTTACAATTTCAGATTAAGTGAAGTAAGTTTATTATATAATTTATTAACATTATTGCAATTAATATTACTACCGCTGAATTATAGTTTTTCAAGAAATATAATGTATTTATTATTCACTACAACAACAAATAGGAGTTGATTATTTTTGCTACAAGTCTTCGCAGGTGCCTTGACTGGCTTTGTTCTTATAACTATTTCTGTTTTAGGCGTTTGGAGTTTTTGTAAATCAGAAGAACCAATAAACAGGGATTATCGCCAACGTTAAATTAAGCGCATCTCAAAAAATCAGATGCAAAGATTTATACCTTGTTGCCGTTTTGTTGCCGTTTTTTTCCCTTTAACAATATACTTATTATAGAGCAAGGAAGCTATAGAACTCTTTTAATAGCACCTTCTTAAACTCATTTAGAAATCATTCGAATAAACTTGTTTAATATTTAATTTATTCTGATTCGCTGTTACACTCGACATTGATTACGACATTCCCTTTCTTGTGTCCCTTCTCGACATATCGATGGGCTTCAGCTATGTCTTCAAATTCGTAATACCTATCAATGAGTACTTTTAACTTTCCTGATTCGACAAGTCCTTTGATAAAATCTAGATCTTCTGATATTTCAGGTGAATTCCGACTCAATAACAGTTTTTTTCTGCTTGTCAAACTAGTCCATAGCATTTGAACATTTGGGAGCGGCTCTGTGACATTTATATAGATGCCGTCTTTCTTTAGCAATTTCGCACAAACTGAAAAGGAACTCTTGTTTACTGCCTCAAAGATAACATCATATGTCTCACCTATCCTTGAAAGATCTTCTGCTGTATAATCAATCACCTTGTCG
>Ga0209463_1001745_pt1 | contig 12762 bp, 13 predicted proteins | sample AgamicMgSfrz_FD_187169 | JGI IMG/M metagenome (GOLD analysis project Ga0209463, IMG submission 187169) | Agave microbial communities from Guanajuato, Mexico - Mg.Sf.rz (SPAdes) (version 2) | ecosystem: Host-associated > Plants > Phyllosphere > Phylloplane/Leaf | place: Guanajuato, Mexico... | reverse complement strand
TCATTGGTCTTATTATTACATACGCAATTGGCAGCAGTATAACTAAGCCTATTACTAAATTAAACAGTTTTGTATCCCGTGTTGCTAAGGGTGAATTGCATCATGAAGTAGAAATTAGCGGAAAAGACGAAATTGCTTCTTTATCCCAAAACTTTAACGTAACTGTTGCAAATCTACGTAAAATGGTAGAGCAGTTAAATGAAAGTGCACACTTAGTTAAAACAACTACAAACACATTAAATAACAGTGCTGTAAATACAGAAAAGGTAAGCAACCTTATTACGAATGAAGTAGGGACTATTTCATACACTACTAATGAACAACTTAAAGGTGTTCATATGATGGTTAATATGATTAATAACCTAACAGCAGAAATTCAAACAGTCGCTGCAAACAGTGAAGAAGTAGCCGCTTCCTCTCAAGAATCTTCTGCTATGTCACAAAAAGGGAAAGAAGTTGTAGATAGTGCTGTTGAAAAGATAAACTACCTCAGTAAGATTGTTACACATACGGCTGATGTAATTGGTAAGTTAGATAACAAAACAAGTCAAATAAACGAAATTACTCATGCTATTAGTGAAATCTCAGACAAAACGAACTTGCTAGCACTTAATGCGGCAATTGAAGCTTCTCGTGCTGGCGAAGCTGGAAAAGGATTCTCTGTTGTAGCGGATGAAGTTCGAAAGCTAGCGGAGCAAACTAATACAGCTGCCGGAAAAATAAGTGTAATGGTTGAAGAAATTCAAATTGAGACTCAAAATGCAGTAAAAGAAGTAACTGATGGTGTACTCAAAGTAAAAGAAGGTATTGTTGCTGTAAAAGATGCCGGTATTACATTTGATGAAATTAATACAGCTGTCGAATCAGTAGCTGAACAAATCTCAGGGGTTTCACAAGTTGTAGAAAACATGTCTGTTCGTAGCGTAGAAATCATGAGTTCTCTTACTCCTTTCATAAAAATTTCTGAGGATTCCTCGAAGTCTGCTACTGAAATTGCAAATGGCGTAAGACAAACTGATGAAGACATTCATCAAATTGTAGAAGTAGCCCATAACTTAAGTGAAACATCTAAGAAACTAGAAGAAATGATAAGTAAGTTTAAAACCAAGTAAACCATAAGAAAAAACCGCTGAGTATTATATATACTAAAGCGGTTTTTCTTTATTAAAATGTCCATTTTTTCTCTTTATCACAGCATCTACACTTGATTGCATATCTACCTTCTTCTATACATAGTTCATCCTCAACACTGTTAGTTAAAAACGGTTGGTCTGAATATGGAATAAAAATAGTCTTATACAGGTGGATGCCCAAATAACATAATAATTTCATTGTTTTCTCCCTATGAAAGCCCCTGATTTGCTTAATTATACATTGTGATGGTACGCCCGCTGTGGCGGTTAAGGTATTCCAGTAATTGCTCTCTTGTTTGTATTATAATTTTTTTCTCTGTTTCACTATTTTCTAATTCTTCTTTTGAATTTCTAATAAAATCGTAATACTTTGAAAGCACTTTATCTGTCCTTGAATTAGCCATACTGCCTTGAACAGATTCTATATGACGTTTTATACCGAAGTATTCATTATTAGCGTCCTTGTATAAAATTTCAGCGTGGATTTTGGTATGCTTGCTCCACTCGTCATCTTCAAAAGAAATCTCGTTATAGTACTGGTTATTCTCACAAAAATCAATATAAGATGAAAAGTCACCTACAATATCATTAAGATTTTTAAAGCCCATTTGCACTAAATCAGCATGTGTTTCCATTCGTTGGAATTGGATATGAATAACTTTATTGTTACGAGTAATTTTAACCAAGTTATTATACGTTTCTAATTTATATAACTGATTGTTTTTCTCATATTGCATATATAATTCACTCATAATTACTTCTCCTTTTTTTCCATGAACATGGATATTGTTTGTATTTATCCTTGTAGTAACAATTGAAATATATTTTCGTGGTAAATATCATTAGATTGGTCTGACATTTTATCAAGGTATGGTTCAAACATTTTCATTATCTCATAAGTGGAAACACTGCTTAACGCTGAAACAAACTTGTCCCCTTCGTCTTCATCTATCGGGCTATTGTATTGTAGTAGCAGAGAAATGAGTTTTTTAGCTTTTTCGTTCTCCTTCTCTCTTTCTTCAATAAACTTGCTGTCGCTTAGGTGTTTTGTTGATTGGATGTGTAATATAGCTGTTTTTAATAATAGGTGTTTAAATTTACAGTTAACATCCGCTCCGTTTTCAAGAAGGAATTTTGTGGCTTCGTATTGATTAGCAACTACACTCGCTTCTAACGGATAACCATCTTTGGTGCACGCTTGATTGATTTTGGCACCATATTCTAAGAGTAATTTGATATTAGCGACATTACCAGCTGTTGCAGCTGAAGTTATTGGATTTAATAACATTGACGGTCTTATTCCTAATTCAAGTAGATACTTTGTAATTTCATAAGAATGACCTGCACTCTCTAATGATAGAAAAGAACATTGAACATAAGTATTTAACTTCTCTGTCCTAATTCCTAAGCGTTCGTGTGCTCGAATTGCTTGAATAATATCAGCAAAAGGAAGATTTGTATTAAAGTAAATAACATCGTGTATGAATTGAATGGTTTCTTCACTCATAATTTGACGTTCATAATTATTGCAGTAATACTCATATGTCCATTTTTGCAATAACGGAAAGTAGTATGATAAAACTTTAATAGCCTCGTCATCCCGTCTAAATGCTATATCTGTCACATCTTCTACAAATAAAGTTTTCGCGCCATTTTCCACTAATAACTCAACCATTTCTAATGAAGCATATTTAACTGCTACATTAAGTAAGTTGGTGTGGTCATTTGATTTGTTTTTTACTAGGTTTACATCCAAACCATTTTCAATTAACTTTTTCACACTTTCAATTTCATTGTTTTGCACTAATTTAAAAATATTCTTTTTAGATAACGTCATTTTTTATCCTCCATTTTCTATTATTATAGCAGGATTAGAAAATTTAGGGATGTATTCATAGTAGGTCTAATGCTAAATCTTAGTCAGAATCACTCTAATTGTTTAAATTGCAATTTCACAAAACAAAAAAGGTACTAGCTGTTTATTAGCACCTTTTCACCTCACTGATATCTTCAAATAACCTTAATAAAGTATCCTCCTTCAGTTTCTACATCTAATCCACCCTTAATCTTAGCGGAAGCTATTAATACACTATATATTCCTTCGTGTGGTCCCTCGCTTAATATTTTATCCTTCGTAACACCAGTGGTTATAGGTTGCTTAGTAGGTATAAAAAAAGAAAAAGGGATTTCAACAAGTTCACTTGCACGTATTTTTCTATTAACTTTATATTCTTTACTTGTTTCTAAAAAGGTTTTATTGTGTCCACTTTCAACCCAATCACCAGCAACAAGTGTAATAACGATTTGTGTAACGTGACAAGGAGCTTTAGGACCCGCTTTTATAAGGACTTTTCCATTAATACAATCCCCTTGTGAATAGACTTCTTGCAGCAACTCAACAGAAATTTCAACACCTTGTGAAAACATTCTAGCTAAATTAATCAAACAGCTCACCTCCGAGCTGAATAATAGCTGAGAAATGCTGAAAGTCTAATATTCAGCAGGAGAGAATTTCAAGCTTATCCAATACACAACCCTTCTGCGCACTACTTTTGTACTCTACATGAATTTGTACTTGTTAAACAGCTTGCTTGTTAATCGACTATCCTTATCCTTGTCGTGCAAATTAATCATTTCACCCAAGTAGAACTTTCCGTCTCCAGCTCGCGTCATAACAACCAAACGACTTAGTTCTGAACGTTCTTTTCCTGTATATTTAGAGAATAAAAGAATATTATTATCTCCAGATTTACCGTACCGGTTCAATGCTTCTGCTGACCATTCCTTTTTAGGAATTACGCTTATTTCTGTATTAGAATGCATATTAAAGTGTCTATATTTCTCCATAAAATCTTCATAAGCAATTGGTTCTTCCGCATTTGGATGCTTAGAATCTCCAATATAGTAATTTAAAGAGGTTTCGACCGCAACCATATCTGAATTATCCATCTTGCTGTAGAGTGACTGGAGAGCTTTTTTAGCTTGTTTTTCACTCTCTTTTGCTGAAAGCATCGTGGGTTTGTTATAAAACGGGTCTTTTTCTGCTACGTTTTGAATGATTTTTTCTCCTAAAGGGTGCTTACTCTGCGTTTCTGAATTACAAGCAGTTAACATTAGCAAAGATGCTCCTGTAATAACTGCTGCACTAACCTTTTTCTTCATAATATTCCTCCGTTATATGTATCACATATTCATTTTTTGAGTTTGCTTATAAATTCTGCAAATTGATGTGTATTTGCAAGTAACATGTTGTCTTTTCTTATGAAAAATAAAGACCTAATACAAGTAACTGTAAAGGCTTATTAAATAGGTTGCATACCTAATTTTTCTGCAACTGCGTTATTATACCAAATTCAGAAGAAGTATTCTAGTTAAAAAGAAAGTTGAACTATTTTTCACACCTAAACTTAGAGAGTGGTAAAATCTTTAAAATTTAAAAGGAGTTTTAAATATGACATTTGTACCCGCACCAAAAGAAATTTTTGAGGAATTATCAGACCAATTAAATAAGTTTCAACTATTACTGAATCTTGAGGACAAAGATTTAGTAGAAGAATTAAACTTAAAAGAAGCAAAAATGGATAAAATGCTTGGGAGATATGGTTATGAAGATGGGCTAATCTTTCAGATTTCATTAGAAGCAAAAATGGGTGAGATTTATAAAGACAAGAAAAGAAGTTTTACCTTAGATGTATTTGTGGCTGAGGGATTTGACCCTGAAGACGATTTCCCTATGGTTGATAGCAACGTTTCAACTTGGAAGTGTACGGATTCACATGGATTTGAGTGGAGTGCTATTGGAGATGAGTCATTTGGCATAGACGATATAAAGTATGTTCTCATTAAAGTAGGTTTTACAAACCTTTTAAACGATGCACAACTAATTAGAACATGGGGAAAGGAATATGTACAATACTGCAATGATAAGTATGAAAGAGATATCTTGCCTTACGTACCTGGAGCCAAAAGTGTTTCCTATGTTGCAGAAGATAAAGTGGAGATTATATTAGAAAATGGACTTCCGATATATTCGTCCACATCTAGCGTTTATCACAGTATTGAACAGTTTAAAAAGAAAAGTAAAAATTAAAATATTGAATCGAACCGCTTTTAAATTAAAAAGCGGTTTTTTATTTTGACACTTGTAGACTAACTTCAAAACGTCATTCTTTACTATAATTTTCGTTTGAATATCAAACTTAACTTATAGTTCTCCGCTAACAATCTTATCGAAATGCCCCCACCACTGCTCCGGTGGTTTAGTCGTATTGTTATAGTTATACACCTTTGACGTTTGTTTATAAACTTCATTCGCTTGTCTTAAAACCTCTGCATCAGCATTAAGTAAAAGAAGTTTCTCTTCTAATGTTAACTTGTTGTGCTCTTCATGGAGCTCGGTACAAATGTGAAGACCATCAACATTTTCGTATGGGTGCAAATTAAAGGCTAAAACAATAAATTTATAGTCGGAAATCATGTCTTTATAGCTCACTATAAACACTCCTTATACTTAATTAAATACGTTTAACGGTTACTTTTAAACTAAGTATGCTTAATCACAAAAACAATAAAGGAATTAATCTATTTCAAGCGAAATTCGGGTAAGGGTGATAACTATGTTTGGATTTGACGCTGTATTGTCTACGGGGCTAATTATAGTGGTAGTAGCAAGTGTTTATCTTTTGGTAAGTTCATTGATTAAAATTAGTAGTGGAAAAGACCAAGATGTAAAAAATAAAGGAAAAGAAAATTTGCTGTACAGTTTTGTTGGCTTTTTGTTTTTCTTTTGTTTCTATGTAGTCTCTTTGCTACCAGAGCATATAGGCTAAGCAATGAGTATATAAAGAAAAGGAGAACCATTGACGGAGTTCTCCTTTTCTTATGAGGGTTAAATTTGGTTCTTACTTTATACAACAGACGTTCATTATAGCATGCTCGCACAGCATTTGAAAACAAAAAAATTAAAATTTATAGATGTTTTTTGTTTTTATCACTGGGCAGAAATAAAAGATTTGTTCACATAATTATCTAGTGCTTCTTGTTCACTAATACCAAACTTTTTAGCTACGGCTTTTGCAACCTGTGAAACATAATCTTCAGGTGTAGAACTCTCATCTTTTAATAGAAAATCATCATAAAGTGAGTCGATGTATTGAAATACTTCATCATCATTTACGTAAGCAGGAAACGAATTAGACGATGTATTAGCAAATGCGTCTACACTTGGGTTTGATTCTTCATTGTTTTCGTTTGTGTTAGTGAAGTCCGACTCCTTATATGATGTGCCGTTCGCGTAAAGAACTGGCTCATCATATTTATTATTAATATTCATCTTCAACTTTTTACCATCGCTTGTTTTCACAGTCAATTCTCCATATGTACATGTGTTATCTTCACATCTAGGAAAATATTTCGAGCTAGCAATTGAATCTGCACTGCTGGCTAGAACACTAAATTTTTCTCTAAGGTCTAACGATGAAAAATCTGAATCTCCCTTTATATCGATATTAATACGATATTCGTCAGTTTTTTTGTCTTTTGCTACTAAAAACTTAACATCTTTATCTAGCTCAGGAATGTACTCTGCTAAGTCTGTGTTTTTAATAGCAGGCTCCATATGACTTTGGATAGCACCTGCATCAGGCGCATCAGGCTCACACCCAAATAAACTGAAAGACAGTCCGGTAATAACAGCTAGCGGTATAATCTTTTTCATAGTTCCTCCTCAATCACACTTTTATTTTTGTTTAAAAAAGAAGCGGAAGTTCCGCTCCATTATTATTTATTGTATATTATATTTCTCCATTGCTTCAGGTGTAAGATAATTAGCAATGTTTTCGTTTTCATCAGCCATCATCATAGCTTTAATTCTAAATTTACCATGGATTTTCTCCAGAGCAAACATCATATTTAAGTCTTCAGATGATTGTCCTCTGTATGCAGATATCACCATTGTAGTCTCTTTCTTTGCTTCTTTTTGTTCTTCTTCCCAATTCTTTCGTTCTTCCTCTTTTAAATCCCTGTTATAAATACGAAATACTTGTGAATTATTTGGAATCCCGCGACTATTTAGTGTAGCAATTAAATCATTTAGTTTGTCCTCATCTTCTCCGATGCCCCACATTTGATACTTTAAGTCTTTCTTTAATGCTTTTACATCTTCATTTTCTACATGATTGAAAAACTCTTCTACACTTAATTTCGCGCCATCTTTAGTTACTGGTTTAGAAGTCTCTACCTCTTCTGATTTTGATGTACTCGATGTTTCCGAACTGCATCCTGTAAAAAGAAGTGTTGTGCTAATACCTACTGCTGCTAATAGTGTTTTTTTCAATGTTAATCATCCTTTGTGTGAGTTTTTAAGTGCATTAATTCATGCAACTTTCATAAATTTTACCACCATTTTTCCAAAAAACTTTAAACCTTATAAAAATGTTAGTTAAAGTTGATGGTCGTATTTTTTAAATTTTTCAATTGAGTCAGGAGTAAAGAAGTCATCATAATCTTCCGCTACAAAGAAATTTGCATCTTCTATGTAATATTTTCCTTCATGCCTTACTAAGACAAAAAGAACATTAAAATTATCCTCTGTAACAGTGTTATATAAAGATAAGATATACTTCACATCTGCTTTTGATGCCTTTTTTTCTGTTTCTAAAGCACGCAATTGTTGATTTGTTAAATCGTTATCTGAGACTACAAACAACTTGGATTTTTCTTTTATTTTGTAAGATTTTAAATAACCTACAGTGTCTTCCAACTTTTCACCTTTTGCTTCTAGTCCGTGTTTTAGATATGTAGAATCTTGTTTTATCGTTTCTACATCATTTTCCTGAATATGCTTGTAATAATCTTTTACTGTTTGTAACGCTTCTTTCTCTGAAGACTGCTTATTCTCCTGCGCCACTTTCTCGTTTGTCTCTGCCAGTGTGGAAGTTGAAGTTTTTGAATCACATCCTGTAAAAACGAGAGTTAAAGCAATTCCTAAAGCCGCTAAACATATTTTTTCATTACAATTCTCCTTTTCTTATTTCCCACGAGTTACACAAACATATGTATATTTTACCATAAAACTAGAAGAAAAAGTTAGTCTTAAATGCTATTTTGTTAAAGTAAAATAGTTTTCTAGATTTACTTTATAAAAAATCAATTAACATAAATCCTTAAAAAGCGGAAAATAACTCCTAAAATACACTTAGCAACATTTATGAGGTCCTAAATTACTAATTATCACGCCAATATAAAAAACACCCTTTTGTTACACTTTAAACAAAAGGGTGTTTACTCATTATTTCTTTTTTCTTCTCTTTTTTCTTTTGGTTGCAAGTCTTTTTCGTTTTGTGCTTATGTTATCTGCAATGATATGCATGGCACTAGCTGCCATAATACCAATAACAACAGATAAGAGCTGAAATTTGTATGTTTCAACATAAAGTAGCATGTTGCCGTCTAACAGATATTTATTAATAACAATAAACAATGGAGATAGTATTGTTGTCAAATAAACGAGGCGGAAAACATCTCCTAATATTAGCGTATGGGAAATCGGAGACCTGTGGCTTACTGAACGCATGTATGGGTACCATATAAAGCGAAGTACTCCCCACCTGCGGTATGAATCGCTTCTTGTATCCATGTCAGGGGTAATAAGATATGTTCCTACTACAAAACCAAGGGCAAAAAATAAGTAAAAAGAGGTACTTGTTAATCCCCACGCCATTAAAGCTATTAATATAGCAGGAAGCGATATGAAGTTAATTCTTGTGTGTGTTTTTCCTGATGGCATAATATCTCCTCTGTATAATTTATTTACATATATTTAGTATAGTATGAATATAATTCCGTTTCAATATATTAAACTAACGCACTATTAAATTTTAAAAATTCTGTAAAACTATATTCACTTCATGTATTTTTGTTGGTAAAATTTAAGTAAGCTCGGTGAAAGATATGCTGAGCAAAATAAGGGAGGTGGAAGGACGAGGTAAAAAACTACGATGATGCAAAATAATTGAGAACGCAGAAAAGGCATTTTTAGCCACAATACTATTACGGATGACACTTACAAAGGATAAACTTTGCTAAAGTCCGAAAGTATTGAAAAAAATCAACAAAAAGTTTGTAATTAAAAGAGTTAAAAAAGGTGCTAAGTATGTAAAAGCGCAAACCAAAAAAGGTTATTTTAAACTTCAGTACATAACTGGAAAACATTACAAACACATAAACCGTATCCCGGAATATTGGGATTTTGCGGATAACTTAATATCATTTTTGAAAATCTTCTTTTAAGATTTTCATAAACAGCTTAAAAAAAGCGGAGCAGGAAGCAATTCTTGCTCCGCTTTTTAAATTATTAACTCACTTTTCTAATATATAAAAATAAAAGTGCCTACAACGTATAAAGTCGCAGACACTAAATTAACATTATGTATTATTGTTTAATTGAATTTCTTACTTCAGTCATCCGTTTATCTACAATGCGTTTAAAAAACATTGCAGTAGCGGTTACGTTAAAAATAATGCTCAACACTATAACTACACCATACACAGTTGTACTCATTGAAAAAATCAATGTACTAATTAGTAGTGCAAATCCAATAAAAAGAAAGAAAAAACCTTTTTGTAAATTATCCATTAAATTCACCTCCTCGCTTTCTATTATACCTTTTAGAAAATAAAAATGGTTTCCTTTTACAGTTTTTTTACTAATAATTACAAAATAGCTGTTTAATATTAGGCTAAAAGATAGAGAAATAGATAAAAAGTTTTATGAGATTATACAAAATCAAAATTACATTTACTTTAATAAAAAAGAATCCCATGCTTTTACCTTAGTAATAGACACGAGATTCTTTTTCTTATTCTCCGCTTCCTTGAGAAATTCCAGTAACGTTGAATCGGATTCCGAATTCAGTTGTACGATTAAATACTTTTGTATCATTAGCCGGAAAACGGTAGTTGTTATCGGTTGGTATAGGACAATTCATACTAACCACATCTTTGTTACAACTATCAGCAATCGGTTTATTCTGACTAAATAATACGTCTAGCTGACCAGACACATAATCCCAATATTTGAATCCAGGTAATGTTCGATGTGTATCTCCCCAACTTACACTAATGGTTCTATGGAATTTCGTTCCATCAAACTCAGGAAATGATACCTGTAGCGGTCCGTTGCTTGGCGTAGTCAATAATTGCTGTTCCTTATGCCAAATGGTGTCTAATAGATTGGTTACATTTGTGCGTGTTCCATGATTACCTCCCCATGGATTATTATTAGCTCCAACAACTGTGCCGTCTTGCTTAATTCCTTTTCCATCTTTCCAGTTTATATAAGCAATATAGTCATTAGTTGCTTTAGGGTCTCCAACCACTGATGGACCAGCTATTGTAATGCTGTTAGGTGAGTGAGCCCATGCATGTGTAACAACAAATGTACGTTCATATTGACTTGTTGGTTGAGCAGAAGGTTTACGGACTCCTGACTCACTAAACATATCAAACCTTAATACATTCCATCCTTCGTATAATAAACGATGGTCATTTGAATTGTATGGGAAGAAACCATTTGTTCCTCCTACAGGATAAATACCATAGTTATACGTATAATTGCCTTGTTTATCTCTAAACCTCCATGTTGCCTCTGAATATTTACTTGTATCTTCAATGTATTCAGTAGAACCGTCACTCCAATGAACTTTCATTCTAAAGTCATACCAATGTCCAGTTTGATACGTCTTATTATTGAATGCTAGTATCGGGCTTAAACCAAAGTTTGGCGCAGATTGACCGCCGCTAAACGCAGATGCTGTTGTGACAGGGAATGTATTCGTTAATTTATTGCCGTTTTTGTTTTTATCTACATCATGAACGTAAACTGTATTATCCTGCCACTCTACTTTATCAATTCCTATTAAGTTAAAGGTCTTTTTATCCTCTTTTGGTGCCTTAGAGTCGCTTGCATAAGCAGCTGGCGGCAGACCATTGTTATAAACAGGACCAAATACAGGATATGTACTTGTGATACAGTATTGCTTTGCTACTGGGTCAGTAATATAGAATTCATTAATAGCGCTGTTACCATGAACATCACCTTTAGCATCTGTATAACTCCAAACAGAGTTAAGATACTTAACTTCTTCACCAGTGCTACAAACCGTACTTTTCCATGTATTAGGAATGAGCGAAATATCTTTAGTAGTACCATCTTGCCATGTGTTTTTACTGTAGTATTTACCTTTAAAGCCTGTCTTTCCTTTAGTTGCAGGAGCTGTAATGGTAACTTTACTAGAGTACACACGAGTTTGCGTTTTAGTACTCTGATAACCGTTATTAACATAACGATAATCTATTTTTCTAGAACCACCCATTGAGCTATTTTGACCTGTATCTTGGTTGATAAACATTTTATCCATACAACTCATAGAAGAGCCATCAGCAAACGTTTTTGTACAGGAATATGTACCATATGGTTGGTCCTGATATGTTTTTGGACTTCCCACTACTATATTTACTTTCATAATGTACATTAAAGTAATGAACCAATCATCTTGATGAGCGTTTTCTCTATAAATGTAGCGTGCTTTTCTATATGGAGCACCCATACTCCAGTTATTATAGTTTAAGTTTGTATCCATCTGTCCGGTACAATCTCTACTAGAACCATCTCCATATGTTTTCAAACAGCTTGGAGCGGTGTAACCAGTTGTTACTTGCGGGTCAGATGTTTTGGTTGGTGTACCTAAGCTGCTGTTACGATTGTGAGTTTCAAGAACTTTCACTTTAGCGGATTCACTTGTTCCACCAGACAGTTTAACTTTTGTTACGTAGTACATTTTAATTGTCCAACTGCCATTGTGTCCATTTTCTGTGAATTGGTAGTAGTTATTTCTAACTCCTCCACCAAGAGACCATCCGTTTTTATTTGGTGTATGAGTAAGTGTAGCATTTGCTGGATAGTCGCCACCTGAGCTACCGCTCTGTCCTCCTGACTTCGTTATATCTCCATCTACACAGCTTCTTGTTGTGCCATTGCCAAACGTTTTCATACAACTAGCACTATACCCTTCTTCAGTAAGGCTAAGTTCTCCTGAACCAGGATATTTTGCGTTTGTGGTAACATAGGTTTTATTTGTTCCTGTTACTTTAACACTCGTTACATAATAATAATCACGATAGGTCTTTTCTGTATCAGTACGACCAGATAAAGGACCTGTATATGTATAGCTCCAAGTAGCTCGGCGCTTTCCACCACCTGTTCCCCAGCCATTAGAGTTCTTATTTACGGTCATAGAACCAGTACAATCCCTTGTGTCTCCGTTATAGTAATTACGTTTACATGTAACAGGAGAATCAGCAGGTTGTAGACCTCTAACTGCGTCCACTACTATTTCACTAACTGGATTTGTTAATGTAATATCTTTAAAGTTCCATTGTTTAGCTGTATCTGTATCCTTCTTCCCTGTTATAGGGTCTGTATGCGTCCATTTATGCTCAATGTATTGACCTTTATTAGAGGTTGTATGGGAAGGAGGACAAGATTTTGTACTGTTATCTCCGTATGTTTTTGTACATGTTGCTGTAGGAGCTCCCTCATCTTCTAAATGATGCCCACTATCAGTAGGTG
>Ga0209463_1001741_pt1 | contig 12793 bp, 14 predicted proteins | sample AgamicMgSfrz_FD_187169 | JGI IMG/M metagenome (GOLD analysis project Ga0209463, IMG submission 187169) | Agave microbial communities from Guanajuato, Mexico - Mg.Sf.rz (SPAdes) (version 2) | ecosystem: Host-associated > Plants > Phyllosphere > Phylloplane/Leaf | place: Guanajuato, Mexico... | reverse complement strand
TGCTATTTTGTGGCTAATTTTGTATATTATTCATTTATTTATGAAAAGAAGAAGGAGATTAGTTTGCATAGAAAAAAAACTTTAGTAAGCAGTTCATACTATAACGGGGAGAGGGAGAGTCTGTGCAAATTGTAAAAAAGGAGAAATTTGTTTTAAAAGAGTTTACGTTTGAAAATGGCAGAGAAATTCCTGTTCAAATGGGATATGAGACATATGGTACTTTAAATAGAGAAAGGTCAAATGTGATTTTGGTTTGTCATTATTTTAGTGCAACAAGTCATGCGGCAGGAAAATATACAGTGCATGATGAGGAGTCTGGTTGGTGGGATGGGCTAATTGGACCTGGAAAAGCAATTGACACAAATAAGTATTTTGTTATATGTACGGATAATCTTTGTAATGTGCAGGTGAGGAATCCATATGTAATTACAACAGGACCGAAATCAATTAATCCAGAAACTGGAGAAGAATATGCTATGGAGTTTCCGGTTTTTACATTTCTTGATGTAGCTCGTATGCAATATGAGTTAATAAAAGGTATGGGAATTTCAAGGTTACACGCTGTAATCGGACCGTCGGCGGGGGGAATGATTGCACAACAATGGGCGGTTCACTATCCACATATGGTAGAGCGGATGATTGGCGTTATTACGAACCCACAAAATCCAATTATTACGTCAGTAAACGTAGCGCAAAATGCGATTGAAGCAATTCAACTCGATCCAAGTTGGAAAGAGGGGAAATATGGAGAACAGCAGCCGATAAAGGGGCTTCATTTAGCAAATAGAATGATGTTTATGAACGCGTTTGATGAGCATTTTTATGAAATGGCATTTCCTCGTAATAGTATAGAGATAGAACCTTATGAAAAGTTTGCTACACTAACATCATTTGAAAAAGAAATAAATAAAGCGACATATACAAGTATAGAGCTAGTAGATGCAAATTCATGGATGTATACTGCGAAGGCAGTTTTATTGCATGATATTGCACATGGGTTTTCTTCACTAGAAGAATCTCTTTCTAACATAGAAGCGAATGTACTTATGATTCCGTGTAAACAAGATTTGCTTCAGCCGTCTCGTTATAATTATAAAATGGTAGATATTTTGCAAAAACAAGGAAAATATGCGGAAGTATATGAGATAGAAAGTATAAATGGGCATATGGCAGGAGCATTGGATATTCATTTATTCGAAAAGAAAGTTTATGAATTTTTGAATCGGAAAGTATCTAGTTTTGTGTAGAAGGAAAATGATGGGGAAAAGGTGCAGTGTTTGAAGTAGGCACCTTTTTTTACATGATTTGTAGACGGAAAATATATGTAGCAATTGCTATACCGAAAAACGCTATGCTAAGCAATAGAAATAAGAATGACATTTCTTGTGGCGATTTTATCTTTTTATTATTTTTCATACTAAGTACAATAATTGCAGCGAGTAAGAACACAATGCCTATAATGAAAAGAAAAAGCGTCATTTTAATCGACTCCTTTCATAAAACAAGTATATTGAGGATACAATGTGCTAGTTATGTTTGTAAAGAATAAGTTTTACGAGAAAATTGAGAAATAGCTTTTCGATTCTTTGCGTTCTTTCTTTTGCATGCTAAAATTGGTAGAGAATGTTTGTGAAAAAGAAACTAAAGGTTTTATTGTATATAAGGAGGAACTACATATGACAGAAGTTAAAACAATTACTACAGAAGAGGTGCAAGAGCGTTTAGAAAATGGAGAAACGTTATTTTTAGTAGATGTAAGAGAAGATGAAGAAGTAGCGGCAGGAAAGATTCCAGAAGCTGTACATATTAAAATGGGCGATATCCCACATAAAGTAGATTTCTTTAATAAAGAGAATGAATATATCTTTATTTGTCGTTCAGGAATGCGCAGTGAAAATGTATGTCATTATTTAAATGAACAAGGGTTTAAAACAGTGAACATGGTTGGCGGTATGCTTCAATATGAAGGTGAAACGAAATAGTTAATTGTAAAAAACTTGAAACGAGTCTGTTTCAAGTTTTTTTCTTTTGCATACAGTATAAAAAAGGAGGAGGGGTAAATGGGGATTAATTTGCGTAAAGTAAAAATTATTAATAATACAGGAGCTGTTAATGTCGGTGACTGTTATGATCTCTCACCTTTAGCTGTAGCAAAAGTATATGCAGGTGCTGGAGGATCGAGTGCGGCTATTTTTTTAAATGGAAAAAGGCAGCCAGAAGCGGTCATTAGAACATCAGTATTTCTTCCGCCTTTGGCAACGAGTACACGTACGTTAGGTTCATAGAGGAAAGGTAGAGTGTAATTATGCCTGCTCATATAAAAGAGTTTGTTATTGTGAATAACACTGGAAATATATTTACCGGTGATAATTTGAGCGACACTTCATTTACTGCTTCGAAATCATATAGTGGTTCAATGGGGTGTACTTGGATTGATGTTGTTACAGTAATAGGGACGGAGACGAAGCTTTGTTTACAGCCGGGAGATTCGGTGACGACGACGTATACAAGGGGCACTCCTGCTGGTACTGTAACAGGAGCAAATATGGGGCAAAATGTAAATACATCGAGTATAGCGCAAGCTGTCCCTAATACAGATAATATGGATTCAATTGCAGGACTCCCTTAAGAAATTAAGGGAGTTTTTATTATTCAAAATAAAAATAGTCTTGGAAATTATTTTTGTAAATAGATTAAGAAGAGGCTTATTTATTATGAAAAAGACGGTTTGTAGGCGGTGAAAGTGTGAAGAATCGTGATAATAATCGGAAGCAAAATTCGTTAAGCTCTAATTTTAGAATTCCACCCGAACTTATTGGGCCTACTTTCCCCCCTGTTCCAACTGGATTTACAGGTATAGGGATTACTGGTCCAACCGGTCCACAAGGCCCAACAGGACCTCAAGGACCAAGAGGATTACAAGGTCCGATGGGGGAGATGGGCCCGACAGGACCTCAAGGTGTGCAAGGGATACAAGGATCAGTTGGGCCAATAGGTGCAACTGGACCAGAAGGACAGCAGGGCCCACAAGGATTGAGAGGACCACAAGGAGAAACTGGAGCGACAGGACCTCAAGGGGTGCAAGGGTTACAAGGTCCGATTGGTCCAACGGGAGCGACTGGGGCACAAGGTATACAAGGGATACAGGGATTACAGGGGCCAATTGGAGCGACGGGACCTGAGGGACCTCAAGGAATTCAAGGTGTCCAAGGGTTGCCGGGTGCAACTGGTCCACAAGGAATACAAGGAGCACAAGGGATACAAGGAACACAAGGACCGAGTGGAAATACAGGTGCAACCGGAGCAACTGGTCAGGGGATAACAGGCCCGACTGGAATAACAGGTCCAACTGGGATAACTGGACCATCTGGAGGACCTCCTGGTCCGACGGGGCCGACTGGTGCGACAGGTCCGGGCGGTGGACCGAGTGGAAGTACAGGTGCGACTGGAGCAACTGGGAATACTGGAGCTACAGGAAGTACAGGGGTAACAGGAGCAACGGGAAGTACAGGTCCGACTGGAAGCACGGGAGCACAGGGCTTGCAAGGAATCCAAGGGATTCAAGGGCCAATTGGGCCAACAGGTCCAGAAGGTCCACAGGGTATTCAAGGTATTCCTGGTCCGACGGGAGTAACTGGTGAACAAGGAATACAAGGAGTTCAAGGTATTCAAGGGGCAAAGGGAGCAACAGGGGATCAAGGTCCACAAGGGATACAGGGGGCTATAGGGCCTCAAGGGGCCACAGGAGCAACAGGAGATCAAGGTCCACAAGGAATACAAGGAGTACCAGGGCCATCAGGAGCAACAGGCCCACAGGGAGTTCAAGGGATACAAGGTCCGATGGGGGATATAGGACCAACAGGTCCAGAAGGCCCAGAGGGACTTCAGGGCCCGCAAGGAATACAAGGTGTGCCAGGGCCAGTTGGAGCAACGGGTCCAGAGGGTTCCCAGGGGATACAAGGTATTCAAGGACCGGTAGGAACAACAGGCCCACAAGGTCCACAAGGAATTCAGGGAATACAAGGTGTGCAAGGGATAACGGGAGCACCTGGAGTACAAGGAGTAACTGGAATTCAAGGGATACAAGGGGAAATAGGAGCAACGGGTCCAGAGGGTCCCCAAGGAGTGCAAGGTGCTCAAGGGGGGATTGGTCCAACAGGTCCGATGGGTCCCCAAGGTGTGCAAGGAGTACAAGGAATTCAAGGAGCGACGGGCGCACAAGGAGTGCAAGGTCCACAGGGAATTCAAGGAATCCAAGGTCCGACGGGGGCAACAGGAGATACGGGAGCAACAGGTGCGACAGGGGAAGGCACTACAGGCCCAACAGGAGTAACCGGTCCAACAGGGGTAACAGGCCCATCTGGAGGACCAGCAGGACCGACCGGCCCAACGGGGCCATCAGGTCCGGCGGGAGTAACTGGTCCATCTGGTGGACCACCTGGCCCGACAGGAGCAACAGGTGCGACAGGAGTAACAGGAGATACTGGGGCGACAGGCTCAACTGGAGTGACAGGAGCGACAGGAGAAACGGGAGCAACCGGAGTGACGGGTTTGCAAGGTCCGCAAGGAATCCAAGGTGTGCAGGGAGAGATAGGTCCGACGGGTCCCCAAGGTGTTCAAGGTCCCCAAGGAATTCAAGGAGTAACGGGGCCCACTGGAGATCAAGGTCCGCAAGGGATTCAAGGCCCACAAGGCGACATAGGTCCAACCGGCCCACAAGGAATTCAAGGCCCACAAGGTTCTCAAGGAATCCAAGGAGCGACAGGGGGAACAGGAGCACAAGGTCCACAGGGAATCCAAGGTCCGCAAGGTGACATAGGTCCGACTGGGCCACAAGGTCCAACTGGAATCCAAGGGATACAAGGAGAGATAGGTCCAACAGGTCCAGAAGGCCCAGAGGGACTTCAGGGCCCGCAAGGAATACAAGGTGTTCAAGGGCCAGTTGGAGCAACGGGTCCAGAGGGTCCTCAGGGGATACAAGGCATTCAAGGACCGGTAGGAGCAACAGGCCCACAAGGTCCACAAGGAATACAGGGAATACAAGGTGTGCAAGGGATAACGGGAGCAACTGGAGCACAAGGAGCAACTGGAATTCAAGGGATACAAGGGGAAATAGGAGCAACGGGTCCAGAGGGCCCCCAAGGAGTGCAAGGTATACAAGGGGCGATTGGTCCAACCGGTCCGATGGGCGCACAAGGAGTGCAAGGAATACAAGGGATTCAAGGAGCAACAGGTGCACAAGGAGTGCAAGGCCCACAAGGGATTCAAGGGATACAAGGTCCGACGGGAGCAACAGGAGATACGGGGGCAACCGGAGCGACGGGAGAAGGAACTACCGGTCCAACAGGAGTAACCGGTCCAACAGGGGTGACTGGCCCGTCAGGAGGACCAGCAGGACCGACCGGCCCAACGGGGCCATCAGGTCCGGCAGGAGTGACAGGTCCATCAGGTGGACCACCTGGTCCGACAGGAGCAACAGGTGCGACAGGAGTAACAGGAGATACCGGGGCGACAGGCTCAACTGGAGTGACAGGAGCGACAGGAGCAACGGGAGCAACCGGAGTGACGGGTTTACAGGGCCCGCAAGGAATCCAAGGTGTTCAAGGAGAGATAGGTCCAACCGGTCCACAGGGTATTCAAGGTCCACAAGGAATCCAAGGAGTAACGGGGGCAACCGGAGCACAAGGTCCCCAAGGAATTCAAGGCCCACAAGGCGACATAGGTCCAACCGGCCCGCAAGGAATTCAAGGTCCACAAGGTCCTCAAGGAATCCAAGGAGCGACAGGGGCAACCGGAGCACAAGGCCCACAAGGAATCCAAGGTCCACAAGGTGACATAGGTCCGACCGGCCCACAAGGCCCGCAAGGAATTCAAGGCCCACAAGGAATTCAAGGCCCGCAAGGAATTCAAGGTCCAACGGGAGCTAAAGGAGCAACCGGAGCGACAGGTCCCCAAGGAATTCAAGGCCCACAAGGAATTCAAGGTCCAACGGGAGCTACAGGAGCAACCGGAGCGACAGGTCTCCAAGGAATTCAAGGCCCGCAAGGAATCCAAGGTCCAACGGGGGCTACAGGAGCAACCGGTTCACAAGGCCCAACTGGAGATACAGGTCCAACCGGAGCTGGAGCCACTGGAGCGACCGGGGCGACCGGAGTTAGTACAACTGCAACGTATGCGTTTGCGAATAATACATCAGGAAGTGTTATTTCTGTTTTGTTAGGTGGCACGAATATTCCGTTACCAAACAATCAAAATATTGGTCCAGGAATAACCGTTAGTGGTGGAAATACTGTATTTACAGTTGCGAATGCAGGAAACTATTATATAGCTTATACAATTAATTTAACGGCAGGATTACTTGTAAGTTCTCGTATAACTGTAAATGGCAGTCCGCTTGCGGGAACGATAAACTCCCCCGCAGTGGCTACTGGCTCATTTAGTGCCACAATAATTGCTAATCTGCCTGCTGGAGCTGCAGTTAGCTTACAATTATTTGGAGTAGTTGCGTTGGCTACATTATCTACGGCAACGCCAGGGGCTACTCTAACTATTATTAGATTAAGTTAATCAGCAGAAAACCTTGAAACTTTTATGTTTCAAGGTTTTTTTATCTTTGTATTTGTAAGTAAACCTCGTTAACCAGGGGGAGTGGATCCCCTCTAATTATTTAAAGTTTCACTTTATTCACTTGAGCAAAAACATCGCAGTTCGAAAATATATTATAATAGAATGAAAAGAAAGAAATTTGGCAGAAAGGGAGGGTGGCGATGCAGGAGATGGTTAAAGATTTTTTTGGACGCCCACTTCAAGATTTACGTATATCTGTCATTGATCGTTGCAATTTTAGATGTACATATTGTATGCCAGCGGAAATATTTGGGCCAGAATATGCTTTTTTGAAAGACGAGTTTTTACTAACTTTTGATGAAATTGAGCGTTTGGCAAAATTATTTGTTAGCATCGGTGTACGGAAAATTAGACTTACTGGCGGTGAGCCACTGCTTCGTAAAGATTTAACAAAACTTATTGCACGTCTTGTGAAAATTGATGGGCTAATAGATATAGGGTTAACGACAAATGCTATTCATTTAACGAAACAAGCGAAGGCATTAAAAGAAGCTGGATTACATAGAGTGAATGTTAGTTTAGATGCGATAGATGATGACATATTTAAGAATATTAATGGTCGAAATATTAATACGAAACCGGTAATTAAGGGAATTATAGCAGCTAAAGAGGCGGGCTTGGAAGTAAAGGTAAATATGGTTGTGAAAAAAGGGATGAACGATCATCAAGTACTACCGATGGCTGCGTATTTTAAAGAGCAAGGAATTCCGCTTCGGTTTATTGAGTTTATGGATGTTGGTAGTACAAATGGGTGGAATTTTGATCAAGTCATTACAAAACGAGAATTGATTGAGATGATTCATAAGGTGTATCCGCTTGAGCCAGCTGAAGCGCATTACTTTGGTGAAGTTGCAAAGCGATATCGGTACGTTGGAACAAATGTTGAAGTTGGTTTTATTACATCTGTTTCTGAGTCATTTTGTGTCTCTTGTACGAGGGCGAGAATTTCGGCAGATGGAAAGTTTTATACGTGCTTATTTGCGACAGATGGTTTGGATGTAAGAGAACTTCTTAGAGGAAATCTTTCGGATGAGGAGTTATTAAGTGTTATACAAGATGTATGGATGAATAGAAAAGATAGGTATTCGGATGAACGAACAGAAGAAAGTGCAAAAAATCGTCCGAAAATCGAAATGTCTTATATAGGAGGATAAGAAAGGGGGGTATCGCATGCAGGAGCGATATTCAAGACAAATATTATTTTCTGGTGTTGGAGAAGAAGGACAGAGAAAAATAAGAGAGAAGCATGTGCTTATTATTGGTGCTGGTGCTCTCGGTGCGGCAAATGCAGAAGCGATTGTTAGAGCGGGTGTTGGAAAAGTAACGATTGCTGATCGTGATTATGTAGAATGGAGTAATTTACAAAGACAACAACTATATACAGAAGAAGATGCAAAGCAGTATAAACCGAAGGCGGTAGCGGCAGCAGAGCATTTAAGAGCGATTAATTCTGAGGTGGAAATAACTCCTGTTGTGACGGATGTAACGGTGCAAGAAATGGAAGAATTAGTGAATGATGTAGATTTAATATTAGATGCGACAGATAATTTTGAAACGCGCCTTCTCATTAATGATATTTCACAAAAGTATAATCTTCCGTGGATATATGGTGGGTGCGTTGGAAGCTACGGAGTAACGTATACAATTTTACCAGGGAAAACACCGTGTTTTCGCTGTTTAATGGAGCATCCGGCGAGCGGAGCAACATGTGACACAGCTGGTATTATACAACCGGCAGTACAATTAGTAGTTGCGCATCAAACTACGGAAGCGCTGAAAATATTAGTAGAAGACTACGGAGCGCTTCGTGAAACGATGTTATCATTTGATCTTTGGAATAATCAACAGATGGCATTTAAAGTGAATAGGCAGAAAAAAGATACTTGTTTATCTTGCGGAAGGTTACGTACATATCCGAGTTTAACATTTGAAGCACAAACGAAAACAGAAGTGTTATGTGGGCGAAATACAGTGCAAATTCGTCCAGGTGTGCGGAAGAATTTTAATTTGGAAGAAATTAAAAAGCGCTTACAAAGAAGCGTAGAGATAAAGGCGACACCTTATTTATTGTCGTTTCCGGTAGAAGAATATCGTTTTGTTTTATTTACAGATGGCAGAGCTTTCATTCATGGGACGAATGATATAAATGTAGCGAAAAGTTTATATGCAAGATATATAGGTTGAACCTAAAGGAAATCCTTTAGGTTCAACGGAGAAAGGATTATGAATTTCTCGTATAATCTCCACTTTTTCCACCTGTTTTTTCAAGTAAGTACGTTTCGCCGATAATCATACCTTTATCGACAGCTTTACACATATCATACACAGTAAGAGCGGTAGCCGAAGCAGCTGTTAAAGCTTCCATTTCAACACCGGTGCTACCTTCTGTTTTAACTTTTACTTCAATGAGTAAACGATATTGTTCTTCTGATTGTTTCCAATCGAAAGAAACGTCAACACCTTTTAATAGTAAAGGATGGCACATTGGGATAATATCAGAAGTTCGTTTCGCAGCCATAATGCCTGCGATTTGCGCAACTGCTAATACGTCACCTTTCCCAATTTCATTGTGAGAGATTTTATCGTAAATTTCTTTCGTAACGACAATGCTAGAGCACGCAATTGCTGTTCGAACGGTTGCTTTTTTGTCACTTATATCAACCATCTTCGCGCGTCCTTGGTCATTAAAGTGTGTAAATGAAGACATGGAATTCCTCCTTGAAGTAATTTCTATTGAATATATAAAGTTTAATCGAGATAAAAAAAATTGCAAATATGAGGTGAGAAACGATGGTAGAAAAACGAATTCCAATTCAAGTTGCTGAGGCAGTAGAACGGGTAATGAAATATGCAAAGCATGGTGAAGTAGAAGAAATTTCTATTACGGAAAGTTACGGAAGAATTCTCGGCGAAGATGTTGTCTCAGATCATGACGTTCCTCATTTTGATCGTTCCCCTTACGATGGTTTCGCCATTCGAGCAGAAGATACGAAAGAAGCAACTCAAGAGAATCCAGTTGAATTTGAAGTAATAGGAGAAATCGGGGCGGGTTCTGTTTTTACAGAAGAAGTAGGATCTTTTCACGCGGTTCGTATTATGACAGGAGCAGCTATTCCAAAAGATTGCAATGCAGTCGTAATGCTAGAGCTGACAGAAGGGTTTGAGAAGAACGGGAAAACATATATGAAGTTAAAACGCCCTTTTAATAACGGTGACAATGTGTCATTTAAAGGAGAAGATATAAAACAAAATCAAGTTCTCGTTCAGAAAGGCGTTGCAATTAATCCAGGTGTTGCCGCCTTATTAGCAACGTTTGGATATAGTACTGTGAAAGTTGTAAAACAGCCTGTTGTCGGTATTGTAACGACAGGAAGTGAATTATTAGAAGTACATGAGCCGTTAGAACCGGGGAAAATTAGAAATAGCAATTCGTATATGATCGCAGCTCAAATTATGAAAGCTGGCGGGAAAGTTCGTTATTATGGTCAACTCGCGGATGAGTTAGATGCATGTTTTACAGCTGTTCAATCAGCGGTGGATGAGGTCGACATTTTAATTACAACAGGCGGTGTATCAGTAGGAGATTATGACTACTTACCAGCTATTTATGAAAGGTTACAGGCAAATGTACTCTTTAATAAGATAGCCATGAGGCCCGGAAGTGTAACGACAGTAGCTGAGGTTGATGGAAAGTTACTCTTTGGTTTATCAGGAAATCCGTCTGCTTGTTATGTAGGCTTTGAATTATTTGTGCATCCAATTATAAAAACGTATTTGTATGCGAAGGAACCTCACGTATATAGAGCGGATGCTATTTTACAAAAAGATTTTCCAAAGCCAAATCCATTTACTCGTTTCGTAAGAGCGAACGTAACAATTGTGGACGGGGCGTTACAAGCGATGCCAGTTGGTTTAGATAAATCGAGTGCGGTATCTTCACTTGCAGATGCGAATGCTTTTATCGTGTTGCCTGGAGGAACGAGAGGATTTGAGACCGGAATGAAAGTATCCGTATTATTGTTAGAGCACTCTGAGGGATGTGATTGGCCATGGGCAAAGCCCCTTCAATCTTACAAATAGTAGGATATCAAAATAGCGGGAAAACAACACTTGTTGAGAAAGTGGTGCATGCACTAGCTGAACGAAAAATGAAAGTTGCTACAATTAAACATCACGGGCACGGAGGCTTTCCAGAAGTAGCGCAAAAAGATAGCGAAAGACACCGTAAAGCTGGTGCTGTCGTAAGTAGTGTAGAAGGTGCTGGATTGCTTTCACTTTCTTCACTAAGAAAGAAATGGTCCTTGCAAGAAATTATTCGCTTATATGAGTTTTTTGAAGTGGATACAATTTTAATAGAAGGCTATAAAAAAGAGAATTACTCGAAAGTAGTGTTACTTCGTTCTGCGGAAGACATTGAGCTTTTACATAAAGTAGAAAATATAGTGGCGGTTATTACGTGGTATGATGTTCCGGCAAATATACGAGAAGAATATAAAGTATTTCATATAACAGAAGAAGAGTTGTACATAGACTGGTTTTTACAAACGGTTAGGAGTGCGAAATGATAAATACATATTATGAAGTAATTGATACAGAAATCTCGATTGAAGAAGTAACGAAGAAAGTAATTCGACGTGAATGCGGTGCTGTTACAACATTTATTGGAACGGTTAGAGAGTTTACGAAAGGGCGTCGTACATTATACTTAGAGTATGTTGCTTATAAGACGATGGCAGAAAAGATGCTAGAGAAAATTGGCTTGGAAGTGAAAGAGAAATGGCCAGGTACATATGTTGCGATTACACATCGCATCGGTACGTTGCAAATTTCTGATATAGCGGTTGTTGTTGCTGTTTCAACACCACACCGTAAAGCGGCTTATGAAGCGAACGAATATATTATGGAACGCATAAAACAAATTGTTCCGATTTGGAAAAAGGAGTTTTGGGAAGATGGTGATTCATGGATTGGTGATCAATTAGAAAAAACACCATATCCGGCGGGAGAGCCTGGGAAGGAGCTATAAGTATGATTAGAGTATTGTTATTTGCGCACTTGCAAGAAGAAGCAGGGACAAGTGAATTACAAATAGAGAAAGAAAATATTACGGTTGCACAGTTAAAAGATGTTGTTGCGAACGAATATAATGTACCAGTTTCAGAGCCAATTATGGTTGCGATTAATGAAGAATACGCAAATGAAGATGACAGGGTCCAATCTGGTGATGTTGTGGCACTAATTCCACCAGTGAGCGGTGGTTAATATTGGATTCATTAAAACGACTTTCCTACATAGGGAAAGTCGTTTTTTTATGGCAGTTTTGAGAACACTAATCTATAGAACAAGGAGGGAACTATGAAAAAAATATGTGTAGTTATCACAATGCTATGTGTGGCCTTTTTCTCTTCTCCAAGCGATTCTTTCGCGAAAGAATCAAGAGAACAGCTTTTAGAGAGTGCATTATCAAATAGGTACTATTCAGTTATTAGACAAGTGACAGAAGATCAATATGAATGTGCTTCAGTTATAGATATAAAGCGTCTCGGCAAGAAAGATGAATTTGTTCCTAGATACGAAGTGAAGCTACAATTTCTTACATTTCAAGGAGCGCATAATCCGCCGAACGATAAAGTTACGCTTACTTTGGAAGATCATTTAGATCACGTAAAGATAAAGAAAGTGGAGCGAGAAAAGAATGTTTCTGACGTTATTGCAGAAAAAGTTTGTGAACGGGAAAAAGAAAAAATAAAAGCTCACTCTAACGACTTAGAGTGATAATCTATGGCATTTAGTAAAGAAAGGTAATGAGTGATGGATATATTTTTAGCGATTTTACCAGCTATATTTTGGGGAAGTATTGTGCTATTTAACGTAAAACTGGGCGGGGGCCCGTATAGTCAAACGCTCGGAACAACGTTTGGAGCACTTATTTTCTCAATTGTTGTTTATATTTTTATGAAGCCAGTATTAACACCTACCGTTATCGGAGTTGGAGTTGTGTCAGGTTTATTTTGGGCGCTTGGTCAGGCAAATCAATTGAAAAGTATTGATTTAATGGGTGTTTCGAGGACGATGCCAATTTCAACAGGACTTCAATTAGTCGCGACGACTTTATTTGGCGTTATCGTATTTCATGAATGGTCCACGACAATATCGGTCGTCCTTG
>Ga0209463_1001740_pt1 | contig 12801 bp, 18 predicted proteins | sample AgamicMgSfrz_FD_187169 | JGI IMG/M metagenome (GOLD analysis project Ga0209463, IMG submission 187169) | Agave microbial communities from Guanajuato, Mexico - Mg.Sf.rz (SPAdes) (version 2) | ecosystem: Host-associated > Plants > Phyllosphere > Phylloplane/Leaf | place: Guanajuato, Mexico... | reverse complement strand
AAAAGAAACGTTTGATTTTTTTAACAGGTGTACCAGGTGCAGGGAAAACGTTAGCTTTACTGCATACTCTTTATAAATTAAACCAAAAAAATTTTAATGCGGTGTTTTTAACAGGAAATGGTCCTTCAGAAAAAGTTCTATCGTATCTATTAACTAATGCTTCTATAGGAGCAGAAGGGGACTCATTAATTAAAGGAATACTGGCTTATAAAAAGGCTTATTTTAATCGAAAAAGTAAACAGCCTTTTGAAAATTCAAAAATACCTGCAACAATCTTATTTGATGAGGCTCAACGTGCGTGGAATGAAAAAGCAATGGGTGCTTCTTATGGAATGAGTGAACCAGAATTAATTCTAAAAGTTCAAGGAGCTGCTGCAGAACAACGAGGTTATACTAACGTTGTTGCATCTATAGGATTTGGGCAAAGTATTTATAAAGGGGAAGAAGACGAATTTGAGACCTGGGTAAAAGTGATTGAAAAACCAGAGTACCTTGACTGGGAAGTCTACGCCCCTTCTATATTAAAGGAGAAGTTAAGCCATATACCCAATGTTACTTATCTTGAGGACTTACATTTAGATACTTCTATCCGAGCGAACTTTATTGATACATCCAAATTTATTGAAGCTGTTTTAGGTGCTAATGTGTCAGTAGCTAAAAAGGAATATAGAAAGCTTCGAGAACAGGGTTATTTCATTCATATGGTTGATAACTTGGCTAGTGCTAGGAGTTACTTAGAAGGTCACGCAAGGGATACAGGGGATAAGTTTTACGGATTAATATCTTCCTCTAATATGATTATTAAGGAGCACCAATCAGATTTAGGGAATGTTAGAATGATTCAGCAATCAGATTCTAAAGAGACAATCGGAAAATGGTATACGAAGAACTCATCTGAGTTTAATGCTATTTCAACAGAATTTGTTTGCCAAGGGTTAGAGCTTAATATCCCTGTCCTTTACTTCGGTGGAGACTTCTTAATGGAAAATAACCGGTGGAATGTGAGGCCGACTAAGCATTATGAAGATCCTAATAAGACTATTAGGAATATTTATAGAGTTTTGCTTTCTAGAGGAAGGATTGGACTTTTTATTTTTATCCCCAAAAGTAAAGGTTTAGAAGAAACAAGAAAATTTTTTAAAACTATTGGGATTCAAGATTTAACTTAACGGGTTGATACAACTATGATGCCACATAGATAAACGAGTTATTTACATGTCGAAAATACAGTTTTAGTTATCATATTTTCTTTTTTTGTCTTAGCGCTATAAATAGTTTTAACGGAACCTTTTATTATTATTAACTAGTTGGTTTAGGAACTAACAAAAAATTTCAGGCGGTGTTTTATATGGGATTTGGCTTTAGAAAAAGCTTTAAAATTGCTCCAGGAGTAAAATTTAATGTTTCTCACAGGTCAGTCGGTGTATCAGCAGGTGTTAAGGGATTAAGATATTCAGTTAATTCAAGAGGGCAGAGTAGAGCCACCGCGAGTATACCTGGAACAGGTTTGTCTTACACTACTACCAGTAATGGTAGAAGTTATAAAAGTCCAGCATACAACAAACGCCAACAATTATTGAGAGAGCAAAAAGAGATAAGGAAACAAGAAGAAATACAACAAGCTAAGTTTGAAGTCGATATGTTCAACAATCAGATAGACTTAATTAAATCCATACACAAAGAATGTGATGATTTTATAGACTGGCAACAAATAAGCGTGTCTAAACACCCTTATCACACTGGTGAAAAGGGGAAAAATGAGATTGAAGCAATTGCTAATCTTACTCACTATAAACCAAGTTTTACACAAAAATTATTTAAATCCACGGAAAAAGAACAGCAAAGGTTGAAGGAAAAAGTTATATTGGCAATTGAACAAGATAGAGAAGAATTTGAAGGAATTAATAGAACAATTAAGATTGCACATAAGGTCATGAAACAGGATGTTGATACTTATTTCCAAGTCATTGAGGAGTTATCACCACTTGATGATTTATTAGACTTTGGAAGCGGTTTTGAGTTTTTTATTGAAGATCCGAATGTTTTGGAAGTAGATTTTATCGTTAATTCAGAGAATGTTATACCAAAAAAGCAGAAAACATTAACAAAAACAGGTAAATTATCAGAAAAAGATATGCCAAAAACAAAATATCTTGATATTCTACAAGATTATGTATGTAGTTGTGCAATTAGAATAGCAAGAGATATGTTTGCAATACTACCATTTAAATCAGTAATTGTTAATGCAATGGATAAACAATTAAACACCGCAACAGGACAATTAGAAGTTGTAACAATACTATCTGTGAAGTTTGAAAAAAGTATATTAAGTTCACTGAACTTCGATACAATTGATTGTTCGGATTCAATGAGTAATTTTGAACATAATATGGATTTTAAAAAGACTAAAGGATTTATGGCAGTAGAAAAGATCCTTTTATAATTAATCTATCGATGAACGAGAGGATTAATTTTTGAAATACTGACAGATTAGACAGATAAAATAATTAAAATGAATACAAAGGGTTATTTTAAAAATTAATAGAAAAAGCATCAGGTTTTGACCCGATGCTTTTTTTGATGCCATAGGGCTATAAATCCGTATGTATTTTCTATAAAAAGCATGTCTCAAACTTATTTATTTACAGAAGACAGGAAGGCAGCATTACTAAAACTTACGTATATTTCAAAATTAATATTCAATTATTTATGCCGATAAGCAGGTAAAACCAAGCGAAGAAATATTTAACCAAGTCACAAAAGAGTTAGAAGAAATGGACTCAATACCTAATGGTACCTACAGTTTCTCCCTCAATGATAACTTCATAGATAAATAGGGTGCTGAAGGGGCTAAAGAAAACTCTTTAAAACGAGGGTTTCCCTGATTATATTACTAAGGAATAAAGCAGGTGAATATATGTAGACACTTCAAGGTTCACCAAATATAAATACGAATATAACAAATAATGATAAAGATTTAGTTGAACTTGCAGGCTTACATGCATATACTTATCCGCTTTTTCAGTAGTACAAGTAAATGATACAGATTATACGGTTATTGATACCCATTATGAAGATCCATCCGGCCTTGATTCTATGACAGTTGTAAATATGGAGATAGAGGAAATATCCATTATTTATTTTGGATAAACTAGCTGCTACCATCGAAGGGGTACGTAAAGGATTAGGCCGTTTAATAGAAAGTGCCATATTTAATAATAGCGATTACTTTAATGTTCATCTTTATAACTTGGCATCCATCGCCATTTTAAGTGAGATGCAAATGCTATTTGATGATGTGGATTATCAATTAGGAAACAACAAAGCTGAAGCAATAGAATTATTATGTGAAGTATGCATAAAATTGAAGGAAAAAATGGGGATTTTTTATGAGCAAGTGAATCGTGGAACATTAAACTGAATTATTCAGCAAGATCCCTCAAGTAAAATTGGGGGTTCTGCGTATTTTTAAATTCAAAAACTCACGATCAATTTAATCCTTATCGGCTAATAATTTTAAGGTAATCTTCGAAAGTTTAATTAGATAATAAAGGAAACAAAAATACAACAATCTAGGTGTTTTGGTTCATTAACTAATTAATGAAGTAGAGTTATCCCCAAATGTATCTAATTTCTTTAAAGAAACCACAAAATTAAAATGGTTTTGTAACAAAAACCAATAGTCTGGATAGATATAAATAAAGTCTTTCATCACTTCTTCGGAGTAATATAGTAAGTAATCTACTTTCTCTATTTTGAATTTTTCCAAATCATATAAAAGGGCGTGTTGGATGGTGTAATAGTTATTAATTTGATAGGAATTTGGCTTTACAATATTCAGGTTATTTGTTTGGATGTATTTTAACAATTGCTGTTTTTGTAGGACTACACTGTCTACTTTGGATAAACCTTCTAAAGATATCCGTTCATTTATAAAATAAATAACATTCATAATTTTCCTCCGTATTTATTGTTATTACAATGATTAACAGAGTTTGTATGAAATATTCTTCTATTAGAAGTTAAAGAAATTTTATGTAGCAAAAATGCCTAGCAGAAATATAAAGGCTCCTAGACATAATCCGTTCTTTACAAGACATACAGAAGAAGGAATTCCAAATGAGTTTGATGTGGCTGTTATGCAGAAGGGATAGAACCCAGAAGAGGTTACGGTTACATTAAGATTACATGAGCCTAAACCAATCTGGCGCGTATAGGTGTTACTATCAAGGGTTAGCTAGTACATGCTGGCGTTTTAAAAAATTAAGTCGGTGATAACAATTATAGTTACATTAGGTACTAATAAAGCTGTTAAGGTTAAAGGTAGTTTAGAATTAAATATTAGATTAGAGATTAGTAGGGGAGTTATTATGGAAGAATATACATTTAGCCATTTAACAAATGAAGGAAAAATACTCTTTTTTATTCTGCTTTCTAATGAAATTTTAAGCACTTTTCAAAAAATGAAGATAGACAGCTCGCACAATATGCTCTTTCAAAAAGTTTGGAATGGGTAAAAAACAAAGAAGAAATTGGTTATGAACTTTATGATCTATTAGATGGTGAAGAGAATGGGGTAACAATTATTCAAGAGATGTCCGAAAATGAGAAAGATATCGCTGCATGGAATTGTACTATTGACACAGTTGCTTATACAAATCGAAAAGCATTGGAAAAGGAGGGTGTAGAATTCTTTCCCGAACCTTCTCCTCCTCATATGACTTTACTCATTATGGCTAATATTGGTCTTTAGCATTTTTAATAACTGGAATATTATATAGCTAATTACATTAAAAACCCTCCTTCTTTCTTCAATCAATTGCTGTTTTCTGTGAAACGGACCCTTCTTAAGCCACTTCTTTTAATTTAAAGACAGAACAACATATGTACATTAACGTTTAAGATTAAAGGGGCATTTAATATGGGTGCGCAGGTATTAGCATGGAGCACAAACAACGGTGGAGTATAAAATCCTCCTTAACAGTAAACTTGGCTGCCTTAACGTGAAATCATACTTTGATAGCTAAGGGCTTCTATAATGATTCAGTTTAGCAAAAGGTATAAGGCAACCATAGGTTTGTCTTTTTCATTGACTAAAAGTCAACAAGATTAGAACATATTAAATGTACATAAACAGACATATTCTAATACACATTAACTACACATAGTGTACATTCACAAATCTATAATTATAATGGGGGGTGAAATCAATATGAAAGAGAAAGAAATGAGTAAATTGTCTGCCAAAGCAATTGAACAAGTACAAAAAATCCGTCATGGTTTCCAAATGGGAAGTAGAGTAGATGTCACACAGCTAGGACGTTCAACACAATGGCGTGAAGATTTGGACCGATTATCTGCAATGGAGGTCGTTGATCATAAAGAAACAAAAGCAATTTTACTCAAGCCAGAGGTATATGAAGCGATGGTAAACTACATGACAGAATTAGAAAAAACTCAAGCAGAATTAGAAGCAGAACTCGAAACAGCAGAAATTGAAGCGTTATATGGACATCGTTTGCACCGTAATGAATCAGATTTTGTAATGGGTGGGAAAGAATCAGCACAAGATGTAGAAGCCCTTTTCTTGTCTAATCCAGAAAAGTTCAAGGCTCCAGTAGATGGCGAGAAGTAATACAAAAATGGCAGAAACGATTGGTCGGATTTACTACAAGGGCAGGCATTAAACATGTACCTGCAGATGTCATTGCGGACGTTGTAGCTTTAGTCAATGTTTTTCCAAATGAACCAGATTTCGATTCAGCTGCTGACAATGTTTTTCGCTCACTTATTCTAATCAGAAGAAAACCTCAAATTAGTGGGGAACTTAAAGATAATTATGCGGGATACCGTTCTTACCACTATCAAAGTAAAAGAGGAAAGAAACATCCAGCCGATTTGCGTACGATATATTGGGAAGAGAATGGAGTTATCTATCTTCATGGCTTTGGACATCGTCATAATCCAGATAGTGTCTATAAAAGATTCATGGGAAGATAAGAAGGTGTGGAGCAATCTGCATCTTTTTCATTTGGGTAAATATAACAAAAACCATGCCAGGAATAAAAGATACCGATTTATACATTTTACATTTTTGGTATTCACACTGGCAAGCGCTAGTTGCTCGAGATATTCCAAGAGATCAATTTACACAAGCTTGGTATTACCGCGCGCCTTGTTATCACTTTGGATGAAGCGCGATAAATTATAATTAATTTAAATGTATTTTTTCAAAAAAAGAAAGGCTAAATCCAGGGCATAGAAAAGGAGACAACCCCATTTATTATCTCCCATCCTTGGGTTTCTCTGTTAGAGAATGGAAAGGTTATGTTCCCTATATAATACGAATCAAATACTCAAAGGTAATGGATCATAACCCAAAAAAAAAATTAATTTAAACAGTAATAATGAAAAGCCTACTGGAGAAGAAAACACAGGGTTAGTTGTTTTTCGGCGCAAAGCCAATTATGGGGATCCTTTTGAAAAGTTAAAAACCAACTAAGAATTTAACTTTATATATTACAAAAGACATTTCAACTTAGATTGAAGTGTCTTTTTTTGAGTAATTAGTTCGATGAGCCATTACCAAATAAGTGGTAAAATTTGAATTGTGATTTTTCTAATCCTTAAAAGGGAAATTAAAGCACCATATAGTGATAAGAACCCGAGGCATATTCAATTTCTAAAACATGCCGAAGAAGGTGTAATTGCGGAATTTGATGCGGCTATTAAAGAGTTGGGAATAGATCCTAATGATGTAAAAGGAACCATTTATATGCATCAATCAAATCCAACAGGTGTATGTTCAATTTGTACTCAAGGGATAACTAATCCAAAGAAAGCTGCAGGCATTTTTAAACAATTTACGGATAAGTATCCGAACTTATCGATAGTAGTAACAACTCAGGTAAAAGACGGTGTACGAGTGTCAGGTAAACAAGAGTTCGTACTGCAAAATGGTCAGTTCGTTGAATAAGTGGAGGATGAAATGATAAGTAAATTTAAAGAATTAAACACGGACAAGCAAGTTATGTTTTTACTTTTATTAAGTGATAGTGTGTCAAATATATTAACTACTTCAGCAAATTATGGTGCTGTAAAGACTGCCTTAAAAGCATGTTGGGAATGGGTCGAATATAATAGGTATTCAGCTGATGATATTTATAACTTGCTAGACGATGGTACAGAGGAAACTGGTCTCTTTATGCTTATGCAAGATGAAACTGATGAAACAAAAGAATTAGCATTTGGCTGCATTGTAGATGCTGTTTCCTATACTAATTGGAAGGCGTTTCAAAAGGAGGATCAAGAGTATTTACCTGCCCCTATTGAAAATGTTGATGAAAATATTCTGGAACAATTTTTGGATGGTTTATATCAAATCACAGATTCTTATAAAACCATTACAGAAGGATTAATAACTTTCTTATTAGAAACACAGGAATTTGGTATTCAAGAAACACTGGTGGTATTAGAGCACAAAAAAGTGAAAGTAGCACCTGAAATTTAGTATAAGCAACACATAGAAAATCACTCTAACTTTTGGTTAGGGTGATTTTTTTATGACAAGATGCTGTTTTAAGTAGTTTAACAAAAGGAGAGAATGATAATGTTTGAAAAAGAAATAATCGACCTCTATAAGCATAATGAAAAGGGATGATATACAAGGAGGGTGTGTCAACAATGGTACACCCTTTTTGTTTTGAAATGATATTGCCAAGAGTGTAAAGAAACTTAACACTATAACCACCCATGAAACCAATTTTAATTTCAAGTATGACCTCTCTAGCAACACAAGATTTTTTATACTTGTTTCTTCATCCATTCACGAAGGGTTGGACGGAACAAAGCAGTAAGTTTTGCATCCTGAAGCTGCTTTCTTACATAATCATCATCATAGAATACGGAACCATCTTCATAACTAACTGTTACAGGAAATGTTAAACCTAATATTTCAACAGTGGCTATTAGATTCATTGTAATTTTTGGATTTCCTGGAACTTCACTGCTCTCAGTTCTTGATACTGATTTGAAATTAATATGCGCCATGACTCAAAACTCCTTCTCTATTTAAGTAAATGTAGCACTGGTTATAAATTAAAGCGAGATAAATTTGAAATTTCCCCAACTTCATGAAACCTAATCCTATATTTAACCAAAAGACAGTATCTTTTTGGGAGAGTCTCCAACTAATCTCTAGAAAAACTCTAACTATCCAAATTAGGTGATCCATAAATTTGCTATAATTTTATAGATTTTACCAGGTAAGAGGCAAAGATTTTTGATAAGCGTTTATGCGCGAGGGAGTACCACGAAGCAAGACAACACGATTCAAAGAGAACAATATACAAAGAGCGTGGATGTGAAAAAATTTTCCGAGAGAAAGTGACTGGCAGAACAGCAAACAGAAGCAACTTAAAAAATGATGGATACAATTGAAAAAGGCGATTTAGTTATTGTCACAAAGATAGATCGAATTGCCAGAACATGAGAGAACGGTTTAAAGATTATTAGGTCTATCCGCCAAAAAGTACGGCTATCCGAGTGTTGAACATGGGCATGATAGATGATACTCCGGTGGGAGAACTTTTTTTAAATACCTTGGTATCTGTCGCGCAATTTGAGATGGATATAGCCAGGGAGAGGCAGATCAAAGGAATCAAGAGAGCTAAAGAGCTTAGGAATTATATAAGATAAACAGAATAAATGTTCGTATAATACAATTGTTACGAATGGTTGTTTACATAATATTTTTATGGTGAATTAATATAATATAATAGTTTTAGTATACTCAAAATAAACAACTAAATGAGCATCTAAGACTGTTTGTAGACTATCTAAATCAATCCCATCGTAGTCTTTAACAAATCTATTACTAAACGAAACCAAATCTTTCATTTTACTAGAAAGAATAGAGGAGATAATTTCTTCTTTTTCTAATAATGAAAAAGAATCTTGGGTATTATGAGGCAGTCCAATCTTCTTTTCAGCAACTATATACATAGCAAGACTAATACTAGCCTCCGATGCTCTTTGTAGATTTAAAATTATCGAATCCTGCTTGGTATGATTCTCTAAGTTGTTAGGATTTTGTCCGTATTCCTCATAAATCCTTCTAATACAATGTTCAATGATAGATACCTTATTTAAAATAAAATCGCTTTTCATATATAGTCACACTTCCTTAAATAAGTTTAAATTCTCATGTATTTTTTGCAATAGGGATCACGGTATCATTCAAACTAATCTGCCAAATTGTTTGCAATCATGAATAGAATGTAATTGTATATTACTTAGGAATTCGTGTTTATGTCTAAACCTTTAAACTTTTAAATAAAGGTTGAAACCAATTATCTAAGTGCTCTTCCAGCTCTGGGGTAATAGTCACATAACTTGGATCAATTTTAAATTCCATTATTCATTCCTCAGTTTTCTGGGAATTACTTTTTATTTTCACATTATCTTGGAATCCTCTTTCAGTAATCCAATCACCTACATGCTCTCTCCAAATAACGGAGCAGCATGCAGAAGAACAGGCCTTTTCAGTTATGCTATCCTGTGTAGTATATGCTCGAACTAGATAATAACCTGCGTCAGTACTGCTTGAAACTTTTTTATTGCATGAAGCACAGTGAAAGGACCAATTTTGCTTAAGATTCTTCCTGAATTCCTTCATTTTAAATGTTGGTTGATTAATAATATATTGATTCTTTTCATCGTCATAAACCCAATCTAACAACGTAGCTCGCATTGTAAACTCGATATTTAATTCACCATTAATCCGGTTATTTTGAGACTCTATAAACTGATCAACAGATGGGTTGTTATAGGCTGCCGTTAACTTTTCTATATACTTTAATGCTTCTTGACGATTGACTAAGTTTAAATCCGAGTTTTTTAAAAGAAATCCTTTTTCTCCATCTTTCATAGTAACCTCTATAAATTTGAACATATTTGACATAAAAACTTACTCCTTTATTAACAATTCAGTTTGTAGATTCTATCCTTTTTATCAATGTCTTCTACAAAAATCAATTGACCATCTCTAGTCATTTTGTCTAAGGCTAAGCAAACCTTTCCATAGGCCTTTGGTTTATTAGTGGAAAATCGCTCATCAGGGAATTTCCCTAGTTTAATAAGATGCTCACAGATGGATAAAGCATTTGTTTCTCCTTTACGAAATAACTCTAAAATATCGTTTTGTAGGGGAGAGGGGATATCACTAATTGTGTGCTCCAGCTTTTTTTCCTCTTGAAACAAATCATCGAATGAAATTTGGCTCATTTTATTGCTCCAATCTTTTAATTATAGGTGTAGAGAGGGAAGGAGAGGTTATTTATTTCGATTTTCTTCCATCTTTTCAATAACCTTTTTACCTTCATCCTTTGAAAGGTTTGTGTACTTCGAAGTCGTTTCGATGCTACTGTGTCCCAATTGGTCTCTAAGTGTAATAATATCTCCACCTTGAAGAATCCAATCATTTGCAAAAGAATGTCTCATTTTATGTGGACTTAACCCTTTACCGGTACTAAATTCATCTTGGGAATAAAAATCTTTAGTGTATTTATTAACTAGACTCTGTATAGACCTTACTGATAATGGCTGTACCATCCCTTTATATTTACTTACAAACACATAAATATCGGATTCCTTTGTGTTAAATTTCTCTTGCCTAACCCTCAAATAAGCTTTTAACTCATCTAGAGCAGCAGGGAGAACCAGCACTGTATCTTCCTTGTTACCTTTACGAATGATATCTATTTCTCTGGTATGGAAATTAATATCCTGTAAGGTCAAGCTAGCAAGCTCTGATACTCGTATTCCGCTTCCTAAGAGAAGAGAAATCATTGCTACATCTCTTTCTTTTTGCTTTAAATAAGCTTTGTACATTTTAGTACTTGTAGCTTGCAAGCTATTTTCATAATCAAATTTCAAGAATTGTATAAAGTCGCTTATTTCATTAGACTTAATTACCTTTGAGCTGATTTTTGCAGCTCGACGGCTTGCAGTTTCTTGTTCTTTACGTTGCTTAACCTTACTAAAGACATTTCGATAAAAATAACATTCTCCATCTTCATTTTCCGTCTCTGTAGTTAAGTAGCCGAAGAGGGATTTCAACGCATTTATATTACGATCCACTGCATCTTTGCTCCTACGACGAACAGGGGCAGGGGGGAACTTGTTTTTTTCCTTTTCTTTTCTAATATCTTCATTCTCTAAGTGTTCTCTATATATTTCGACTGTTTCCTTTGAAAGAGTCTCTAAAACAGAATAAGGGATTGATTTTATATCCGTATATTCTGCAACACCCTCAGATAGTAGCCAATTAAAAAACTTAATATATTCATGAACATATCCTAATAGAGAGGAGGGGGAATATTTAGCTCTTCGTTTAGAACGAATATACTCTTGAACATAATCAGGCATTTGAGGGAGCATTGATTCTAAACGTTCTTCATGTATAATTCTTTGCCTGGATTCTATTGGCAAGATAGTTCATCTCCTAATCTATAATTCTCTTAAGTCTGCACTAAATTAAATTTTAACGAACACTTGTTCGTTTTATTGTTATTTTTGAGCAGCTAATTCTAATTCATATTGAGATGTAAATAGATCTAGGTATGTAGCTAAATTCTTTTGTTCCAATGAACTGTGTCCAGTCAGCTCAAAGTATTTAATATTTACTAATAAATGATAGAAATTAGGGTATTTGTTTATCATATTCATTATGAATTTCTTTTTCCTCCATAAATTTTTATCCTTAGGAAGGCCATCTTTAAAAGTAACAGGTCTATTTTCAATAATATTTCGGACCATTCCAAGTATAGTATCTACAATTTCAATACCAATTTCTTCATTTTTCGCTTTTAACTTTGCTTTTTCAACCCAGAAATGGGAATTACGATAAATTGAGTGAGTATTTAATTGTTCCTTTATATTTTTATCTAATTGGAAATCTCTATAGAGACCACTATCCTCTATATATAATCTCGCTTTAATATCAGAAAAACTACCATAATCTCTTAATAAACCATAAAGAACACGCTCTGGGATCTTGCTATAAATCATTTTATCTACAATATTTTTATAACGTCTTTTTTCTTCATTTATATGCTGTATTTTTATAAAAGAAACTATATTGATTCTAACCGAACGATAGTAGTTAGATATAACACTAACTGCTTCTTCGTGATTTTTATAATCATTGGAACCTAAATCAGTAAAATGTAATTTATAATTGGGATCATTTTTTAATTTTTCATTTAATGCATTTATTTTTCCTGTAGTATAGAAATCTGTAGGCAAGGACAGTCCACACATTAAGGAGACTTGTTTATCTATTTTTCCACTTTCATCAAAAAATACCGTTACATTATGTGCCATTTGTTAGAATTCCTCCGTAGTTTTTTAAAAAACTTGCATAAAATATTTGTTTATGTTAAATTTTAATTAACAACATTGAGCTTATCACAGGCTTCGCCTAATGAATTTCGATAAACCAGTGTTCAAACGAACGTTTGGGAAACCGAGGATAGAATCCTCGGTTTTTCTTTTTGGACTATATTACCATTATACCAAACACACATTCTACTGTCTAATATAAATGTTCGTTAAATAGGAATTTAACGCAGACTTATAATTTTATATATTTGTTGTTTGTACTTCTTCTCTTGTCGGTTAGAAAACGGCAAGAGAAGAAGTAGTTTTACTTTCCCCTATGGGTGCCAATTTCATTCGTTCTTGCTGCCAGTTGTAGCTTAGCAGAAATTTAGGCAACTTGAAACCTATTAGCTGTATCTC
>Ga0209463_1001735_pt1 | contig 12822 bp, 13 predicted proteins | sample AgamicMgSfrz_FD_187169 | JGI IMG/M metagenome (GOLD analysis project Ga0209463, IMG submission 187169) | Agave microbial communities from Guanajuato, Mexico - Mg.Sf.rz (SPAdes) (version 2) | ecosystem: Host-associated > Plants > Phyllosphere > Phylloplane/Leaf | place: Guanajuato, Mexico... | reverse complement strand
CAGTCATTGCCAACAACAAAATTTCACTGGGCAATTACTACGCTCAATCCTTCTCATTGAAGGAGAATGCCAAAGGGATTCAGGAAGGCTTCCAGAAGCTTGCTCCTGATGCGGACATTACCAGCTACAATTTCTGGGTGGATCAGCCTTTCTTCAATTATCTGAACGGGGAATCGGAGTAAACAAAATAAAAGTTACCTTTTAAAATTAATCTCGTATTTTGTCACACAAACAGCCGTTTTTCACGAACCGAGCGATGGACTGATTCCACGGTTCCGCAAAGACGGCTTTTTGTTTATATTTTTGCAAAATTCTTCTTTAAAATCATTTTCTCTTTGAAGGATTTACCAGTAAAAGGTCGAATAACATATGTACACAAAAAGCAACCGCAATCACACATATCTGAATGACAGGAGTTAATCATGGTATATGACGGCATTCTGCTCGGTTTGATCGTTGGACTGTTCCGGGGCGGGTACCGGTATGGTCTCCACCAGTTTGCAACACTTCAACTTCGCGGCGGGTGGATATTCCCACTGTTGCTGCTCGCCCAATTCCTTATCTTTTTCTTGCAGGAAAGACTGGATTGGGTTGCATCCATCAATGGGTATCTCTTTGCGGCTGTTTACGTCACAGGTCTTGCATTTCTGTGGCTGAACCGGCATCACCGGGGATTTACACTGATCTGGATTGGCGTGTTCCTCAATTTCATCGTTATGGCGGTGAATGGTGGACGCATGCCTGTCTCGGTGGAGGCTTCCGCTGTACTTGGACCTTACTATGTGGATATGCTTCGTGAAGGTGGAGCCGTATCGAAACATTATATGATGGATGCATCTACCCACCTGTCCTTCCTGGGTGATATCATCCCGCTCTCCAGCCCTTATCCGCGGACCCAGGTGATCAGCATCGGCGATGTGGTCATGAACATTGGTATATTCCTGTTTATCCAGTACATGATGGTGAATCGTTCCGGCAAGGCTGCAACGCCAGCGACATCCATCCGGCCTGAAGAGATTAGGACAGACTCCAAGGAAGGGAGGTCTTTTCCATGAAAAAATTCGAAGGCATTAAATATTCCCGCATCGTCATCAATGCAATCATCGTAGCTTCTGTCGTTGTCGCGTTGACTTCGGGATACAAGCTGGGCGGCTAGTACATACTCGCCAACCAAGACAAACAGGCTGCCAGCGGCCTGTTTTTTCTTTCTGGATTTTTGTCAGGTAACTTGTTATGTTATACATCTATATAGTACGAACCGAAATCTATACATCAAGAGCCGACTAAACCAAGCAGGAGAATTTGTATGAACTTCATTCGTAATCTTATCCATAAAGCAGACCGAAGCAGCATGTACGTTGTTTTGCTGAGCTGCGCGGGCATCGGTATTTTTCTGTATATGAACAAGTTGTCTTATCTGCACCTCTCCACCGAGGAATGGGTTATGGTCTATACGATGCTGGGTGCCGCGTTGATCCTGGATTACTTCACGTTCCAGATCCCTCCCAAGGGCAATCAGCAGTCTATGGACTCTTCCGTGTATCTTGCCTGTATCTTCATGTTCGGCGGTGCGTTCAGCCTGTCTGTGCTCCTGCCTGTTTCCCTCATTTTATTAATCAAGGATCGCCAGCTCGCCTGGTGGAAACATATCGTTAATTTCAGCATTTATAGCCTTATGATTGCGGGAGCGGCTTCCGTTTTTACATGGACCGGCGGTGTTCCAGGTGCCCTGGACGGGTATAACCTGCTACCCTATTTCGCAGCACTTGCCGCATACTTTGTCATTAATACACTCACGCTGGGCTTGTTCTTTCATTTCTCCACCAAGGACGCTCTGCAGCAGATGAAACGTTCGTTCGTGACCGAATCACTGCTCGTCTATCTATGTACGCTGATTCTTGCGCTGGTACTGACCATACTCGTCATCCATAACGGCGTTCTGGGCTTGCTGCTCTATCTGAGTCTCAGCATTCTGTTATCCCACGCGTTCAAACAGCTGTTCCTGATGTACCAGAGTATTGAAGAAAAAGCGAATACGGATCAACGAACCGGTCTGTTTAACCACAGCTACTTCGAAAACATGCTGGAAAATGAACTGGCTGCTGCCCGTGCGGAAGGAACCCCACTCTCTCTGGGGCTGATCGATATTGATGACTTCAAAAAATACAATGACCGCTTCGGTCATCTGCAGGGTGACAGTCTGCTTGCTCTGCTGGGAGACTTTCTAAACCGCAAGACGGAAGGCACACCAGTGACGGCGTTTCGTTATGGCGGGGAAGAGTTCACGCTGCTCATGCCAGGCATGGAGCTGGACGAAGCCTATACATTTATGAACAAACTGCGCAAGCAGCTGAACGATACCCCTTTTGAAGGAGTCGAGGTGTTTCCACACGGCTGTCTCTCCTTCTCTGCCGGCGTAGCACGATACCAGGTGGATATGTACAACAAATCACAGCTTGTGGACCAAGCTGACAAAGCGCTCTATTATGCCAAAAAACAGGGCAAAAACAATGTGCACCGTCATGGCAGCAATGACGGCATGGAACATGAGATTGACCTGGTACAGGATGTACGGGATATCGAGCAGCAGCTGAACCTGTTCAGGTACAAGGATATCGATACATTCAAACACTCCAAAAGAGTATATAAATATGCCCTTGATCTTAGCGAGCTGCTGGAACTCGAAAATGCGGAGAAACGTCAGTTTGTACTGGGTGCACTGATTCATGATATCGGTAAACTTGAGATTCCGTGGTCCATCCTGAACAAAAAGGAAAAGCTGACTGCAGAAGAATGGGAAACGATTAAGGGACATGTCACCTGGGGCAAAAAAATGGTGCTGACCAACGAACGTTTCAACGATCTGATCCCGTATATTGAATTGCATCATGAGCGGTTTGACGGCAAAGGATATCCCTACGGTTTAAGAGACCGTGAAATTCCCCGCTTGTGCCGAATGCTGACTGTCATTGATTCATTCGACGCGATGACCACCGAACGACCGTATCAGAAAACCAAAACGGTGGATGAAGCGATCAACGAATTGCGTGCATGTGCTGGCTCCCAATTCGACCCTGAGCTGGCGGAGCTTTTTATCCGTTACATCCAAAAGAAGACGGCTCACCAGCTGTTATCCTAACGCACGCCATCGTACGGCTGTCCACAAAATCCCGATATAAAGCCAAAGCGCTACCCCCGGTCCATTGGGGATAGCGCCATTTTCATTTTCATCATTGGGTCAATCCTGGAATTCAGGACAGTTCTTAACGAACCAATTCCAATTAACGGGTGGTGTTCAGTTCATGTGAAGTTTGATGCAGCTCTTTGATCATCTGCTGCAAAAACATGTTATCCTGGCGACTGATTCCGTGCTGATTGTCTTGAAGAAGCATTTGATGAATATTCTTCTTGAGCAACTCACTACGACGTTCCAATACCTCTTGATTCATGTTGTTGCGTTCACTCCTTAACATGGTTTGTCATGAATTCACGTTCTATATAAGTATAAAGAACCTTCCGCCTCAGGGAAAACAGACACAGCCCCCCTCTCCCTCATGCATCCAGCCTCACACTCCGTGACATTCTTTCACGACATGTCGTTCTTAGATATCCTTCTATATACTCCCGTATCCACCTATACATCCTCCGAGACCAACAGACTAGGTGCCAGAGACAGCTTGGGTTATAATGGGGCATAGATTCAGACAAAGAGTCGATATTAAAGGAGTTCTGCAAGCATGTCCTACAAACAAATCAAATGGATGATTCTGCTGATCCCCACATTAACCGTTGGCCTCTGGGAATACATACGTCATCAATTTTTAATGCCCTATCTCTCCATGGATGCGGGGAATTGGCTGACTCCCGTTATCGTATACCTTGTTAGCGTTACTTTGCTGAGCCGACTGTTCAAGATGCTGGAAGGTGCCAGAGCAGCACTGGAGCAGGAACGGGCCTCGAAGGCCGCTCTTGAGGCACGTGACCAGCTGGCTCGTGAGCTTCATGACGGCATTGCGCAATCCCTCTTTCTCTTGTCTGTCAAAACAGATAAAGCCGAGCGTGGCATGGCCGGTACCGGCCACGAACATGAAATCCAAGAAATCCGCAAAACTGTGCATGAAGTAAACGCTTATGTCCGGCAAGCCATTGCCCAGCTGCGATATGTGCCCGGCCATCCTGCCGTGCCTACAGGGATTTCCCTTCAGGGACAAGTCGAATCGTTAACGCAGGAAACCATACCGGGAGCCCGAATCCAGTGGAAGCTGGATAGCACTTTTTTTACACCCAAAGAACAAGTGGAGCTCCTTGCCTGTATTCGGGAAGCTCTGATTAACGTACGCAAACATGCTCAGGCCACGGACATACATGTGGAAGCGGAGGGCAGTCCCCTCTCCTGGTCTGTTCGCATTCGGGATAACGGAGTCGGCGTTAGTGGTGATCCGCTGCATCTTAAGGACCGATACGGATTGCGGATAACGAAGGAACGAGCCATTCAGATGGGCTGGTCCTTTTCCCTGGATTCCAAACCTGGTTTAACACAAATGACGATAGGCAAGGGGGACACTTAACATGGAGCATGTACGTGTATTGGTTGTCGATGACCACGCCCATGCGCGTGAAGCGATATGCAGCATATTATCGGAAGACCACCTGTTTGAAGTCATCGGCACGGCATCAAGCGGACAGGAAGCACTGGAACTGACCGAGCAGTGGATGCCGGATCTTATTCTGATGGACGTGCAGATGCCCGATATGGATGGGCTCGAGGCTACCAGGCTTATCAAGCTGCGCTTCCCTTACGTGATCATCGTCATGGTAACGGTCTCGGACGATGTAACGTATCTGTTCGAAGCACTAAAGCAGGGTGCCCAAGGTTATTTGCTCAAAAACCTAGCTCCCTCCACCTGGCTTGAATATCTGCGCGCCATCGTCTCGGACGATGCACCGCTCAGCAAGGAATTGGCGTACCGGATTTTGCAGGAGTTCCCTGCGCCACGCAGTGAAGATGTGCCGGATAACCCGCTTACCTCGCGGGAGCTCGAGATTCTGCAGTGGGTATCCGCAGGGTATACGAACCGCGAAATTGCCGACCAGCTTGGCATTTCCGATCAAACGGTGAAAAATCACCTCAAAAATATTTTGCAGAAGCTGCAGCTCGAAAACCGTGTTCAATTAACCCGCTATGCCCTTGAAAGCGGCCTTGCCGGACGAAAACTGCGCAAGTAGCAAGCATTCATGCTTTTGTCACAATTCTTGGAATATAATCGTTTTTTTATAGCCCGATGTAGTCATACGCCGTTATTTTGGACAAAGTTATAATGGTATAGATTGTTATCGGCATCCGAAGAATAACTACAATTCTATAACCCGAGGGTGATGTTTTTTTGAGTTTAGGACGTTTTACGATGAGATGGGACAAACGGCACTGGGCCGTTATGGTTTCCCTGCTGCTCATGTGTTGTCTGGTTATGCCGCAATGGGCTTCAGCCCATGCATATATTGTTAAGGCTTCGCCAGGGGAGAACGAGCTGGTAGCCACTGCTCCGGAACGTTTGACCCTGGAATTCAATGAATCGCTGCAAACGGCCTTCTATGATATTAAAATTACTGCACCTGACGGTACACAGGCGGATGACGGCAACGTACAGATAGACGCCGAGCGTCCACACGTTCTTGAAACGGGGCTGCGCAGCGGACTCGGCAACGGTACATATGCCGTCAGCTGGAAAGCCGTATCGGCCGATGGCCATCCCATTCAAGGAGCCTATGTGTTCCATATTGGGGAACCTTCAGGTGCCCCTGCAGGTTTGGCGGATCTGACATCCGGCTCAGGACAATCGGGCGGGCCGATCAAATGGATCCTTTCCCTGACCGATTGGATTCAATATCTTGGATTATCTGTTATCCTGGGCACGCTCGCCTTCCTGCTTTTCCGGATCGCTCCGGCGTCCATGGCGAGAGAACCACTGGAGGTGCCAGGCAGCTATAAGCTGTTATGGATTAGCTATGCCGCAGCTTCTGTTGCCGCAATCATCAGTTTGCCGCTGAACACCATTTACGAGTCAGGGGTGGCTATCCATGAATTCAGCTGGGCACTCATGGGCAGTGCCTTGAAGCTGACGTCGTTTGGCCTTATCTGGATGGCGCAAATGCTCATTCTGATGCTGCTTGCAGTCACGATCCTGTCAGGGTATGACCGGGATCGCTCTTTGAAGGTCCGCATCTGGTCATCTTACGGTTCACTGATCCTTGTGCTCGGGTGGCTGCTCACGCATGCCATGACAGGCCACCCTGCAGCAGCCGAGCAGCGCGCACTCGCCATAACCATGGACTACGTTCACCTGATTGCAGCAGCATTCTGGATCGGTGCCCTGACAGCCATGGCGGTTTGTCTGCCTCCATTGGCAGACAAGCTCCCCCCCAAGGTACGAGGAGAAGTGTACTGGGGAGCCATCCGCCGTTTTGCAGCATGGGGCATTGGCGCTGTAGCCGCTCTAGTTGCTACAGGGATCTATAGCAGTTTGGTCATTTTACCCGAACCTGTGCTGACGTCCCTGCTCACCACCACTTACGGTTACGTGCTGATCGCGAAGATCATTCTGCTGCTGGTGATGATCGCATTCGCATGGCGCCATGCCCGAACGGCCAGACATGGAAAAGGTAACCGACTGGCGGGCAGTCTCAAGGTAGAGCTGGCTACAGGTGCCATTGTGCTTGCTCTGGCCGCCGTACTCACCCATCTGTCTCCCGGACAGCCTGAAGCCGCTGGCCCTTATAAGGAAGTACAAACAACAGAGGATGGCTCAACGATCACGCTTCAGGTCAGCCCAAATGTAACCGGAGAGAATCAGTTCGAGGTGAGCGTGAAAGCACCAGACGGCAGCGTAGTGAAAGATCTGGAGCAGATCACATTAACGCTGACCCACCTGGATATGGACATGGGTATCTACGAAGTCACCATTCCGAAAAACGATACCGGAGTGTACCAGGCGGAAGAATACATCTCCATGCCTGGACGATGGAGCATCAAGGTTCACCTGTTGACCCGATCACTGGATTCACTGGACACCGAGTTCGAGATCGACACAGCCAATCCATAGTTTTAACCAAAAGAGAGGGGTAATTTATTTTGAAAAGAACATCCTGGACTTCCAAACTTACATCCACTATCGCGGCAGGTGCTGCAGCACTTATGCTGTTCGCCGGCTTCGCAAGTGCTCACGTCACAGTCAGCCCAGCGGCTGCACAAACTGGCGCATGGCAGACGTATACGATCAAAATTCCTTCTGAGAAGGAGCTGCCAACAACCAAGATTACGATGAAGGTTCCGGAAGGTGTAGCATTCAAGCAATACCAGCCACTAGCTGGATGGAAAATCACCACAGAGAAAAACAGCTCCAATGAAGTGACATCGATTACCTGGGAAGTGGATGGCGACAACGAGGGTATCCTCGCCGGACAATTCCAACAATTTAACTTTGTTGCACAAAATCCGGATACAGCAACGGAAGTAGCTTGGGACGCATTCCAATACTATAGCGATGGCAGCATCGTAGAATGGACAGGACAGCCAAGTGACAGCACACCTCACAGTATTACGGCTATTAGCGAAGATCCTGCAGCTGCAGGCAATCAAGCTGCAACGGGTGGTCATGACAGCGCAGGCACAGCCGGCAATGCAAGCGATGACGAAGCAGCCACTGGAGACAACAATGCTGCAGATGATACCAAAGCTGACGATGATACCACACTCGGTGATGCATTGAACGATACGGTTACAGGCGAGCCGAATAATACCGATACCGATCCAGGTACATTGAAGCTGCAGCAGGCAACGCTGATCGTATCGATTCTGGCACTGATTATGTCCTTCCTGGGCATTGCACTCGCAACACGCCGCAAAAAGAGATAACACGCAGTCTTTAAATATTGTTGAATGTAACAAAGGAGCCTCGGCATATCTGCCAAGGCTCCTTTTTGTAAGATCAGATATCTAGGTTCAACGTTTACATTTAACGTTCCTGATCCGTTTGAATCATGATCTCAATATATTGCAGCAAGCTCTGCTTCTGCTGTTCAATCGAATGAATTCGACTGGACAGCCCTGCGAAGAACCCTTCAATCTGCTGCCTAGTGTAATCAGCCGACTGACCCTTCCAGTCATTCAGCCGCGCATACAGGGCTCTGGCTTCCTGCTCATCTGCCTGCAGGCGGGCCAGCAGCCGTGTAAGCTCCTTCTCCGCAATTCGAAGGTCATTCAGTTCCACCAGCAATTGTCCGCTCATGCCTATCCCCTCCCCTTATGTACATATCATTATCGATCTGCTGGCAGCCCGGGTGTTTAATTAAAATGAACCGGACTCTCATCCGCCTGGCGGAAGGCATCTGCCTTCTGATCAATGAAGTCGAGGAATTGACTCGTATGCTTCATATGCCATGTACTTAGTTCGTTAATGGACGCATCAAGCTGGGTTACAATGGGCTCGAGTCTGCGGCTGCGGCTGGTATGCAGATATTGAGCCATACGGCTGCGCACCTGATTGAGCTCAGCGTTGCACTGCTGTGCATTTTGCTTCCAGCGGGAAGCGACACTTTTCAGTTCTTCCGGCGTTACCTGAATCAGCCCGGAAGCAGCTCCTGCAGCTCCCCCGCCTACACCTGTTTTCGATAGGCGTGGCCCCATGTTTTTGCTGTAGCCAGTCAAGTAGTCCATCAGACGAGGTGAATAACCAATTCGCTCTCCAGTAATCGGATCATACAGTTCATTGGAAATATAGCCATTCTTGAAGTTATATTGATCAAGGCTGTGATAGTTTTCACCGCCAAATGAATTCTTCGCTTTATCTATGATGCTGACACCGTCGTTCGCTGTCGCGTAATCAGAATTGATGTAATAGGTTGTTCCGACATGCCGATCATATCCGCCAAGCGTACCGCTCGCTACCAGATCGCCAGGATGAGCATAGTTCGTAATCTGTCCATCGAATTTACCCGCTTCCGCCTGACGGCGCACCTCCGGGGTCAAGTTACCCATAACGGATGGGGCACTAAATGTCACTGCAGGTATGCCTGTGTATGCGGATGCATACTGTGCATTCCCCCCACCAAGAGAATGTCCTGTCATTGAGAAATTCAGATCCTTATGCTTATTCTGCATATGATTCGCGTAATTCTCGGCCTGATACATCTGATTAGCCCAACCTGTTGGTGACACGGTTTTCTCAATATCTTTCACCCGGTCGCCAGCCCAGTTCTCCACATCTCGTACTCTGTCCCCGGCCCAATTTTCAACTTTTGAAACACCTGTAAAGTCCTTGACGTTCTCAACACCTTTATCGAGCCATTCCGGTGTAAGACTATCCACAAATTTGCTGGTCTCTTGCTGGCCTTTGCGGATTAATTCCCCGCCACCAATTCGTCCATCCATAACAAAATCGGGAACGGATCTGTCCAGAGAGGCACTCCCCTCCGTACCGCGGTATGAAATGACTGCTTGCTTGGTCTCCGGGTTGTAGAATGTTACGGCATCAAAGCCGGACAGTTTGTTGCCTTCAGTCCCTTCAAGCACTTCCCATCCGGGAAGTTCGGTTAATTTATCACCCGTTTTTTGGTCCTGGTAGGCCAGGTCGGATAATGTTTTATATGTCTCGTCATCAATATTCGGCGGTTTGCTCAACAATTACACCTCCTGAATTTATTTGGCGTATGGGTCATAGCCTTTCGCTTTAATTGCTTCCTCAATTTCCGGGCTTATGACCAGATTTTTGGTCGTTTTCTTTTTGTAATCGTATGATATGCCGAAACTTTGATCCTCATGGTCCTTCACATGCCCTTTCACACCAATCTGGGAAACCGCCATTTCAGGTAAAAGTTCTTTGCTAGTAATTACGACATCCAGTTCAAATTTCTGCTTGAAGTGCTGAATCACACTGGCTTCCGCCTCCTGGAACAAGGCTTGTTTCTCGCTTTCTTTCATATTCCCGCAGCCTCCCAAAATTAAAGTAACCATGATGATGAGTGCAATGAAACCTTTAAACCCTCCTGTACGTCGAATACCAATCCCCCCTTGGTCATCAGCAGCCTTTCAAAATCCGCCCTATTCATTTGTTAACTGCATCATAGTACAAAATCAACATGCCCACATCGGCTCACGGCATCGTTTTTATATAACTTTCTTCCTAAATGGTTCCAGCAAAGGATTCGGGTTACATTACCCAATTTCCTGATTTTTGCAACAATTTTGCAGCATTTGCGCAGACACGCAAAAGAGAGCCTGCTCATCTATGAGCGGCCCTCCAACTTGCTATGCATATGTGATTTTATTCTAGTACCATCCTTAGGGCAGTCAGCGCAATACCAATCACGAATCCGGTCACGGCACCGTTGATCCGAATCCATTGGAGATCCTGGCCTACCTTGTCCTCAATCAACGAGATTAATGAGGCATTATCCATTTTATCGACATTTTCACGGACCAGATTACCGATCTTGGAATGGTTTTTCTCCAGCAGCGTTGTCACGCCTTCGACAATTTTGGCATTCAGGCCATCCAGTAATGCACTGTCTGAGCGCAGATCGGACAATACCCGCTCAATTGCAGGAAGAGCATACGTCTCCACATACTTTCCATCCTCCATGGCGGCGAGGGCTTTTCCCCTCAGCTCGGTAAGCTTGTTCAGCACGGTTTCTTCGGCGTTCCAGCTGTCCAGTATGCTGTCTTTCCAGCCGTTTATTCCGTCACGAACACTCTCGCTCAAGGCAAGACGCACCGCTTGGGTTCGAACCAGTCCTAACACTTTATACCGGAGGGCACTTCCCTCACGCTTCATATCCTCAACCTGGTCAAACAAATATCCCTGCAGGATGCTGCCAAGTTTCTCCTCATTCATATAACCAAGGAAGGCATTCATGGCAAATTGCATGAGGCCATTCATCTGAATGCCGCTAATCGCCTTCATGCCGCTCTCACCCAGAAACGTAATCGTCTCCGGCTTCACCAGCCACTCTTCCGCCTGCTTCAACCCGTAGTCCAGTGCCTTCGCGTCATATCCGCGTTCACTCAATTGAACAGACGCCCGTTCCAGAATCGGTCCAAGGTCGAAAGCCCCGGCCTGTGATTTAATCTCACTCGCAACCAGCGGCGCAATCTGTTCCAGTGGCAGCCCTGCCAGTATACGTTTGCACAGCGTGTCGATCATCGTTTTGACGCCATCATTGTGAAGTTCCCGCGACATAATATCCAGTACCGTTTCCGCTGCCTTGAAACCGGCAATCTTCTCGGTAATGCTGTCTTTGTTCAGCAGATTGTTCTCCACCGCAGAGACAAGGCCCTCCGTCATCTTATCCCGGTTCTTCGGCAGCAATGCCGTATGTGGAATCGGAATGCCAAGCGGATGACGGAACAATGCCGTTACAGCAAACCAGTCGGCAAGCCCCCCTACCAATCCCGCTTCAAATGAACCCACCAGCAGCTTGCCTACAACACTGCCCTGAAACGGCAATGAGGCGGCAAAACCCGCTCCCATCACAACGAGAGACCAGGCTGCTGCTTTTTTGGTTTGTTTAGGTTTAGCCATTATTCTTGCTCCTTTATCATTAATCACACGTCTAGACCCACCTGGACCTACCCGTGTATATTCCGTTCTTTTATCGAATGTGATTATTCAAAGCCGTTAATCAGCATTTTACATTATTTCGCTTCCATATCTCGTATACTTCATCTTATCACCCGCAAGCACCAAAACCAAACCTCTAGTTGCCAAAAAAGAGCAAAAGAGATTCATTTCCCGTAAAATTTCTGCCTAACTTTTTCCTTTCCCCAAAAGCTTTTAGTATAATCAGGAAAGATGGCCTTTCATATACGATTGGCTGCCTGGCAGCAGGGTAATTACATATTGAGACCATTGAAGGAACAGGGGAGGAAATTCGGATCATGAAAAACGTGCAGGACACAACGACACTCTATAACGGAGTCAAAATGCCTTGGCTGGGTTTTGGCGTATTTAAAGTGAAAGATGGAGAAGAAGTGGTTGAAGCCGTCAAAACGGCCATTCAGGCGGGTTATCGCAGCATCGATACAGCCAAAGCATACAACAACGAAACCGGTGTAGCCCAAGGTATTCGTGAATCCGGAGTTGCCCGCGAGGATCTGTTCATTACCACTAAAGTATGGAACAGCGACCAAGGCTATGAATCGACACTGGCCGCCTTCGAAGCCAGCATGGAACGTCTCGAACTTGAATATCTTGATCTCTATCTGATTCATTGGCCAGTCAAAGGCAAGTACAAGGATACATGGAGAGCACTGGAGAAGCTGCACAAGGAAGGGCGTATCCGCGCGATAGGCGTGAGCAACTTCCAGATTCACCATCTGGAGGATCTCATGATGGACGCCACCATTAAACCTGCTGTGAATCAGGTCGAGCTTCACCCGCTGCTGATCCAATCGGAGCTTCGTGAATACTGCAGCAAACACCAGATCCAAATTGAGGCCTGGTCTCCACTCGGCCAAGGGAACCTGCTGGAGCATCCGCTTCTTCAGGATATTGCAGCGAAGCACGGCAAATCTCCCGCACAGGTCATTCTGCGCTGGGATCTTCAAAATGGCATCGTGACCATACCAAAATCCGTTACCCCACAGCGTATTCAAGACAATGCCGATCTATATGATTTTGAACTGACTGCGGAAGAGATTGAACAAATCAATGGACTGAACGAAAACAAACGATTCGGGTCAGATCCGGATAACTTTAACTTTTAGGGCTCAGTCATTAGGCAAGCCTCGTGAAATATAGGAAAACCAAAAAAATCCCGATACGAATG
>Ga0209463_1001734_pt1 | contig 12828 bp, 11 predicted proteins | sample AgamicMgSfrz_FD_187169 | JGI IMG/M metagenome (GOLD analysis project Ga0209463, IMG submission 187169) | Agave microbial communities from Guanajuato, Mexico - Mg.Sf.rz (SPAdes) (version 2) | ecosystem: Host-associated > Plants > Phyllosphere > Phylloplane/Leaf | place: Guanajuato, Mexico... | reverse complement strand
ATTCCTATACAAAAGAAGAAGGTCCAAAGTTAGGGATGGATTTTGACAATTGGATACCTACTGACTTTTATGATGGTTATATGTACGAGGTGAGGCTATATACAAAAGCTCTTACTCAGACAGAAGTTACAAACAATATGAATGGTAATACCGATAGAACATCATTGGTGGGAGAATACTTATTTAACGATGGTTCAGGTAATGTAATATTAGATCATAGCGGTAGCGGAAATGATGCGGTCATTGTAGGAAATTCAGTATGGGAAAACAAATAAAAAAAGAGAAATTTCTCTTTTTTTTATAGAAAATTATCTTTTAAATCAATATAGTGGATATAATGAGAAAAATTTGAAGGAGCTAAACCAAATGTTTAAATCGAAAAAACCTTGTAACAATTGTCCGTTTTTAAAGAATAGTCCAATGAAATTAGATGAGGAAAGGTTGCCTGGAATAGTTGAAAGCCTAGAAGATGGGGGTGATTTCATTTGTCATAAAACTATTGATTATGAAAATCAAATAGATGAAGAGACAGGTATGAAAACTCATTATTTGAAACAAAATCAGTTTTGTGCAGGAGCTATTATTTATTTAGAAAAAAACAACCTTTCTAGCGAACCATTAGAGAAGTGTCAACGCTTGGGTTTATATAAACCAGAAGATTATTTAAAACACAAGGATAAGGTTATTAATTCGATGGAAGAAAGGTCGGTATGGTAAATAGTTAGAAGAGTATCCATACTCTTCTTTTTTTGTATATATCGGGAGCGGTTCACTGCAATAAGAACATACGTTATACTGTTTAAAAGGAGATGTGGGAATAGGAGGAAAAAATGGCAACAGCAAAGAAGACTATAACTAAAAATAAAAGCCTAAGCGAAACAGAAAAAAAGTTAGAAGCCGCTAGAAAGAGAAATAAAGCAAGAAGAGCAACTATAAAGATAAATGATGAAAAAAAGACTGATAAGAAAAAAACTTCTTATAAAAGCAATAGAGATAATAAAGCGACAACTACAAAAACAACAAAAACAACAAAAACAACAAAAGCCAGTTCGAAGAGTGTCACTAAAAAATCTAGTTCCTCGCCTAAAAAAAGAGTCCCTAAAAGCACTACAGGTGGTAGGACAAAGACAAAAAAGATAAGGAAAACAAGAAAAAAACAACCTGTATTTATTCATATAATGGATATGCCAAGATGGGCTAGATTTATTGCATACACAATTATATTAGTAATTGTATTATATGGATATTATCTACATTCTAAAGAGCAACTAGTAAGCACTTCCGTAGATTTTTTAAATAGAAATATCTTTATAATAGCACCTTTAACATTTGTTTTATTATATTCGCTAACACTATTTTATTTGGGTTATAAAGCGGGGAAAAACAGGTGAAAATATATACATAATTATATTAATAAGAGCTTTTAATATTTTATTTTGCCGTTACTTTGAAAAGACATCAAGAGTAAGAAGAAATATTTACTACTTTAAACTTCCCGTTAAAATATTTACAATATTATATCGTGCAGAATTGTGTGTCGGTTCTGTACGACGCTAGGAAGGAAGATGGACTAATGGAAGGCTTTAAAATAAAATTAAAAGCTCAAGATATAGACTTTGAACTTGAAATAGAAAAATTAGAAGATAAGCATATAGATTTCGTTCGAGACATTATTAGAATGATTGATAAAAAAACAACATCGCCACTTGAACACATTGCAAATGAGGAACTTAAAGAGAAATATACTAATGCGGCTCGTGCGTATAAAGAAATAAGCGACAAGATCAAATTAGAAAACGAGAAAAATGATACAGCCACCTTTAAAAAAACGAATAACATTGACAACTATGTTGCGTTAGATGTTGAAGAAGAACTACAAAATGAAAATGAAGTAAAAGTGATTCCTGAACCCGTTCCTCAAAATAAAGGAATTACAAAAAAAGAAATGGTAGAATCACACAAAAATTATTTCAAAGACACTTTGTCGGCAGTTGATAATCCACCAATAAAAAATGAGAATAATGTAGAAGATAAGAAGCCTGTTCAAAGTATTCAATATAGGGAAACAGAAGTAAAAATTAAAGAAACCTACAATAACCACTTAAGCAATTCGAATAGCCAGCTTGTATATTCTACTAGTCAACCTGTAGATTACTCTAAACAAATAAAAGATACAGGGGATGGAATTACAACCACTTATCAAACATATTACATTTGTACAAATGATCGTTGTAGAAATAAAGGGAAGCATTTCATACCAAAAGGGCGGGAGTATATAACTTGCCATAACAAGAACTGTAGGAAGAAACTAAAAGTAAGACCAGCTACATCTAAAGGTTTTCCTCACAAAGATACATTCGGGAATTATTTTGTTGCGGGTAAGTTTAAACAACAAGATAGTTTTGACTTTTTACCTACGGTTACAGACAATCTTAATAATTAGTGAAAATACCCTAGTTGTAAGGGTATTTTTTGTATTAAAGCATTAATTTTAAGAAAGGATATACGCTACATATAGTTGTTTCTTGTTCTTGTTTTATAAAAGGTTTATGTAAATGTCCGTGTAAAAAATATTTTGGTTTCTTTTCGCTAATATAGTGATTAAAAGATTTAAAACCTCTGTGAGCATCCCAATCTGCTAATGATGAATCATAAGCGGGATTGCTATGAGCAATAAATACATCTACATAGTCTAAATACTGTACAAAGTTTAAACATTGTTCCTCGTTATATTGATTAGGCTTTCTGTTATAGCGAGGGCATCCTCCAAAACCTCCAAATGTTACTCCTTTAAATTCAAATGTGGTTTCGTGAATTAATTGTATATCCGTTTCCTTCCACTCAATAATAGTGTCGTGATTTCCATAAACACCTATCTTAGGACAGTTGTATTTTTTATCAATTTCTACTGCATCTCTATAGCAAATATCTCCAAGCAATATTACTAAATCGGGGTTTCCATCGGGTATTGTTTTCTCCCCTTGAAAATCACTGAATACATATAATAGCATTCTAACACCTCCTGTAAGTAAACAAGGAGAGTATAGAAAATAGCTTAAAATAACTCAATGAAATTTGATGCATTTTAACACTAGTTCTTTTGGAGGTGTTTTTTTGAAGAATTCTCGTTTTACTATATTTTTTATGGTCCGAATTGTGTTAATAATTGCGATGTTATACTATTCGATTACAACTGAGAGAGTATTGTATTGGTTTTTGTTTGTGCTATTAATTTTCTATGCATTAATAGATATAAAAAAACATAAAGGTAACAAAAACAACTAATAAAAAAATAAGGGAGAAAAAAAGAGAGGATTTATTTTTGATGCTCTCTTTATTCTTCCTTATTTTTGTTTTTTAAATAAAATATGGTTTATTGTCGTCTACTTATTGTAGTAAAATAACTGCAAGTTTCTGTATAAGTCTACCTTTAGTGCAACTTAGCTTAGAATTAAACGAATAATACATAAATTCTACATAAAAAAAAGACACAGAAAAAATCAAGGGGATAAACATTTTTTAGAAAAAGTATAAAAGAAAAGTGAGAAAAAAATGGTTAATAACCCTCAATAAGTAATGTGAGGAATATTAAGTATAAAAAATAGGAATTCCTTAAAGTAGTGGTGTCAATTACCAGCTTTTTTTAAATCAATCCTGACTATTAGACTATTGAATTCAATATAATTTGATAGTATTCTAAGGAAGGTTTTATGTAAATACATAAAATAAGAAAAAAATATGAAGGAGGAGGGAAACGAATGAAAAAAATAGTAGGAATTTTGTTTGCTTTCGCGTTAATGATTTCAGTATCTATGATCCCTGGAAAAGCAGAAGCTGCAAATACATATTTTGAAAGTGAAGTAGTACGTCTTACAAATATCGAGCGTCAAAAAGTAGGGGTGGCTCCGGTGAAAAGTGATTCAAGTATTGCTTACGTTGCACGTACTAAAGCTGAGGATATGAGAGACAACAATTATTTTAGTCACTATTCACCTACATATGGCGATCCGTTTGTAATGATGCAAGACTTTGGTATTCAATTTACTAAAGCCGGTGAAAATATTGCTGCACGTCAAACTTCACCATCAGCAGTGGTGCAATCTTGGATGAACAGCGATACTCACAGGGAAACACTGTTAAATCCTGCATATACACGACTTGGTGTTGGTTATGCTCAAGGTGGCTATTTAGATCACTATTGGGTTCAAATGTTTGCAAACTAATAAAACTTTGTAAAAGATACTTTAGTTTTTCTAAAGTGTCTTTTTTTGTAGGAAGAGGGTTATACCGCTCTATTAAAATGCTCAATATGTTAGTTTTAAATAGAGTTTGAAAAGCACTTAGAAAGTGCTTTTTTTTATGGTACCAGAAGTTTAAGACAAAATTTGTGTGTTTGATAAATGCCTTATTTCTTTTCCCACTATACTATACGTAAGCAACCTCTATTTTATGTCGCAATTCTTGACAAAATAATATATTTTTTTATGATTATCCACGATTTTTTTGCCTGGGGGTGTTTTATGTTTAAAAGAATGTTATTAGGAATATTGTATTTAGTAGTTATAACGCCACTAGGAATAGTATCTGCATCTTCAACAACAGGGGATACAAATGCTAGTATTACAGTAAATCCTGGTAGTCTAGGTTTTACACAGTTAATTACAACTAGTTTATTCTTTCAACCTTATACAATAGGTGCCACACAACCAAACCAAAACAATACAAGTACTCATACTTTTAAAGTAGCGGATTATAGCGGAGATTTAAGTGGCTGGACTGTTTCTGCAACATTCTCAGATTTTTCGCTTGATACAAATAATGATGGAGTACCAGAAGACCGTTTAAGCAATCACGGAGCAACAATAGATTTTAAATGCGGCAGTACTACATTTAAATCATTTACACACGCTTGTCAGACGGATGTAAATAGGGCAATAACAAGTTCAGGAACTGCACCTAGTATTTTAGCATCTTCTCCTGCAAACAGTACGTCAGCGGGCGAATTTGTTTATACTATCCCAGCTAATTTTTTCGCCCTGAAATTTAATAATTCGGTTAAAGAAGGTAATTATAACGGTACTCTTACGATTGATTTCGCTTCGGTTTACACACCTTAAAAATAAAAAGAGAAGTAAATTCTACTAATGATTTTACTTCTCTTTTTTTAAGTGGAAATTATCTTGAATAAAAAGGAAACCTCTAGATAAAAAGAATGAAAGAAGTACGGAGGTGCAGCGTGAAGAGAATTATTCAACTTATTATTATAACTGTTGCATTGTTACTACCAATGGAAACTGCTTTTGCTGAAGAGAGTGGTTTCTCGGTAAGGCCAATTATGCCAAAGGATCAAATAGATAGTGTTTCATATTTTCATTTTCCGATGACCTTTAACGGAAAGAAAACAATTAGTGTATTAATAAAAAACCATCAAAAAACATCAACAACGGTGCAAATTGACTCTGCGAATGGTTTTTCTAACCCGTTTGGGAATATGAATTATACAAAAGAAAAAGAAACGGAGTTTAGCACATTCTTAAATAATAAATACAGGTTGGCTGAGTTTATTATTTATGATAAGAAAATAACTTTAAAACCGTTTGAAGAACGAGAAGTTCAATTGCAAATAAATTTACCGGAAGGGGTAAATAAAGGTCAAGTCTTAGGGGGTATTCAATTTCAAGCATATGTTAATCAAAATGATACTTCGTCGCAAGAGGGAGATAATAGCGCTGCTTTTGGTGTAAAGGTGAAACACCGATATACAATTGGTATACTAATAGAGCTTCCTAAGAAAGTAACGTCTAATTTAGAGGTTAAAGAAGCAACTATTTCAACAGATACAAGTGTACCTCAAATTCAAACTGAAATCTGGAATACTAGTCCGACTATAACAAAAGGTCTAAACTTTAAATATCAAGTATTTAAAAAGGGTAGCGAGAAAGTTCTTTTTGAAGGCACTAAAGATTTGTTTGACTTTGCTCCAGTTACTTCGATGATTGTACCTGTGGATTGGGCTTACAAAAGTTTTCAACCAGGTAGCTATGAAGTAAAGGTAGCTTTAGTTGGGAAAGAAAATCAAAAGATAATAAAGGAAGCAACTAGCGAATTTAAGGTAGATAAAACGAAAGTTACTCAATATGCAAAAAAATCAGGAGATAGCAACGAGGTTATTCCCAATCCTGTATTATGGAGCAATTGGGTATATGTAATACTTATCATTTTAATCATAGGAATCTTTTACATAGGCTATCGACTAGGTAAGTCCAGAAACAAAAAACATTAATTAAACATAATAAAAGAACCGCTATTATAATTTAGCGGTTCTTTTATTATGGAGCGTAAGTAATCTCCCATACTAATGTCGCATTAAAGTTTTCACTAGATCCACTATTTAACTTCACATCTACCGGTAGTGATAACTTATAATTATCTGCTAGTAATTCTAATTTTGTATATGAGTTATTAATTGTTTCTGCTGAAGAAACAAGTTCTACAGGAGTGGAAGAAGGATGGATATCTGAGAAAATTTTAACAATCGAATTATCACGGTTAAGTTTTTTTACATTTGTTATTACAAGTGAATTTGATGGAAACGAACTATGATTGGATGTAAAATCTGTCATTGATACTTTTAAAGAATAAGGTGTTTGCTCATCTGATAAGTCTTCATATTTTACGTATTCTATGTCTGCAGCGGTTGGAGTAATCGAAATTGAATTACCAATTGTGCTTTGTGGGAAGTCAATAGAATTAGGTGCATCAAACAAGTTATAACCCGCTCGTTTATTATTTGAAGCAACTTTAATATAGTTACCGTTGGATAATACTTCTAGGGTATAACTGTGCTCGTTATCTGCTGTAACAGAATCAAAGTAGTTATTACTAGTCCCTGTATAAATGACCTCTCCATCTTTTAATAGTCTATATTGCTGACTTAGATTAGAATGTGTCCAACTTATGTTGATACCTTTAAGATTACTTTTTAACTTGAAATTCGGATTATATACCTCGGCTTGAACACTAGTTTTGCTAGAAGTACCGCCTTTAGAATCCTTTATATAAAGTTGTCCATTAAAAAGTGTGTTTTCAGTTAGATTAGTCGGACTTACAATCCAAGTTTTAGACTGGTTAGTAACAGATGTGCTGTCGGGGTTTGAAGCAGTTATTATGTTTCCAGAGAGGTTTAATTCTAACTTTGTTATATCTCCATTGTCATAATGAGTGTAAGTTGTAGGGATATCATAACTTGCTTTAGAAATTGCGGGTATTAACAACTTAGATGGATAGTTATCGATGATAGGTTGGTAATTTATATTGGATACATTATATGTTTCGAAAGACTCTTGGTTGTTCTCATCCATTGTGTAAAATGAATAAATGCCATTTAGAGTAACAGGAAGAGAATTGTTTGTTAAGTTTGTTCCGTTATTTTTAACTTCATCCATAGTGGATAAACCACGCATCCATTTCTTCGCGACAATGTTTGAGGCATCCTGAACGCTTACATCCAACATCTCCTGATCTTGTTGCCATTTGCTAGGTTCCGAAAAAGTAAAGGTGGGAGGAGTTATATCAACGTAATATGGACCTGTTTGTAAATAAGTAACGTTACCAATGTTATCGTAGGCTTCAATATGAAGATACTCCGCTCCGCTTTGATCTATTGTTATAGTTCCTATTTTATTTGGGTTAATAGCAGACCAATTAGTAGGAGTCGATGTGGAATTTGTAACAGCGTATCTATATCCTCGATATCCAGAGCCTCCAAGATCATCAGCGGTTACTTTTATATCTACAGGAGAAAGTGACCATTTAGGAGTATTAGTAACGTCTACTTGAACTGTAGGTTTGGTTTTATCTTGTACGGAAAAGTTGATTGCAGCTTGCCCGCTAACTCCAGTGTTAGTTGTAGCTTTAATAACAAGTGTGTAAGAACCTGCATCATATCCGCTTAGGGGGAGCGAAATAGAGTAAGGCTCTGTATTTCCGTTAGTGGTATAAGATTTAAAGCTAGCTGTTTTCTTACCACTTTGAGATTCAATTTGATAAGTTAATTCTATAGGAACTCCAGGTGTCTCGGTATATACGCCTCCGCTAACGTTTATTGCATCATTTACAGTAAGTATCTGATTGTTTGGAGTGGATATTGTTACATTAGGAGGGAATGAAACTGTAGTCGTGTCGGAATTAACTTGTGATTGTGAAAGTCCAAGTTGTCCTTCAGCATCTGAACCAGCCACATATAGATCTCCTGAGTTAGTAAGGACTAATGTGTGATTTTTACCACCAGTTACGGATTTAACATCTGAAATACCGGAGACTAGACGCGGTTCGTTACGTTGTATTAAATCCCCTAAACCAAGTTCTCCGTATCTATTATCCCCAAAACTATAAAGTTCGCCTTGCTGTGTAACAGCATAAGAAGAAGTCCTCCCAGCACCAATTGTTTTAATGTTCGATAAGGTAGGGATTTTTGTAGGTATGGAAGGAGTAGTAGTGTTACCTAAACCTAAAGCACCGTACTGGTTGTTCCCAGCCGCCCAAACATTACCTGAGAAATCTAAGAATAAAATATGATGGCTGCCAAATGCCACTTCTTTAATTGGAGGTAGAGTGTTCATAAGGGTAGGGATAGAAGGGTTGCCTGACATTCCAAAGCGGTTGTTATAATTGGCTCCCCATACGTAGACTTTTCCTGTATCTGTTAAAAGAATATTTTCATTATTACCTGAGTAAATTTTAGTGTAATTTTCGTCATTAGGAACAATAGGTTCCATAAATGCATAGCTTCCAGCCGGCTCAACAACTCCATTGTTTAATTCTGTAGTGAGATAGCCTAATCCTAAGTTACCGTATGCGTCATATCCCCAAGTGAAAACTTTATTATTAAAGCTAATACCTGCTCCTTGAAAGCTACCTTGAGAAGCAGATTTCAAACGGAATTCTGTTTGGGATGAACTCGTATTCTTATTAGTGACAGGAGAAGTAAAAGTGTAATAAGCAGCGGTTGTCCCTAAACCTTTCTTCCAGTTCTCACCGAAATTCCAAAACTCTCCGTTTTCAAGAAGGATTCCTGCGTGTATATAGCTATCGCTAAATCCATTTATGTCAACGATATTTGATATGGCTGAAAAGTCTTTAACAAGAGCTGGTTCGTTTAGAGGGCCGTTTCTATCTAAAGCTTCTTTTGTATACCTTCCTCCCCAAGAATAGAACTTGTTATCGTTAGTTACCGCATAAGACGAATAGTTAACAGCAGCCATATCCCTTACATTAGATAAAGAAGGAATCTTTACAAAGGTGCTCTTAGAATTTTTATCAACGGTAGAAAGTTCACCATAACTATTTTTACCTAGTGTGCTAAAGTTTCCATCTTTATATTGTAGTATGCTATGTGTGACACCAGCTCCAATTCTCCACACCTTATCAATTCCCGTATAAGCAGCTACTTTGGTAGAGAAGCTAATGCCTGAAGAAGGAATAATGTTTCCTAAATTACCATAAAGGTTTGGTCCTAAGCCGTATAACTTATTTTCTGAATTTAGTACAAGAAGGTTATCCTGACCGCTCTTTATATCTATTATAGGGTCTGAAGAGTTTTCGAGTTGTATTTCTACAGGAGGTCCTGAGTAACTAGGGTAGTAATATAATCTGCCATCTGTAGTAAGAAAAGTTGGGTAAGCCGACATTTCTATTTGTTTTATGCTATATTGATCTGCATTAGGCAGTTCTTTAGCGAAAGTGGAAAGTCCTTCACCCCAAGTGTATAATTTCCCATCAGATGTGTAGGCGAGCATCTTTCTATTACTAGGGTTTACTGACACATCTAACACATTATCGAGCGGAACTGATGTGCCATCTTGTATGCGTTTAAAGTTTGAATTATTTGGGCAGGTCTCTAAAATACCAGATTTAAGAACTGAGTAAGTAAAGTTATTGGGGGATACAGCGGTAGTATTTGTACAAGTGCCGAGAGCAGAGAACCAACTGTTTGTCCCAATACCGAACGTACCGGTTACGTTATTCCCTGAGCTTCTTATAAGATGTTCGTCTGTTAGTATGTGATAAGCAACAATTGTATTGACATCACCCTTACCAGATGTGTCTATATCTAGCACGGGTAGGTTGTTATATATAAGAGAGGGTTTAGGCGTTCCATTTCCCCAATAGTAAACTTTGTTTTTATCTGTTCTAGCTATCACAGAGATAGAACTAACTTCAATTTGAATTACTTTTTCGTTGTTAAAGTAAGCGGGATTAACTCTTGTAGGAGCGGAGCGATCAACAAAGTCATTTTGAGCTAAAGTACCAAAGTCGTTTCGGCCAAATGTCCATACAGAGCCGTCATCTTTTAAGATGACAGAAAAGTTTAGACCGCCTGATATTTGGACAGTATCTAGAGACGAAAGAGCTTCGGCCTGTATACTTCTTAAAGACTCGGGAATATATCTTTCAATAGGTTTAATTAAACTGTTAGGAAGTGCAGTAGCAATTAACAACAGAGATAAACTACTAATTCCAATTCGCCTGAACCATTTATGTTTTAATGTATAAATAAATAAGGTCTCCTTTCACGAAAAATAATTAATGATTTTTTTGTTTATTATTCGGAGAAGGAGGGGTTTCCTTGGAGAAAAGAATAAATAAAAAAAGAGAGCTTACCCGAAGGTTAAACTCTCTGTAGGTGGTACTTCTTCTGATGGGCTTTCAACAGGTGCATCTGTATTAGGTTGAGTCTCAGTCTCAGCAGGAGTTTCAGTTTCTGCCGGAGTCTCAGTTTCTACAGATTCATTGTTTTCAGTACCCGTTTGTGTTTCTGACTCAGATGGTGTTGGAGCTGGTTCCTCAGTTGTTGCACTGTTATTGTTAGAATTCTGTTGAGAATTATCACAATACTTTTTAATAGGAACGTCTTTGTATACTTCAACAACTTTTCCATTTTCGTCTTTTTCAAAAGTTAGGATTCTCTCATTTTCATAATAGTAACCATCTTTTTCACAAGTGGCACTCATATCAACATTTGGATTGCTTTCAGATGAAGAGTTGTCTGTATTCCCGCTACCGGAATTATCATTGTCGGTAGAAGTACTAGTGTCTTCATCTTCCTTGTTGGTTTCTTGATTACTATTGGTATCATTTTTATCTTTGTCTTTACCAGTTTCGAGACCTGCAACGTATTCAGGAGCTAGCCCTGATGTATCAGCATCGTCTTGTCCAGAATCTTTAGATGGTGTGCTATTTGAGCCGCTGTTCGATGTATTAGGTAGTGTAATATTATTATCAGAACTGTTATCATCTACATCGTCGTTGTTAACAGGTGTCTCAACATTCGGAAGTTCAGGGTTTACTGAAATTCCAGGTTTAGTTGAGGTTGAAACATCGGGCTTAGCTGAAGTTTCAGGTTTAGTCGATGTTGGAGCATCAGTCTTAGTCGAAATTTCAAGTTTGCTACTTGAAATTTCGTTATCGTTAGCTAATGCTACAAATCCCTCATCCGTAATTAGAGAGTGACTAGTTGAGTCATCTTTAATTTTTTCGGTTGACGAACTGTTAACAATATTTCCGATGCTAGCAATATTACCGATACTAGCAATGTCACCTATTGTAGGCATATCTGCAATTTCGGTATTAACGGGAAAAGTTACATTTGAGTTACCAAAATTAACAGTAAAATAGCCAGTATCTAAAGTACTATTCATACCAGGAGTATCAATGAAAGCCGAAGCTAAATCGTTAGATGTAAAATCTGACAAGCTATTTTGGTTGAATTCAACTTGGTTAGCTGTAGGATTTAAGTCTAAAATTTGCTGTTGTTCATTGTTATAAGCAACCGCAGGACTTTCCCCAATTATTTGAGAAATACTGCTTTTTGATCCATCCTTGTTTTCATCATTACTGTTTGATTTAGCTGCTAATTCAGATGATCTAAAGGATGGTTGGTTAGTATCTTCTTCACCATTTCCGTCTCCTTTAAAATCAAATGCGTTTGCTAAAAAACCTTCCCCAGATAAAGCATTTGCCATATATGTATTAAGGCCAGATGTAAAAAATAATAACAAACCAGTTGCTAAAGCTGCAGTTTGAAATAAAAACTTAGGAGTAGCATAGCGTTTCTTAAGTTTATTAATAACTCCAGGGATTTCAATGTCTGATTCACGGAACCAAATTTCTTCTCCAATAAAGCATAGTTGAGGGTCTTTACGAACTTTTAAAAATTCACCTTCAGGGGTTAATACCGCTACGTGGTTTTTGTAAAGTTCTAGTACAACGCCATTTTTCATTTTTATACTAACCCCTCCAAAAGATAACTTTGAATCTCAGAGTAAGGACCAATTAGTAATAGGGACATAGCAATAAGATAGAATTTATTAGCGCGAATAAACTTATTTGGCACTTTAAATTCTTCGATAATCGTCTTGTCAGGCAATTCTTTAGATTTAAGGAGTGTTTCCTTAACAGATGGTGTACCAGACACAAACTTAGCAATGGCTAGTACTTGGTCTCTTTCATCTTTCTTTTTTGGTTTTTGTGATACAAGTACAGAAAAAGATAAATTAAACCTTACCAGTTCTTTTGAAAAAGCGGCTATTTCATCTTTTCGTTTGATCACAGAATAACTCTTACTAGCAAGTTCTTTCTCCTTGCTCTTTGCAGTTTCTTTAAGATTGGAACAAATCTTTCCGTTGTTCTGCGAAAGAGTGGAAGACGAGTCTTGGTTCTTCCGGTAATTTTGTTCAATAAACAAAATTAACCCTCCTCCCATATATCAAACACACAAGGAGTATTTTCTCGTATTTCTTCTGTAATTTCAATGGTAATAATGTAACA
>Ga0209463_1001733_pt1 | contig 12836 bp, 19 predicted proteins | sample AgamicMgSfrz_FD_187169 | JGI IMG/M metagenome (GOLD analysis project Ga0209463, IMG submission 187169) | Agave microbial communities from Guanajuato, Mexico - Mg.Sf.rz (SPAdes) (version 2) | ecosystem: Host-associated > Plants > Phyllosphere > Phylloplane/Leaf | place: Guanajuato, Mexico... | reverse complement strand
GTTAAGATTTTAATATGTCAGAAAGAACAGTAAAACAGTTAAGAGCCCTTGATACAGCTAGGTTTAAAATATGTCACTTTATCAAGAGCGTTACCATTTTTAGTAATATAACGGATACAAAAAAAAAAGACACCGGTTAGGGTGTCTTAGATACCAACTGTTGCAGAAACCTGAATCCAGTTAGTTCCATCGAATATAAATTCAATAATATTTGTTTTGTTGGCCCCTGTGTCAGGTGTCCAGTTTGTTTTATACAAGTTACCGAAAGTAACAGTCCTACCTCCTGTGGCATCTTGTTTAAGGATTAACTTCATTTTTGCTCCTGTGTGGTAGTGACCAGCTGCAGTATTATTAATGGTAATGTTTCCTGTAAGAGTCATTGCAATAGTTCCTCCTGCATAAATAACAGGTGTGTAAGAGGCCGCATATGCTGGTGTTTGAAAACCTAATAGGTTGTTAATGACAATGGTATTTCCTGCCCCTTGCCCTGCAACAATTTCACCGAATATATTGTTATTATTCTGAGCAATAAGGTGAACTACGTTACCCGTACAATCGGTATTTACAGAAAGACCGTATTTTTGATAAATGTATCCAGTCCTATTCAATGCGTGCCCCGTAAGTTTATTATTGGAAGCTCCATTAGCAAAAACAATACCTGCGGAAGAACCAGAGTATCTGTTACCATTAGAGTCGGCCATTAACCCCTCTACGATATTATTTGAGCCTCCGTAAAAATGAAAGCCATGTCTTCCGTTATCCTGAACCTCGCAGTTTGTCAAATTGTGTCTGTGACCTGTAATAAAGAACCCGTCCCCATTTGCAGAACTATCTAACCTACCAGAACCGTAAGCTTTACAGGTTGCAATACGCGTATTAGGGGTATTCAACTTCCACCCGTGGTAACCTGCTCCCGCTGATGTACAAACTTCAAAGAAGCAGTCTGTAGCCGTTATGTTAAACCCGTGACCGTCTGCGGAATACACAAAAACGTTACTAACTCGTGCTTCTCGCGTTCCTGAAAGGGTAAACCCATCATTTTTTACATTCATAATCAGCACATTTTCGAAAACATGCACAGGATCATAGAATGAGAAGTTGCTTCCTCCTGTATTGTCGAAATTGATTCCCCCACCTGCAGATTGACCTAGCTTGCCGCCGTCTATGCAGATATCTCTAACAACTACCATCTCTTCGCTTGAAGTGTCTAGTACTAGTGCGTCTATATTAGTGTTTCCTCTTTGCATAAGTTTAGAGCGCCATCCAACACCTTGAAGGATAACTCTCGATTTCAATTTAAGCTGAGTAACTTGGAAGCGGTATGGAGGGATAATTACTTTTCCTCCTATTTTTGTTCCCGTTCCGAAGTTAGTACTAGCGTCATTGATTGCATTTTGTATCGCTTCGGTATCGTCGTGGTCGATCCGTTTATTAATAACGGTTGTTCCTGTATACGTATCGCGTAGTGTAAACTTGTTCCCCTCAATATTTGTAATTTTAGACACAAAAGAAGTAGTATCGGCTCCTGTCGTAGTTACCGTAAAAGTCCCGGTTACGCCTGTGGAAGCTCCACTAAAAGTACCTGCCACTTTTGTTCCTTGGTTACTATGGTTAAATGTTAGTGTATCGGTACTTCCTACTGCATTCGTATCGACACTCCAACCTGAGCCAGCTAAATCTTGACCAATCGGTGAACCGTCACCATTAGTCGCAACTTCTCTAATCTTGTCTGCTACTTGAATAGCTGTGTCACCAGCAGTAACACCTACCAATACCATGTCACCGTCTAACTTAATAGTTAAAGTTCCACTTGTAGTAGCCCCGGTATTAATTTTAAGTGTCTCTACTTGTTTTGCCCCATCAGAGGTACGGATAGCGATACCGTGCCCAACTTTGAAATCATGTGGGTTTGAAATCATTGTGATGACATTTGTGTTATTGCTTATACTTCCCGAGTAAACACTGATTGAGCCAGAAGCCATATACTTCTTACCCATAGCATTTATTCCTTGCTCAGTCGCTCTTTTTTCTAAGTCATTGAACCAGTCTGTTACTGACGAATACGTGTAGCCACTTAATGCGCTGAGAGGCGTACCAACCTCTGCCTTTGTAGCTAACCCCGATAAATCCACGTCACCTACACCCGATTCTTGCAGCTTAACTATACTTTCTAAAAGCATAGGGGTAATATCTACTGAACTGTCATACATCTTATTTCTTAGAAAATCTAAGTTACTCATTATGTACCTCCGTTCTTATAGTTAATCCTTTATAATATAACGGTTAGACGTACAAACAAAAAAAAAGCAGACTATGTAGTCTACTCCTCTAAGTATTCGCTCTTCATTTCCTCAGTAGCTATTAGTTCATAACCTTTAGCTCGAGACTTATGCTTCTTCAACCAGCCTTCCTCAACTAACTGGTTCATTAAGTCAGGCATCGCATTCTGTTTAATACCCAGCTCCTCTCTTAGCTTACTAGTCTTAGTCTCTCCGGTGGTAGCAATAATTCGTTTAAGCTGATCGATCACCGTTTCTTCTTCCTCAACAACCTCTTCTATAACTTCTTCAACTACCTCCTCAACTACAGAAACAACCTCCTCCTCGTTAGAGGCCACTATCAACGTCTTAGAGCCTCCGTAGAAGTCTATAAGGTTTTGGTATACCTCAGCCTCTTTAACCTCGTCAGGGCTGACCATAGGGCTCTGAAAACGCTGGAACTCCTGACTAGCTCCCTCAATCCTCATTACTCCGTCCCCTTTACCTAAAAGATTGTAAGGAATTGTCTTGGCGAATACTGTACGATAGTTTGTTGAAGTGTTCAAATTAAAGCTTATAGCATTGGGAATAACAGCCTTTACACGACCACTAATAATATCGGTACTAGGTCTTTGAGTAGATATCACTAGATGGATACCTGCCGCACGAGCCTTTTGTCCTAGTCGAGCTACATGATCCTCTACCTCCGGGTTTGTATCTTTCAGATCAGCGTACTCGTCGATAACACATACAATGTACGGAAGAGGCGTAGCAACCTTTTTATTATACACCTTAATATCTCGTACCCCTGCTTCTACAAACAGCTTATAGCGAGCGTCCATATCGCTTACAAGGCGTTGTAGAGAAGCAGATGCCTCGCTCATATCTGTAATAACGTCCCTAACATGAGGGAGTCCTACGTACTGCTGTAATTCCACCGACTTAGGATCAATCATTAGGAGTGTGAGTTGGTCTGGTGTATAATTAACCAATAGACTGACTATTAACGCATTCAAGAAAACAGACTTACCGCTTCCTGGTATACCAGCTACTAATAGGTGTACAAGCTTAGTTAGGGATAAGAAGAGAGGTTGGTTAATCTCATCTACACCTACTGCGAATGCTAAGTCGTTCTCAGATGCAAACTCCTTGAACTCCGCTGTTTCGAGCAGTTCACGTAAACTGATAACTGTAGGCTTATCGTTAGGAATAACAAACTGTACTGTATCCGGTTCATTACCCTGCTCGATACCTACAGAAGATACCCCAAGTGCGGCCTGGATATCCTTCGACTTATTTGTGATATGGGTTAAATTCTTCTTTGTTGGTATTTTAGCCTGAACAACAGTTAGTCGTACCCCCGCTGTAATCTTTTCATCGTTTAAACGAGCTGTATCCAATAAACCTACTCGCTTCATAGCCCCTGCTATACGCTTAAACCATGTTTCGTCTGGCTTAATCTCTTCTCTAGGGTGTAAAGGTAGCAATTCGATAGCACTCGAGCACGATACTTGCTTCACTTCCGCTACTGCTGGCTCTTCTTTTACCGATGTACCGCCCAATAAAGAGAATATCTCACCTAAACTAAGTATCTGATCTTTCGTATAAGCCGCTAATACACAGTTATCAAATACAGATACAACTTTTTTATCTACGGATTTGCTTATCTTCAATGTATTAAACGCTGTATAGTTCTCTAAAGCGTACTGAATGTACTGCATGATATCACCTACTCGTTCAGATTTAATCGCAATCCGACACTGAAACTGGAAGCCGTCTCCCTTAATCTTCTCCTCTGCCTCGTCTATATAGGGCTTTAACGGCTCCGGTTGTATCTTACCTAACACACGAACAGCTCTATCCTGTAACTTACGGCCTAACGAAGACCAGGCAGGCTTCTCATTACCGTGTAAATAGCTATCGTACATATCAACTGCCCGATCTCTCCAACCATACTTTCTTCTTATCAACCATTGTACAAATACCTCTTCTTCTGCATATAAATCCAGCTCATATAAGTCCTGAAGGAACAGGCCGTTTTTACCCTGTTTTAAGGGGAGAAAGAACGCTTCCGATAAATACCCTTCGAAGAAGCTAAACGCCTCTGTAGGACGCTCTCTGTGCCTTAGAACAAGCTCCTCAGTGGTATCTACATAAGAAGGAGCTACTACATAAGTATTTGCCCCCTCATCGGTTAAGTGACACTCTACGCCGAAGACCGAATCGTTAATCTGATCCAGTACTTCGGTAAACTGTCCTTCTATATCCTCAGTAGGGATAAACACGTTAGCTAAGTTATGGTAGTCTGGGTATATCTTTTTAATTATCATCGTCTTCCCTCCTTAATGTGCTTCATCACCATTAAACTATTTGCAATTTGCATTCCTGAGCTGAACACTAAACTTGTAAGGTTAACAAGAATTAACAATGAAACTGTACCCATTTTAATCACTCCTTATTTTCTTTTTGGTTTTGGTGCGGACTTGCCTGGCTTTGGTACTGGCGGATGGAAACGCTGCATACGAGTCTTACCTACACGTTCCGGAGTCTGTAATCGCTCATGTACTTTCTTTACAACAGAAGTAGGTCTACGGATAATGTCTATAGTATCCTTAAAGTTACGAGCTGTCTTAGAAACTGTGGCCTTAGCTGGCGCATATACCTCATCAAATCCTCCACCACTATCCAAATGTCTAGCTACTATCTTAGGTGGCTGGGATAATCTGGAAAATCCACCTATAGTAACCAACAATTTTAAAATAAGCCCAGTGAACGTTGTTGGCGTAGGCAAACCGAAGATCATCCATCCGAGCACGAGTAGGAATAGAGAATAATAAACTTGAACTAAAGACAGATGCTTGACATTCTCTAACCATTGTGTATAATAGGACTTGTAGTTATCAAAGATAAATGCTGTAAGGGCTAATGGGGAGATTAGTCCAAGCATCATTAGATCGAAGAATCTACGACCGTTCTTCCATAAGATAGGGACGATTGTTGAGATAAGGACTACATCGAACAGGACAAGGGTAACAACTTCGAACGTGCTAATACTGCTTGGGAGGGCAACGTTAGCTAGTGTCTTAGCCCCCATCCCTGAAATGATGTCTGAAACCTTATTCAGCAGCTGGAACCCTTTTTGGAAGATATAAGGCATTGCTGTAGAGATACCTGCTACAAAGAACCAGCGTTTCATAATGGTCTTCAATTCCATCGGCTGAGCTTTCTTACCTTTCTTGTTGAACATGGGGATCATTCGTTTAATTCCCTCTAGGATGGTAAGAACAGATACAAGGCTGATAGAGAATAAGCTAAACATATACGTAGTGTTCTCAAACCATTCATTGTCAAATATCCATAAAGGTGTCTTCAAGATTAGATCAGAACACAATTCGTATAACCAAGCCATAAGGTTAACCGAGCCTTGTGCGATGTCGTGTGGAAGATTATCCCACCATTCACGAATTGTAGTGAGTAGTTCACCAATCTGACTCAATGTACCAGGGGCCTCTTTCGCAATCTCGACCGTAGAGTGAATATGGGTTTTTAGGTTAGTAGGGTTAGAGAGGGTAGCTGCATATGCGCTAGATGTTCGTGTAGTTATTAGTGTAGAGGAGATAACTGCGAAAGGGATCAATATTGCTTTTAAAATAGACTTCCTAGCGATGGTAAGTTTCTGAACATGTACTGGGCTAGATAAAACAGGATCATTACTGTTGGAACACTGACTAGTACTTGCACTAGACCCTTTATGATGTCTGTTGTGAGGTTTGTTGCCATGTCCCTTTTGTTCATCATGCGTAAAATTCCAGCAATTCCCAACATCACCATTGACATCGCAATCCCTGCGCTTACCGATATGGCCGCTAGAGAATAGCCCCACTGCATGATCTGGTCGGGAGTGATCCCTCCGCCCGTTACTTCTGCTGTTGCCGCAAATGCTCTCGGTGCCATTTGAATACTTGCCGCTAATACGACTGTTAACCCTCTTAGTAACTTCTTCAGCTTCTTTGCGTTTTTTATTTGTTGTGTGCTGCTGCCCGTTAGTACCTCCTCCTTTAGATTGTTTACCATAAAAAGCATACCGTCTTCCTTCGAACCCTTAACCGCTAATTCACTCACCGGACGAATATAAGAAACTCCTTCAACCATACCTTTAGCACCGATATTTATTTTCATAACTGATCTCTCCTTTAAGTTTAGTTTGTTATCTATTAATGTTTGAACCTGGTGTACGTTTCATATCGTTCATACGTTGACGGTAAGAATCTGAAGAAGAACCATAACCAGAGTCTCTATTGCTTCTTCTTGAGCTTGAATTAAATGAAGGTTCGAATTCGTGAAAATACTTAAACCCCGCTACTACTACCGAACCTGCCGCCATTACAACACCTACAGAAGCTCCTATTACTACAATTCCACTAATCATCATAATAAATCTCCCCTTTAGAATAAGAATGGTAAAACTATGTTAATGATAAAGCCTAACGTGTCTGCTGAATACTGAAGAAACAAATCTACAAAGTTAGTAGCCATTTCAGATAAACCATCGTTGAACTTCTCCATCGCTGTATTAAACAGTTCGGAAGGGTCTTTATGAGTATATATGTTACAGTCACCAGGATTAGGCATTTCAGGTTGATTAGTAGAGTGTATGTTAAGCGTTCCATCATTATTAACATATTGTTCCGGATTAATGAAATTATTTTGTTCATCTTTTAATCCTAGATGCAGATGAGCACCAAAAGAATGGCCTGTATCCCCTGATTCAGCTATAACGTCGCCTGCGTTAACGTGGTCGCCCTCTGAAACGTTGAACCTACTTAGGTGACCGTATATAACTTTGTGGCCATCTGCTGTCTCAATAAAGACTGTTTTACCTGAATTAACTGACCCATAGTCTGCTAGATGAACAGTACCTTCTTCGACAGCTTTCAACTTTGTTCCCTCGGGGTAAGCTATATCGATTCCTCGATGAGGAATTGCTCGGAAACCTTCTTGCTGATTAAATAGTGACGTTATTCTAAACATTTGGTGTTGCTCCTTTCGTTTCTTATATGTTATACTTATGTTATAGACAAGCTATACATAGGAGGACGAACAATGGAAGAAATCTGGAAATCACTTAAAGGTATTGTTGAGAAAGGGGATAACTACGAGATTAGTAATTTAGGTAGGCTACGAAATGCTAGCTCACTAAGAATTATTAAGCATTTTGTTACAGATAAGGGTTATTGCAAGGTACACTTATACTTACAAGGTACCCCTAAACCGTACTTCATACATAGGCTAGTTGCTTTAGCTTTTTTACCGAATCCTGAAAACTTAGAATCGGTTAATCATGATAATGGGAATAAGGAAGACAACCGATTAGCTAATCTTGAATGGATGACCAATGAAGATAACAGCCGTCATGCACATGCTACGGGACTGGTTCAGCAAACAGGTTCTCAGAACCCTTGTGCTGTATTAACTGAGGAGATCGTTAGAGATATAAAAGAATTATATGCTACCAGGTCTTATTCACAAAGGGCACTAGCTTTCAAATTTAATGTTTCCTTCCAAACAATTAATAATATTGTTAGAGGTAAATCATGGACACATGTAATAACTGATTTAGAAATGCCTACAGATACTATAGCTATTGGGTTTCGCAAAAATGCGGGTTCTGGTAACCTTCAATCTAAGCTAACAGAAGATAAAGTTCTAGAGATAAGAGCGATGTATGGTACAGGAAACTATACTTCGAGGGAATTAGGCAAAATTTTTAATGTATCTAAATCTGTTATTCTGAATGTGGTCAACTACAAAACTTGGAAACATGTTGAGTGATCTTCATGTTTCTTTTTTATCGATTTTAGCCTTAAAATTGACCCCTATTTGGGATGGCTATAAGCCCCTTATAAGACCCTAATACCATTCGACCCGCTTAAAAGATATATACGTAAAACCGCTCTATAGAGCCTTTTTCGAGAGGTATTTTCTGTAATACCCGGGTATTAAGGTATTAAGGTATTTGGGTAGTAAGGTATTTAAACAATGGAGGGGTTGTTGTCTAACTTAGTGACCTACTCTTTAAAAGTCATCCAAACGAGCTTTAATTTCCTCGTCCTTCACCTCTTTTTTATCCAATTTCAAGTCACTAAAGTCCAGGTTATTACTTTGTAATACAGGGGATGGTTCGACATTTCTAGGTACATACTGTACAGTAGCCCCTTGTGATTTAAATTTAATTCCGTCTCTTATCAATCCCCTTACGACGGAGGAAAAATCCTCCATCTCAATCAGGGGTTCCAAATACTCAATAATATCCTGATCCTTTCGGTCTCTAAGGTATAGTGTGCGACGAATAGCCATGTCATCGTACCCCTCTAGCAGCTTTCTTTGACTGTCTAATGCCATATTTACGAAGACCGTTTACATTTGCATACCTATCTAGGAACCTAGTGTTAACTCCTTGAACCTGACCCTCTAGGTATGGTCTAAGCAGGGTAGAACCACCACCAGTGAATATGAGTGTATTTACAAAGCTCCAAGAGTCTAATAACAGCGTGTGTAGTGTAGATATAATATCATCTGCATGAGCACGATATGTGCGGTCTAGGATCGGGCTAATATCCATTCCCTTTATGGAGCCGGTATGGATAATACTAGGTAGCTTACCGCTAGGGATCGCAGAGCCTAACTTTTCCTCTAAGGTACGGCCGATCTGTAAATAAGATTTAAACATCCCTAAGTTGTTCTGCAGAGACAATTCTTCCTGCTCCTCTAATGCGTCTACTGTAAGAATGTTAAGTGTACGAGAGCCGATATCCACTAATACGTTAAACCCTTTTGCCATTGACATGTCGGTTATATCTCCTGTGTCATCTAGTATGATGTCACACAAGCTACCAAACGGCTGCTTCTTAATGTTCACATCTTCTACGTTAATTACCTTTTCAAAGAAGTGAGTTCCATCTGTAGAAAGCTTAACTTCATGTGTACCAACTACCTGCTGGATTAAATCAAACCGTCTTTCAGGTGTATCAAACTTTAAAGGTAAGTTCATCATAAGCAGGTTAACAACTTCCCGGTTTCCTGTACACATAAGTCCTAGCACTGTTTTTAGAAGAATGTTAGAGTTATTGGTGTTATGCTTATGATCTGCTGCATTCCATCGGATAGAAGGGTCTAACTTCACTGCGTAGTCACCTACTACATATCGTTCTTCATCAACCTCTACTGCAATGTACTTTAGCTTGTTATCTTTTCCGAAGTCCTCTTTAGGCTTTGGCTTGAATGAAGTAACAAAGGAAGGAATATGCTCTGTTACTCCATTGCTACTATACTTTGAATCTCCGTAACCATCATCGTAACCCTTTACCACTAAGTTTTCAGCTTTTTTCATTGTAAATCGCTCCTTTTGTGTGAGGAAGTAAGAGTGTTAATTACTTCCTCTGATTTTGTAATACCTTTTGTATACTTCATATATACGTCGATCCAGATAAATATTGCACGTACTAATAAAAAAAAATTAAAAAAAAAAGAAGAGGGGTTTAATCCTCTTCTACATCCACCTTCTTAATATCCAAATCAACACTGAACCGGTGCTCTAGGTTACGGATGATTTCTTCCTTCATAACACCGGCCACAAAATCTTTAAAGTTATCTTTATCTGATTGACTATGGTACCATATATGACCATTAACTTTAGGGTACCTATTTTCTCTAACAGCCGCTGCCATCTCGTTCTCGATAACCTGAGTGATTGTTTTATAGATGAAAGGACGATTGTTATCTACAATTTTATGAATCTCCTCTCGAGCAATTTCACGAAAAACGTCTAAAACCTCTTCTTTAGTTACCCCTACTTCGTTATGGATGATATTTCGTACTTCCTTATAGCCTTTTTTCCATTTATCTGCGCTCATTATAGTTTCACTCCTTCGATATTCCCTACTTTAAAGAAATCGGGTTTATAATTGAACTCTTCCATCCACTTCATTAATGTATCATTGAGACGGGACTCTAGCGCAGTAAAAGCCTCTTGGTCTACTCGGTCTAGGTAACCTTCTGCGGCTTCTCCTACCTCTTCATACACCTGCTCGGAAACCATCTCTAATATATTGTCAACGTCTATATTAACGTGAGTGATAGGGTCTGTTACTTGACCAACGTAAACGACTTCCCCTTCATCCTCTTGTGCCCTTGCGTCTTCAATTGCCTCTTCTTTAGTGTTGAAGTAGTCGTATGGGCGGAAAACCTCTTCACTTGTATCCCAAATCCATTTACCTTCTTTAGCCTGTGCCATTATTTCTCCTCCTTCTTCATTTCCTCAATAATAACCTGAATATCCCTTATAATTGTTTCCGCCGCTGCTATATTTTCAAATACAATTTGTATAGGCTGTTCAGCAGGTGACTTATCTTGATCTTGCATATTACCTAGAAGAAGAACTCCATGCCCAGAGTGAACTTCTATATTTGCACTTACAAACACTGTACCTCTGCCTAGCCTAGCTTCGAAGGTTGTGCTATTTCCTATTCTACTTTGCATAATCATTTATTTATCCCCCTCTTTCCCGTTCAATCCCTTGTCAACTGCATTGCCTATTTCTATAAAGGCAGTAATCGCTAATGCAAGAATTACACATACCTTTGTACTGTACTCCCCTACGTTAGATTGACCGTACATATGATTGTTATAAATCGCCCATACAGAACCAGCTACCATGTAGAAGAAAAAGAACTTACCTAGGATACTGAACATACTCACATCTCCTCGTAGTAGTAAATAAGCCCGCTGTGATCTTCGTTTACACGTTGCTTTAAATAGTAACGGGTAGTTTTTATTCTATTGTTTAAATCTGGTGGAGCCTCTGAGAAGTAAGTAGTCGGGTTCTGCTGCACAGCAACTTGAAACTCATGACCTTTCTTCTCGCGACACTCTACGCAAGCACACTTAATGTCATGCGTAATCTCTGTCTTATCCATTTCAGCTTGTAAGCTCTGTGCTTTTTGTTCGCGTAAGGCCGTATAGATAAAATCGAAACGGTTTTCACTAACCAAATGGAAATACTGGTTAATAACGGAGCGCATTGTTTCTCTTTCCACATATCTACGACCTTCTCTAAGCTCTCCTACCGTGATGTTATGTATCGCTGCGATGTCTGTTATGAGTTGCATTAATCGAGTAGCGTATCGGTGAGCTAGACTCTTATCCGATAGGTGCTTGATGATAACCTCATCTGGATCACGCTCAGATGGAACACTACTTTCTAACTTACCATCGAACACCTCACTATTAAACTGGTACCAAATCCACAATCGATTGATAATCGATTGTTTAGGGTCAGGATAAACCCGACCCATATAGAAGTTCTCAAATTTCATTACCAATCTCCCTCCGAATACTCCATATAGGTTATTTCGATCTTCTCACCTGTAACAGGCTCACATGTATCTCTGTAGCATAACATTTTCCAGAAAGAGGAGAAGCAGGCGTGCATCCCATCTCCTTGGTCTCCTCTACCCTTCATCCAGAAAGTTTCTCTCATTGAATGCCACCCCAATCTCTTGTTTGAACAATCGTGTTTCCATTTGTAATCGATTCAATACGTTCCATAGGGATCAGAACAACAAAGTCGGTATTAACAAACCGCTCTGTTGACCCCTTAGCTGCTTTCCCTCTATTATACTTAGTAAGCTCGATGTATCCGAAGTACACTCTAACATGACCATGCGGATCGGCCATCGATTTAATATTATGTCGAGGGTCTTCTTTACATTTTTTCGTGTAGTCTGCTACAATCTGTTGAAGTCTTTCAACTATACTACTCATCGTCTTCCTCCTCGGATGTGTCTACAGCATTACCACAAGTAGTGCAAGTGACTTTGAAGGAGAACTTATGCGGCTGATTAGAACCGCATTTCTCGCAATATTCTTTTTCGATTATATAAGGCATTATTATTCATTCTCCTCATAGTTATCTAATGTCCATTCAAATCCTACAGCTTTCATTAACATGTTCATTGTTTCAACACCAGGGATAATGTCTCCTTGGAAGATAGCCTCTACTGTATCGTAAGGTAGCCCTGCCTCGTCTGCTAACCTATCCTGTGACCATTTCAAGCGATCCTGGCGGGCCATTACCTTACCCAATGAATCTAGTACGAACTTGCGGTACGGATCAGTCTCCCATAGTTCCTGTTGTACGTCTGTGAATGTCTTAATCTTTGCCATTTGTTTCTCCTCCTGTTTAACTCTCATTTTATCACTTAGGAAGCTGTACAACTTCTCGGTGAATATGTCCATTATATCCCACCATCCCTACCCTTTGCAAGAATTTATTTACTAAAAGTCAATCCTCTTTAAAGATAAAGTAGCCGATACCAATTCCCAGGATTACAGGGTAAAAGTCATTCCAGTACTCCGCAGCACGATGATAACCTGCTTCGTTTGTGATCCCATAAATTACAGCACCTATAAATGTTGATACTAAAATCCATAAAATTAGCTTACCAGTTTTACTCATTACTTTAACTCCCTTCCTTTCTTGTCTGTTCTTATATAAGTGATATCGCAGCAAATTTTCCT
>Ga0209463_1001732_pt1 | contig 12845 bp, 11 predicted proteins | sample AgamicMgSfrz_FD_187169 | JGI IMG/M metagenome (GOLD analysis project Ga0209463, IMG submission 187169) | Agave microbial communities from Guanajuato, Mexico - Mg.Sf.rz (SPAdes) (version 2) | ecosystem: Host-associated > Plants > Phyllosphere > Phylloplane/Leaf | place: Guanajuato, Mexico... | reverse complement strand
AGGGACACGAGACTTGAAGGCCGACTTCACTATTAAACAATAACTCTAGCATCAGTGTGCTACGTCCGCAGAGCGGTCGTAGCGCAATTGCTTACAATCCTACTTTTACACTATTTTCACTTCAGGCAAAGTTGCTTGGCCAGGACTGCGCTACCCAGTTGTAGTAGCACTATTTTAGGATGGTGGCTAAACATTCTCAATAGTTCTAAAGGATGGCACAAGTTGAAGGCTTAATGGGCGATGATAATAAGACTAATAATTTCCAGGATTAGTATCTTATTCTGATGGAGCACTCAAGCAGTCTTATTCATCTCAACCTTTTAAGGTGAGAAATATGTCGCTGCACCGAGCAGAATCTGGTAGAGAAGAAAGGAAATAGGTCTTTATACTAGTTTGCAATATGTTTGCAAACTATCCTTACGCTAAGAGAGAGGAGAAATAAAAAATGACAATGGAAATGATTCTTGCCCTTGGTATCTTGATCCTGATGATTGTTATGATTATGTCAGACAAATTTGCCTTTGGCGCACCACCAATCCTGGCCTCCCTTCTGCTAGTAGTCACCGGTCTGTCTACTGTTCAGGAGGCTTTCGCAGGCTTCGTTAACCCAAGTGTTATCATGGTCGCTGGCTTTATGGTTGTGATGGCGGGACTAATGAAGACAAGCTTGATTAGTAAGGTTCAGTCTTCTATGCTCGATTTGGTAAATAAGGGCGGTTATAAGAGTTATGCATTTTTACTAGTGGTAGTAATGCTTGGTGCTAGTTTAGCAGGTACCGGTTCTACTGGTTACTATGTACTCATTCTATCGTTGATATCTACTATCCCTTACAATAAAAAAATGCCGACATCCAAACTGATGATGCCTTTGGGATTTGCTACTAACCACCCTTTGATTCCTTTCAATGTGGCACTCTTATATGGTGTAACTGTCAGCGTATTAGAAACAGCGGGTTATACCGACGGGCTTTCTATGACAAAATTTGCAGTAGTGAATTTTATCTTGTCACTTGGTTTCTTGTTATGGAGTTTGATAGCTTATCGTCTTCTACCGGACCATCCGATTACAGAAGATACTGCATATAATGAAGTGGCAGTAACGACTGAGATTAATGCTATGCCTACATGGAAAGAGTATTCCACCATTGCTGCATTTATGGTCAGTGTTGTTGGGATGATGCTTATGAACGTGCTGGGCAATGCTGCCTATGTAATCCCTGGCCTTGCAGGAGCATTTTTACTAATGATCAACGTACTTGACTTTAAGGAAGTCCGAGATAATATGGGTGCACCTGTAATCCTTATGATGGCTGGTGTTATCGGAGTTGCTGACGCCCTGGCTAACTCTGGATTTACAGCTATGATCGGAGAGTTTGTTGCGAACTCATTGGGTACTAATATCCATCCATTCATTCTTATCTTTATCTTCGCCCTTCTAACAAGTACATGTGCTACTTTTACGGGTTCAAATATGGGTGCAGTATACATCTTTGCTCCAATTGCTATAGCAACAAGCATTAGTTTGGGACTTAATCCTACTGCGGCGGCAATTGCAGTTGTAGTATCTGGATGGAATGGCGGTTTCATGCCAGTCGATGGTATGCCTGCTATGATTTTAGGCATGGGTAAATATAAGCTTCCACAGTTCTGGTTGTTCACAGTACCTATGTACCTAATCCGTATTTTTGCTCTAAGTGTAGGTGCTATTATTATGTTCCCTGTAAGCTGATAAAGGGACCGAGGGAACAGTTGGATTAAGTGTGTTAGTGAAGAAATTACTACAGAGACTTTGAGACCACCTAATCCTTAGAAAACCGCCTTTGTTTGTAAAAACGAAATGACCTTGATTGATTCCAGTTCAGGGAGAAATTCTTTAACAGATGGAAATGGAGTCGGAATAAAAGAGTAGAATAAGGATTAGTGTATGTTTTTGACTGTATTAGTATTAAATTATGTGACCGCAAGTGAGTACTGGAATTTTGAAAGCGGATACAGATGGATGTTATATCGATTTCGCAAGGATTAAATGGTTGGGATCTCCACTGGTGGGATTGAACCTTAATTCCAGACAAGAAAAGGAAAGAATAAAACAGGAATAAATGTGCACAAAAACTTATGAACGCTTTATAGAAGTATTGTAATTGGGAATATGGAAACATCTCAATTATCTTTATTAAACAAACCTCATTTAGTTATCGTACTGTTATCGTACTATATCTAAATGAGGTTTTTATTTGTTTTAATATTAAACTAAAGTATATAAGACTTCAAATAGTGAATGAAGAGATAAAGAATTAGAATAGGACCGGAGTTAGTAAAGTGAACACTTAAAATTGGATAAATTTAGTTATTGTGATTGAAAACCTTTACAGGTCTTTGGATGTGTTTTTATTCATGAGTGAGACGGAATTGTAATTCTTTGGCAACGTTTCCATCCTTGGTTTAATCAAACTAATCGAAGAAACAGTGAAAAAGTAGCAACGCTTTAACACGGAAATGTAGCAAAAAGAATGTGTGAGAAAATCTAACAGGTTGCTTGCAGGACTATTAGGTAGCCGAGTAAACTAGGCACAAGTATATTATCGGAATAATCCGAATGTTTTGAGGGGGCTGCCAGTTATGTTAAAGCGAAAGTTAATCTTGATTGGAAATGGAATGGCCGGAATTAGGACGATAGAGGAAATATTAAAACTTGATCCGGATGGATTTGATATTACCGTTTTCGGAAGTGAACCGCATCCGAATTATAACAGAATCCAATTATCAAAGGTTTTGCAAGGAGATACAACCGTTGCCGATATTACATTGAATGATTGGAAATGGTATGAAAACAACAATATTCGCTTATATCCAGGAGAAAGCGTAATTAATATTGATACAAAAAAACAGATTGTATGTACAGATAAAAACCGCGAAGAGTCTTACGATAAGTTAATTATCGCAACGGGATCTAATCCATTTATGTTACCTTTACCTGGTTCAGATAAACAAGGTGTGACTGCATTTCGTGATATCAAAGATTGTGAAACAATGATGCATTACTCAAAAATGTATAAGAAAGCTGCAGTTATCGGAGGAGGTCTACTTGGCCTTGAAGCAGCTCGTGGTTTGCTTAATCTTGGCATGAAGGTAGACGTTATTCACATTAATGAATATATTATGGAACGGCAATTAGATAGAGAGGCAGGTAAACTGTTACAAAAAGAGTTAGAAAATCAAGGCATGAACTTTTTATTAAATAAACAGACAACTGAAATTCTTGGGAAAAAACAGGTAACAGGATTACGTTTTAAAAACGGCGAAAAGATTGCAGCAGACTTAGTTGTTATGGCAGTCGGAATAAAACCTAATGTTGAATTAGCTGAAAAATCTGGCATTCCTATAAATCGAGGTATTGTTGTAAATGATTTTATGGAAACGGAAATTCCTAATATATTTGCAGTCGGTGAATGTGCTGAGCACAGGGGAATGGTATACGGCTTAGTTGCCCCGCTTTATCAACAGGGGGAAGCGTTAGCTAAGCGTATTTGCAGTATATTCAGTGAGGGATACAAAGGATCGGTTCTTTCTACACAATTAAAGGTGTCTGGTGTAGATGTCTTCTCGACTGGGAAAATCAGGGAGGATGAGAATACCAAGGCAATTAAAATGTTAGATGATTGGAATGGAATCTATAAAAAAATCATTGTAGAGCAAGGGAAAATAACTGGAGCAGTCCTATTCGGAGATACCAAGGAAGGCAATCGATTATTAAATTTAATTAAAAATGGTGCAAATATCGAAGAATACACCGAATCCAATCAGACGGAAGAATCAGGATCCAGCTTAGTAGCCCAAATGACAGATGATGAAGTAGTATGTGGATGTAATGGCGTAACGAAGGGGAACATTGTAGCAGCTATTAAAAATGAGGGACTTACAACAGTTGAACAAGTGAAGGGGTGTACGAATGCATCACGTTCATGTGGTTCATGTAAGTCTTTAGTTTCAGATATATTGGAATTTACACTTGGTGATAAATATAGGGAAGATCAAAAAGAATCCATTTGTGCTTGTACCACTTTAACAAGAGATGAAGTTGTTCATGAAATGAAAGAAAAGCATCTTACACATCCAAGGGAAGTTATGAATGTATTGGGATGGAAAAATGATGAAGGATGCTCTAAATGCAGACCAGCATTAAATTATTATTTAGGAATGCTTAACCCGACGGAATATAAAGATGAAAGGGAATCCCGTTTTGTGAATGAAAGATTGCATGCAAATATTCAAAATAATGGCACCTTTAGTGTTATACCAAGAATGTATGGTGGTGTTACCAATGCAGATGATCTTAGAAAGATTGCTGATGTAGCAGATAAATACAATGTTAAAATGATTAAATTAACTGGCGGACAGCGTATTAATTTGCTCGGCGTCCAAAAGCAAGACTTACCAAGTATTTGGGCAGAACTTGGTATGCCATCTGGGCATGGTTATGCTAAGGGATTACGTACAGTAAAAACTTGTGTTGGGGCTGACTTCTGTCGTTTTGGTACACAAGACTCAGTAGGAATGGGGATTGAGTTAGAGAAGAAATTCGAAGGGTTAAATGGACCACATAAAATAAAAATGGCTGTATCAGCATGCCCAAGAAACTGTGCTGAAAGTGGTATTAAGGATGTTGGAGTTGTTGGGTTAGATGGGGTTTGGGAACTGTATGTAGGAGGTAATGCAGGTACAGATCTTAGGGAAGGTGATTTACTCGTTAAGGTTAAAACAAAAGATGAGGTACTTGAATGGACGGGTGCTTTTTTACAGTATTATAGAGAAACAGCAACTTATTTAGAAAGAACGTCCGTTTGGGTTGGCCGTCTTGGTATTGAGAATGTTAAGGAAAAACTTGCAGATAAAGGCTTCCGCGATCAATTGAATAAACGGATGGATATCACTTTAGAAACGGTTCAAGAACCATGGAGTGAAACACTTAAGGATGAAAATTTAGTGAAACGACTTTATGAAACAGTTAATGTTCCAGTAGCTTCTAAATGATAGGTAGGGGGAGTAATTGTGAAAAATACATTAGGAAGAGTGTTAATCGGAAAATATTCAGATCTACCAGAACGCTTGGGGAAAACAGCTTTAATTGGAAAAGAAGAAATTGCGTTATTTAAGCTAGCAAATGGGGATGTCCGTGCTATTGAAAATCGATGTCCTCATAAAGGTGGGGTACTTGCAGAGGGAATGGTTAGCGGAGAACATGTCTTTTGCCCGATGCATGATTGGAAAATTAATGTGTGTGACGGCCAGGTTCAAGCGCCGGATCATGGCTGTGTAAAAGCATATAAAGTGGAAGTGGAAGAGAACCTTGTATACATTGTCATCTGATTTTACAAAAGGAGGAATACCATGTCATTCGTAAAGACAGATCAAGTAGTGCAGGGCATGATTGAGGCTGGTGAAGCAAAAGCGAAATTATCTGTAGTAGATATGTTAATTCGAGGGGGGCTAGCAGGGGCCCTTCTTGGGTTTGGTACAACATTGGCATTTACAGCTGAAATTCAAACGGGATTGGGGATTTTTGGAGCAATTTTATTTCCGGCTTGTTTTGTATTAGTCATCCTACTAGGGCTTGAATTAGTAACAGGGAATTTTGCGTTAATACCTTTAGCTGTTTTAGAAAAAAGGGTTTCCATTTTCCAAATGCTTTCAAACTGGTTTTGGGTCATAATTGGTCATTTAATAGGAGCAGGACTGTATGCCTTTCTATATGTAATCGCAATAACACAATTTAATCATGTAACAGACAATGCTATTGCGACAAAAATTATGGCAGTTGCAGAAGCAAAAACGCTGTTGTATGCAAATCTTGGCAGTGATGGTTTAATCGTCGTCTTTGTGAAAGCATTACTTTGTAATTGGATGGTAACATTAGGAGCAGTCATGGCGATGACATCGACAAATACAATTGGGAAAATTGTTGCGATGTGGTTGCCGATTTTAATCTTCTTTGCCCAAGGATTTGAACATGCTGTCGTCAATATGTTTGTGATTCCTGCAGGGATGATGTTAGGGGCGGATGTTTCGTTAGCTGATTGGTTGCTATGGAATCAGTTCCCAGTACTATTTGGAAATCTAGTAAGTGGCGTTGTATTTACAGGCCTAGCATTATACTATACTCATCATAAAGTGAAAAAGAAAAATAGGATGGCTGTATCAAAGAAGGAAACTTACATTACTGAAACATAACATGGGGATTTTAGGGGAGGAATGATGATGGGGAAAGTATATATAGTTGGAGCGGGCCCTGGAAATCCCGACTTACTTACAATTAAAGGTTTGAAATGTATTCAGCAGGCCGATGTTATTTTATATGATCGTTTAGTCAATAGAGAATTGTTACGGGAAGCAAAATCAGGTACAGAATTCATTTATTGTGGTAAACAGCCAAAATTTCATACAATGCCACAAGAAATGATCAATCAGCTATTGGTGCAATATGCTCGCTTAGGAAAAGTGGTTACAAGACTCAAAGGGGGAGACCCTTTTGTGTTTGGCAGAGGGGCGGAAGAGGTAGAGGAATTGGTGAAGAACAATATTCCCTATGAAGTCGTACCAGGTGTAACAGCTGGGATAGCTGCCCCAGCTTATGCTGGAATTCCCATCACACACAGGGAACTTGGTAATTCATTTGCAATCATTACGGGTCATTGCAAAACTGGAGAACCAACAGATATTAAGTGGGAAAGTCTTGCTAATGCGGTGGATACATTAGCTATCTATATGGGAGTAGGGAATTTGCCATATATATGTGAGCAATTAATGAGGCATGGAAAGCGGGAAGATACACCTGTTGCAATTATTCAAGAAGGTACCACATATGGACAAAAAACAGTAACAGGTACAATTGGAACCATTGTAAGTATTGCTCAAAAAACAAAGATAAGGAATCCAGCGATGATTGTGGTTGGAGAGGTTGTTAGCTTCAGAAATAGAATAGAACAAATTCAAGAGGCGAACAAAAAAGTCACCATGGGACAATTTCAGGAAGCTAACTAAATGAAGAGGTTGATTATGCAAGCTATTCTTACAGGAAGCAATTGACTTGTTTCCAAAAGGCGATAAAACTTGTAGATGTACCTATTTAAAAGGGACTGTATTTTGAATGGGCAGTCCAACTATTTTAGTGGGATTAAATCATTTGTATTAAATCGCTACGAAGATTTCAGTTGTACCATCCTGCTTTTAACAGCAGTCCACGTTAAAATAATATTACCGTGGTTTTTAAGAAGCAAAGGAATGTTCAAAACGGAGAATTTCAGTACGGCAATCACTAGGTGTACAGAAAAAGTGAGTTTTAATTTAGTAGAAAGAATAGAAAAACATACCCAGCATAGAGAAAAAGCAGGAATTCCTCTTGCTGGTGGGGGAAGTAGCGATCTTGATGCTGTAAAGACACACAACGAATTGCGGAGTTATTACATGAGTAAATAAAGTCTCTGTTAACAGATGGTTCTGACTGCTGCTACCCCAAAATGTAAAAACAATACATACAGAAGAGTAGTATTTTGTTCATTTCAAGAAATGTTCTTTGTTATCACCTGAGCAATTATCACAATGCAAATATTTAAGGAAGGATAGGGATAACATCTAGTCTATTCTAGAAGCGGTTTTAAGGAATTTAGACGAAGAATGGTCAAAGTTAGTTGTTGCGTGTGAAAAAAAAGTATGTTACTATGTGTGTAACCGGTTACACAAGAGAGGTGAATCGATGGCTACTATACGGGATGTTGCGAAAAGAGCTGGAGTATCGGTGGCGACCGTTTCTAGAGTATTAAACAATAAAGGGTATGCACATGAAGATACTAGGAAGCTAGTAAACGAGGCAATTAAAGAATTAAATTACAAACCAAATGAAGTGGCAAGATCTCTTTATAAAAAAAAATCAAGGTTAATAGGATTATTGCTTCCAGATATCAGAAACCCCTTCTTTCCTGAGTTAGCTCGCGGGGTAGAGGATGAGATGCAGGAGCAGGGACTCCATTTAATTATTGGAAATGCTGATGAAAAACTTGAAAAAGAAATAGATTACATACAGACTTTTAAACAAAATAATGTCATAGGGATTATTTCAGCAACAAATCAGGCTGAAACAAAACTTTATGAAAACTTATCTTTTCCTGTCGTATTACTAGATCGGATAACAGGTAGTTATCCTTCTGTTTATGCAGATGGATTGGATGGGGGAAAAAAGGCAGCACAAGAAATGGTTAGAAGAGGAAGTAAGCGAATCGCTTTACTGAAAGGACCTATTGAATTAAGGACAGCGCAGGACAGGTTCAAAGGTGCAGTTGATGAGCTGTGTAATGCTAATGTGGATTTTCAGGTTATTACTTCATCATTTGGCTTTAATGATGCTGAAAAAATGGCTAAAACTTTATTTGAGAAATTTCCTGAAACAGACGGGATAATTGCTAGCAACGACCTTAGTGCAGCAGCGATATTACATGAGGCACTACGAATAGGAAGATCAATTCCGGATGATTTACAAATTATTGGATATGATGATATACCGCTTAGCAAGCTGCTGTTTCCGTCACTTTCTACTATTAGACAGCCTGCTTACGATATGGGAAGAGAAGCAGCGAAATTATTAATGAACATTATTGATAATAAACCGTTAGCGCAAAAGAATATCCAAATGCCTGTCACCTTTATTGAAAGGCAAACGACAAGAAAGGTTGAGAAAAATGATTAAAATGACGATTATAGGTAGTTCTTCTATAGATTTAGTTGTAACCGCTTCAAAACGACCAAATCAAGGGGAAACCATTATTGGAGAGAGCTTTAAGACAGTCCCTGGTGGCAAAGGGGCTAATCAGGCTGTCGCAGCTGCTAGGCTGGGTGCGGAAGTGTATATGGTCGGAAGTGTTGGTGACGATGAGTTTGGTAAACAAATAGTTAATAATTTCACTTCAAATGGTGTAATTACTACCTATGTGAAACCGGTTACACATTCAGAAACAGGAACTGCGCATATTACCTTAGCGGATGGCGATAACAGTATTATCGTAGTGAAAGGTGCTAATGATTATGTTACACCTGAATTAGTTGAAAAGGCACTCGATGTCATACGTAAATCAGACATTGTACTAATCCAGCAAGAAATTCCTGAGGAAACAGTAGAATATGTAACAGAAATTTGCTTTGCAAATGATGTGCCATTATTACTAAATCCAGCACCTGCAAGACCTATTAGTAAGGCTGTCATTGAAAAGGTAGCTTATCTTACACCGAATGAATCGGAAGCTGCTATTCTTTTTGAGAACAAGGATATCCATGAAATATTAAAAGAGTTTCCAAATAAATTATTGGTTACAGAAGGTAAAAACGGAGTTCGTTACTATGATGGCGAAAATGAAAACCTTATCCCTTCTTATCCAGTTGACACCGTTGATACAACAGGTGCAGGAGATACCTTTAATGCAGCTTTCGCTGTTGCAGTAGCTGAGGGTAAAAGCATGGAAGACAGCATTCGTTTTGCTAACCGGGCTGCCTCTTTGTCTGTGACAAAATTTGGTGCACAAGGTGGTATGCCAACAAGAGAAGAAGTAGAAGGGAGTTTATAACATTGAAACGTAATGGAATTTTAAACAGTCACATTGCAAAGATTTTAGCTGATCTAGGTCATACCGATTATATTGTAATCGCAGATGCTGGTTTACCAATTCCAGATGGTGTTCAAAAGATAGATTTAGCAATCAAAGCCGGCATTCCTTCCTTTATAGATGTAGTGAATGCCGTGGAAGAGGATATGGTTATTGAAAAAGTGATAATTGCCTCTGAAATAGAAGCAGGAAACCCTGAACATGCCAGCTACATAAAGGATAAATTCGCTGACAAGGAAATTGAAAACGTTTCCCACGAAGAGTTTAAACAATTAACGAAACAAGCAAAAGCAGTCATTCGTACGGGGGAGATTACACCATATGCAAACTGTATTTTACAATCAGGAGTATTTTTCTAATAAATGAGGTGATAAATATGCGAATTACAATGGAAAATATCCATAAAGCATTTGGAACAAATCAAGTTCTAACAGGTGTTGATTTTGATTTGCTGGATGGGGAAGTACATGCCCTGATGGGGGAAAATGGGGCAGGAAAATCAACGATGATGAACGTACTTACAGGACTGCATGCCCGTGATAACGGGAAAATCACCATTGACGGAGAGGAAACTTATTTTAAGAACCCAAAAGAAGCGGAGCAAAGTGGAGTCACCTTTATTCATCAGGAATTAAATATCTGGCCTGATATGACTGTTCTAGAAAACTTATTTATTGGCAAGGAAAGAAAAAATTCTTTTGGCTTCTTAAAAACGGCTGAAATGAAAGCGTTAGCAAAAAAGCAGTTTGCTAGATTAGCTGTATCCATTCCGTTAGATAAAGAGGCGGGAAGCTGTTCTGTTGGGGAACAGCAAATGATTGAAATTGCTAAGGCATTAATGACAGAAGCAAAAGTTATTATCATGGATGAACCTACTGCTGCTCTGACAGAAAGAGAAATCAGCAAACTGTTTAATGTGATCTCTTCCTTAAAGAAGGAAGGCGTCTCAATCGTATATATTTCGCATCGCATGGAGGAGATTTTCTCCATTTGTGACAGGATTACAGTCATGCGTGATGGGAAAACCGTTGACACGAAGGCTATTCCAGAAACAAATTTTGATGAGGTTGTTAGGAAAATGGTTGGCAGAGAATTAACGGACCGATATCCTGACCGAAATCCTAAACCAGGTGAAACCGTTCTTCAAGTAAAGGGTTTAACAAAAAAAGGCTTTTTTGAAGAGATAAACTTTTCAGTTTGTGCTGGAGAAATAGTTGGAGTTTCAGGCTTGATGGGAGCCGGTCGAACAGAAATCATGAGGGCCATTTTTGGTCTTGATACTATCGATGGCGGTGAAATTTGGCTGAAAGGTAAGAAAACGACGATTAAAACACCGGAACAGGCTGTTAAGTTAGGTATCGGCTTCATTACAGAGGATCGCAAGGACGAGGGGTTAATTCTTGATTTCTCTATAAGAGATAATATCGTATTGCCGACGCTTGCAAGCTTTGCTCCAAAAGGGATTATCCAGGAAAAAAGTGAGACAGACTTTGTTAATATGCTCATCAAACGCTTAACAGTAAAAACGGAATCCAAAGATATTGCTGTCGGAAGGCTTTCTGGGGGAAATCAGCAAAAAGTGGTCATTGCCAAGTGGGTAGGAATCGGGCCGAAATTGCTGATATTGGATGAACCAACTAGAGGAGTAGATGTTGGAGCGAAGAGAGAAATTTATCAACTAATGAATGAATTAACAGATCGGGGTGTAGCTATTATCATGGTATCTTCAGAATTACCTGAGATCCTTGGAATGAGTGATCGAATTCTCGTCGTTCATGAAGGGAAAATAAATGGTGAATTATTGAAAGATGATGCAACCCAAGAAAAAATTATGACATTAGCAACAGGAGGTCAATAAAATGAATTCCATCAATACAGTGACACAGCCTAACAAGACAAATATGATGAATGCAATTACCCAAAAGTTAGGACCATTACTAGGTTTGTTTTTATTAGTTGTTATCGTGTCTATTTTAAATCCAAGCTTTCTAGAGCCTTTGAATCTATTAAATTTATTAAGACAGGTTGCAATTAATGCACTTATTGCTTTTGGTATGACTTTTGTTATTTTAACAGGAGGAATTGATTTATCTGTCGGGGCTATCCTTGCTTTATCTAGTGCTTTGACAGCAGGAATGATGGTAGCTGGAGTAGACCCAATTATTGCAATTATAGTGGGATGTATTCTTGGTGCCTTGATGGGAATGGTAAATGGATTATTCATTACCAAAGGGAAAATGGCCCCATTTATTGCTACACTAGCAACAATGACGATTTTTAGAGGATTAACACTTGTTTATACTGGTGGAAACCCGATTACGGGTCTTGGTGATAATTATCTGTTTCAGTTATTTGGCCGTGGTTATTTTCTAGGAATACCTGTACCAGCAATTACAATGATCCTTGCATTTGTTATTTTATTCATTCTACTTCACAAAACTCCATTTGGCCGAAAAACATATGCGATTGGTGGAAATGAAAAAGCAGCTTTAATTTCAGGAATTAAAGTACCAAAAGTAAAAATCATGATTTATAGTCTTTCAGGAATGCTTGCAGCTTTGGCAGGAGCGATTCTCACATCTCGTTTAAATTCGGCCCAGCCTACAGCTGGTACTTCATATGAGCTTGATGCCATTGCAGCAGTTGTATTAGGGGGGACGAGCCTTTCGGGGGGAAAAGGGAGGATTTTTGGCACACTTATAGGTGCTTTAATTATCGGTACCTTAAATAACGGTTTGAATCTACTTGGAGTATCATCTTTTTACCAAATGGTAGTTAAGGGGATTGTTATATTAATTGCAGTATTACTTGATCGTAAAAAGTAGTATAGGGAGAGATCACGATGAAAAAACTAATTGTTATATGTCTATCACTAACACTTTTGCTCCTAAGTGCTTGTTCCATGCAACCGCCTACATGGGCAAAACCAGATAAAAAAGAAAATTTAAAAGATATTAAAATTGGCTTATCAGTTTCCACATTAAACAACCCATTTTTTGTTTCTCTAAGAGATGGAGTTGTTAAGGAAGCTGAAGCCTTAGGGATGGAAGTTATTATTGTCGATGCACAAAATGATTCGGCAAAACAAGTTAATGATGTGGAGGATTTAATTCAGCAAGGTGTTGATGCTTTGCTCATTAATCCAACTGATTCTGCTTCTATTTCAACTGCTGTTCAATCAGCGAATAATATTGGCAT
>Ga0209463_1001731_pt1 | contig 12852 bp, 9 predicted proteins | sample AgamicMgSfrz_FD_187169 | JGI IMG/M metagenome (GOLD analysis project Ga0209463, IMG submission 187169) | Agave microbial communities from Guanajuato, Mexico - Mg.Sf.rz (SPAdes) (version 2) | ecosystem: Host-associated > Plants > Phyllosphere > Phylloplane/Leaf | place: Guanajuato, Mexico... | reverse complement strand
GGACCGGCATTTTCTGAATGAAGTATTCGAAAACGAACAGATTGAGCAGGTCGTTCACTTTGCAGCCAACTCGCTTGTCGGAGAATCAATGGAAAATCCCTTGAAGTATTACGACAATAATGTGTTCGGCACGCAGGTTCTGCTGGAAACAATGAAAGAGCATGATGTAAAACATATTGTGTTTTCTTCTTCTGCTGCTACGTACGGGGAGCAAAAACAAATGCCAATTACAGAGGACGCGCCAACCGATCCGACAAGTGCCTACGGCGAAACCAAACTCGCTATGGAACGGATGATGAAATGGTGTGATGCGGCACATGGCACAAAATTTGTTTCACTTCGTTACTTTAACGTGGCCGGGGCGAGCGAATCAGGCGTTATCGGAGAAGACCACAATCCGGAAACACATTTGATCCCAGTTGTACTGCAGGTGGCTAATGGACAACGGGAACAGATAACGATTTTTGGTGAGGATTATCCGACCGAAGACGGCACATGCGTCCGAGATTACATCCACGTAGAGGACTTGGTTGACGCCCACATTTTGGCGCTTGATTATTTGAAAAACGGCGGAGAAAGCAACATTTTTAATTTAGGCTCCAACCAAGGCTTTTCGGTGAAAGAAATCGTAGAAGCAGCCCGCACAGTAACTGGTCATCCTATTCCTGTTGTCATTGGCGAAAAGAGAGCAGGCGATCCAGCCGTACTCATTGCTTCTTCCGAAAAAGCGCGGACGGCACTCGGGTGGTCACCGGTCCGGACAGATATTTCAACCATTATTCGCGATGCATGGAACTGGCATGAGCGTCATCCGCATGGCTATAAAGGAGCGGCCCGTTCATGATCTTCGCTTATATAGAAGAGCTTATCCGTAAAGCCCAGCAGGCCGGGCTGATCGAACAGCGTGATCATGTATATGCGAGAAACCGCCTGCTCGCTTTGCTGAAAAAAAATGATTTTACCGAGCCGGCTGAAAATGTATCTGCACTGTCCATCCCGGAGCTGGTGGAAAAGGTAACAGAAGAAGCGGTAGCCCAGGGCATCGTGCAACCATTTTTAGAAGATAAAGAGATTTTCGCAGCAGATGTGATGAATATTTTTATTTCCAAGCCGTCCCAAATCTCTGATTTTTTTTGGAAAAGCTATTCATCTTCGCCGCAGCAGGCAACGGCTTCCTTTTACAGCTTGAGCCAGGCATCGAACTACATTCAAACGAAGCGGATTGCCAAAAACATTTCGTACAAAGCGGAGACGGATTACGGTGAACTGGATATCACGATTAATCTGTCAAAGCCAGAGAAAGACCCGGCTGAAATTGCCCGTGCAAAATTGCGCCCTGAGCCGGAAACGAATTACCCAAAATGCCTTTTGTGTGTAGAAAACGAAGGCTATGCGGGACATGCGAATCACCCGGCCCGCGCGAACCACCGGATTGTGCCCGTAACGCTTGGCAATGAAGAATGGTTTCTTCAATACTCGCCATATGTATATTACAATGAGCATTGCATTCTGCTTTCCGGCGAGCACCGCGACATGAAAATTGACCGGACCGGATTTGAGCGCCTTCTTCATTTTGTGCATCAGTTTCCGCATTATTTTGCAGGCTCTAATGCTGACCTGCCGATTGTCGGTGGATCCATTTTAACTCATGACCATTATCAGGGTGGCCAGTATGAGTTTGCGATGGCGAAAGCGAAGGAAACGGCTTCTTTTTCAATGCAGACGTTCCCTGAGGTGGAGGGAGCAACACTGCACTGGCCGATGTCTGTTATTCGGCTAAAAAGTGAAAGCCAGGATAAACTGGCAGCTGCCGCTGATTATGTACTGACAAACTGGAAAACGTACGATGATCAAGCGTGTGGTATTCAGTCCTTTACAGGAGAAACGCCCCATAATACGGTTACGCCGATTGCAAGAAAGCGCGGGGCACAGTTTGAACTGGACTTAGTGCTGCGTAACAACCGGACAACAGAAGAGCATCCGATGGGCCTGTTTCATCCGCATGCGGACATCCATCATATTAAACGAGAAAATATTGGGTTGATTGAAGTGATGGGACTTGCTGTTTTGCCCGCACGCTTAAAAGAGGATTTAACGGCTGTAGCGGCATTCGTTGCCGGTGAAGACGTGCAGGTAAAAGACGAGCATCAGGAGTGGGCACAAGAACTTCGCCGTGCATACGACGGAAAAAAAGAAGTAGAAGAATTCGTCCGCCAGGCAGTCGCTTCCAAGTTTTTACGGGGCTTGGAGGACTGTGGTGTATTCAAGCAAACAGCAGAAGGGCAGAATGGGTTTGCGCGTTTCTTAGACGGACTTTAAGTGATTGGAATGAAAAAAATGGCAACTATTAAAGACATTGCAGCACAAGCTGGTGTATCCATTGCGACCGTGTCACGTGTATTGAATTATGACCCACAGCTGTCTGTCAGTGCAGAAACAAAACAGAAAATTTTTGAAGCCGCCGAGCAGCTTGATTATAAAAAGCGCCGGATCTCAAAAAAAACAGTGCAGACGACAGTGGCACTCGTTCACTGGTATACCGAGGAGGAAGAGCTGAATGACTTATACTATATGTCTATCCGTCTCGGTATTGAAAACAGCTGTCTTGAATCAGGCCTTCACATTCAAAAGGTGCTTTATAATGAACTCGATCAAGTTAACCGGGATGAAATCAAAGGCATTATTGCAGTAGGTAAATACAGCACTGCCCAGGTCGAGCGGCTGAATGAGTGGTCAAGCCGAATTGTATTCGTTGATTTTTCCCCTTATGATGAAGCGTTTGACAGCGTTGTGACAGACTTTTCGCGTGTTACACAAAAAGCGCTCGATTATTTATGGGAACAGGGAATGCGCCGTATCGGCTACATTGGCGGCCGCGAGCAGTTTGAAGATAAATCAGGTTTGATTGAAGAAAAGCGTGAACAGTTGTACCGGCAGTTTATGCAGGAAAAAAGTGAATTGCAGGAAGAAGATATCCTCATTGGAACATATAGTGCTGATGATGGGTATGCGATGATGAAGAACTGTATCGAGCAGCGGGGGGAAGAATTGCCGGAGGCTTTTTTTGCGGCAAGCGATACACTGGCCATTGGTGCACTGCGGGCTTTAAATGAAGCGCAAATCCCGATTCCTGAGCGTGTCAGCTTGATCGGTGTGAACGACATCAGTGTGTCAAAGTATATGTATCCGCCCCTTACGACTGTAAAGGTCCATACGGAATGGATGGGTAAAACAGCCGTCGAGCTTTTGCTTGAACAATTAAAATCAAAACGAATTTCAAAAAAAGTCGTGCTGCCGTCCGAGTTAATTGTACGCGGTACGACAAGATAGAAAAGAAGCTCCATCATCTGAAAAATGATGGAGCTTTTTTTTCTTATTCGGCCAGCTTATCCGCAAAAGCTTTTACATAAGGCGGAAGATCCGGCGGACGCCGGCTTGAGACAATATGGCCGTCCACTGTCACCGGTTCGTCATGCCAAACAGCACCCGCATTGGTCATATCGTCTTTAATGCCCGGTGTGCTTGTCACATTTTTCCCGTGTAAGATATTCGCTGAAATGAGCACCCAGCCCGCATGGCATATTTGCCCGATCGGCTTTTGGGCTGCGTCCATCGAACGAACAAATTCCAGCACTTCTGGATAGCGGCGCAGCTTGTCCGGTGCCCAGCCGCCCGGAACTAAAATAGCATCATACTGATCCGCGTTGATTTCTTCAAACGCGTAGTCCGCTTCTGCAGGAACCCCGTACTTGCCCGTGTAGGTTTTCCCCGCTTCCTTGCCGACGAGATGAACCGTTGCGCCTTCTTCCCGAAGCCGCAAAATAGGATACCACAGTTCGAGGTCTTCAAACTCTTCTTCTACAAGTGCAATAACTTTTTTAGTTGCTAAACGCATTGAAACGCCTCCTTTGTTTTCTTTAGTGTACCAGAGGATCATGGATGACAAAAATAAAACCCCGTCTATTTTGGTATAAAAAACGCTTGCGTCTGCAATGAACCAATTATTTTAAAAGCAGGAATTAAGGCACTATTGTTAAAAAGTGAATCGTTTATTGATAATTTTTGTTTTTACTTGATCACTTCCGGCAAATAAACCGAGCCGGAATGCTGTATCCAGCTCAGTTTGTCTTTATTTTGAATTCTTTATCTGCATATACTTTCCAAATCATATTGACTTAGTAAAGTCATTTATTAGATAATAATGTAAGCGCTTTAAGAAGAAGGGAGGCTGGCGGAAGACATGAGGCAGAAGCCGAAATACTTTTATCGTATTTTTTTGCCATTTGTTGTGGTAGGTGTATTGGCTGTCATTCTATTTAACGGCTTTGCTTATTTTTTCACGAAAGGTTCACTCGAAGAAAAAATAACGCTTGAAAAACAAGAAAATATTGTTCAAACGATGAACACACTTGAGCAAAAGCTGCAGGCCGTTGACTATACCTTTAATTCCTATGTCTATGATCCGTCATTTGAACGCATCATTCAGCAGCCGCTGTCTGCCAGCCACTTTGATATTTATCGGCGGGTTGATAAACGGCTAAACTATATTTCAACATTTGGTCCCAATCAAACGACAGCTGAACTGATCAGCTTTGACGGCAATTGGGTCATTAACCATGCAGGTTTAAAACAACTCACTGATTTGCAGCAAAACCGGCTTTACCGGGGCTATATGGCACTGCCAAATGCCTCCACATGGCTGAAAAAAGCGGACAAGCCTGATGAAATTCAGCTTGTGAAAAAAGTACCTTTGCATAAATCAGAAAAATCGGGTGCACTCGTCATTCATATCCCGCTAGGCTCACTGACAGACTTAATTTATAAAGAAGAAGAATCGAGCCCGATTTTTATTTATAATCAGGACGGCCAGCTTGTATACGGAAGCACAACAGAAAGAGAAGCAGGTCTGCGCAAGCAGGACATTACACCATTAATTAAAGAAGACCATTCTCAAATCGGTATCGTCAATGTAGACGCTGACGGTAAGTCTTACAAGCTCGCTTATTCAAAATCAATGTATAACGGCTGGGTGTACCTTACTAAAATTGATGATGCTGAGTTTGCGGCAGCCATGAAACCAACTGTGATTGGAACGGTCCTGATGAGTGTATTGATGCTGGCGCTCATCTTGATTATTGCATACTTAAGCTCAGACTATTTTTCACGCCCGATTCGGGAGCTGCAAACCTTAATCCCGAAAATAAAAGGCGAAAGGTATCGGGATGAGTTTGAACTGATTGGCACATCCATACGAAATGTACTTGACCAAAATCAGTCATTGGAAAATATGGTGACAAGCCAATTAGAACAATTAAAAACACTTTTTACAATTAACCTGCTTCATGGAAGAAAAACAGAGGATGAAATTCAAGAAGAGCTGGAGAAGTTTGGCTACCCGCTGCACTGGGCACGCCTGTATGTGCTGGTTATTCAAATTGATCACTTGGATTCCAAAAAGTTTACAAGTAAGGAAAGAGATATACTGCTGTTTGGAGTCAGCCAAATCATCTCGGAAGAAATCAAGGAAACCGAACGGCTGGCTGCAGCGATGATTGATTCCAAAACCCAGGCGACGATCTTTATTAGCTACGATGAAGATGAAAGAAAAAGTGCGGCTTCTGTCCAGTCCCATGTAGAAACGATTCAGCGAACCGTTAAAGAGCTGTTTAACATATCGATCAGTATTGGGATTAGCAGGCCGTTTTATCAGTTAAGTGAAAGTGAACAGGCGCTTGACCAGGGAATAAATTCATTGAAATACCGTCTCAAAGTAGGCAAGGAAGCCATTGTTTTTCATGAAAAGATGTTTGAGACGCCAGAGATTAAAACAAGTTATTTTCCAAAGCTGTTAGAAAATCGGCTTTTTGATTCGATTAAAATAGGCGAGGGTGAAAAAGCGAAGCAAGAGCTGGATCTGCTGCTTGCAGATTTGTTTAAACGCAGCCGGGGGACGTATGAGCTTGAAATACACATCATGCGGTTTATTAATGATGTGATTGAACTTATGCAGCTTCTCGGAATGGATTCATTAATGGTCAAAGATCAAAAAACATTGTATAAAGCGGTATTTGAAATGGAAACAGCAGAAGAAATAGAATTGTTTATTAAAGAAAAAGTGGTTTATCCAATGATCCAGCTTATGGAGGAAAGGGAGAGTTCCCAATACAAATCCATATCAGAACGAATTATTCATGTGATTCAGCAGGAATATGATACAAAGTTAACATTGGATACGATTGCCGCTAAGCTCCATTATAATCCGAACTATCTAAGCGAGATTTTTAAAAAAGAGTTTGGGCAGTGCTTTAGTGATTATTTATCAAATTACCGGTATACAATGGCAAAAGCCTGGTTGAAGGAAACGGATATGCCTGTAAAAGAAATTGCAGAACGCCTTCAATACAATAATTCACAAAATTTTATCCGGTTTTTCCGCAAGATGGAAGGAATCACCCCGGGAAAATATCGCGAACAAAACCGCTTTGGCCAGCTGTCGACAGACAATGAATAAGAGTGTGTAAAAGCAAGCCGGATTCGATCAGAATCCGGCTTGCTTTTGTTTTTTCTTTCTCCGGTTATTTAACTGTACAAGCTGCTTATGCTTTTACAGATCCGACAAAAGCTCCTTTGACAAAGTATTTCTGAAGGAATGGATAGACAATCAGCATCGGCACAGTAGCTACTGCTATAACCGCCATTTTCACCGTTTGTGCTGGAGGAACAATGTCGACAGCTGTTGTATCTGCCTGCATGCCGCTGGAAACGATTACAATTTGGCGGAGCAAAATTTGAATTGGCCATTTAGCAGAATCATTTAAATATAAAATGGCATTCATATACTCGTTCCAATAAGCAACAGCATAAAACAGTGAGATCGTCGCGATCGACGGCATGGAAAGCGGTAAAATAATTTTCAAGAAAATCATAATATCGTTGTAGCCATCAATTTTAGCAGATTCCTCCAGGCTTTCGGGAATGGCTTGGAAAAAGTTTCTCATAATGATGAGATTAAAAGCACTGATGGCTACCGGAAGAATGAGCGCCCAGTAGGAGTTGATTAATCCAAGGTTTTTCACCACTAAATAAGTCGGGATCATGCCGCCGCTAAAAAGCATCGTAAATACAACCATAAAGTTGAGTGTCCGCCGGCCGTATAAATATTTTCGGGATAACCCGTAAGCCATTGTCGCGGTCAGGATCATACTAACTAACGTGCCTACACCTGTTATGCCGATGGAAACAGCAAGGCTTTTAAAAATGGTCGGTGTCGAAAAAATAAACGTGTACGCATCCAATGAGAAAGTAGTAGGAAATAAAATAAATGACTTTTCCATGACTTCGTCCGTAGTGGCAAATGAACTGGCAATGACATTTAAAAACGGCAGCAGGCAGGCAAGTGAGATAATGGTAAGCAGTGTGTAATTCGCAACATTAAATAAACGGTTGCCTAATGAATGATCTTTCATAAAAGAATCCCCTCCTCGATAAAGTATGGCTATGCTGGTCTCCATTTACTGTAACAAGGAGCTATTCAGTGCGTCTATAATCATTTTCCCCTGCTTGCAAAAAGGAAAGGAAAAAGGGAGATTTTTTATGGATAATCATTTTTGCCAGGAATGATCATTTCCTCCGAATAATTTCAGAAAACGCTTTCGAATCAAGGTTTTAAAGGAGTCAGGGCAGATGATTATAGACGTTATGAGCATCTTGCTTGTACGCTGAGTGTGTAAAGACAAACTTAATAACGAGGAGGGATTCGCATTGTGAGAGAAACTAATGCAGCCATGGGGCAGGTAGCGACAGCCACATCCAAAAAAGAAGTCCAGCAGATGATAAGGAGAAAAAACATTGCCAGCCTGGCCAGGAACAAATATCTTTACCTGATGATTTTGCCAGGTCTCTTGTACTTTCTTATCTTTAAATACGTGCCAATGGCTGGGATTATCATTGCCTTTCAGGATTATCAGCCTTTTCTTGGGATAATGGGAAGTGAGTGGGCTGGATTCAAGCATTTTGAACGGCTTTTCACTGAGCCTACATTCTTCATGTTATTAAAAAATACACTTATATTCTTTGCTTTAAACCTATTTATCTTTTTTCCGATTCCGATTATTGTGGCATTAATGTTAAATGAGGTCCGTGTCAAAGCATTTAAAGGAACGGTTCAAACGATCATTTATATCCCTCATTTTATGTCCTGGGTCATTATCGTCTCGATCTTTTATGTTTTCATGACAGTAGACGGAGGCATTATCAATGAATTAATCGCACGCATGGGCGGCGAAAAAGTTGACTTCCTTACAAATCCGGACTGGACACGTACGTTGTACATTTCGCAAATTATCTGGAAAGAAATGGGCTGGTCTACGATTATTTATTTAGCAGCGGTTACAGCGGTAGATCCTCAATTATATGAAGCAGCTAAAATAGATGGAGCCAGCAGGCTTCGCCAAATCTGGCATGTTACATTGCCCGCCATCCGCCCGGTTATTATCATTTTATTGATCCTGAAAATCGGTCAGACGCTGGATTTAGGCTTTGAACATGTTTACCTGCTGTTGAATTCCTTGAACCGGGAAGTTGCAGAGATTTTTGATACGTATGTGTATACAGCGGGCTTGAAAAACGGCCAGCTAAGCTATAGTACAGCAGTTGGGGTATTTAAAGGACTTGTCGGATTGGTGTTGGTTATTGGTGCGAACAAGCTGGCTAAAAAGTTTGGGGAAGATGGACTTTATTAATTCCCGCGCTGTTAAATGATAGCGCATTCAAAAGAGGTGGTTTATGTGGGAAAGATGGCAGAAAGAATGAACGGCTTTTGTTCTCTTATGCTTAAGCTTGTTTATGTGCATCTGTTATGGCTTGTTTTTACACTGGCGGGGCTGGTTCTTTTTGGGACAGGTCCCGCGACCATGGCTATGTTCAGTGTGATGCGCCAGTGGATCCGGGGGAATGAGGACATCTCCATTTTCAGAGCATTTAAAAAAGCGTATAAGATTCATTTTAAAGAAGGAAACCAGATCTTCTTTGTATATGGAATTATCGGATGGATTTTGTACATCGATTTGCTTTATGTCGAGTCGCCGGCTGTAAGAGCAGCGGTGATTGCGGCAGGCATCCTTTACCTTGTTTCGCTCCTTTATGCACCTTGTATTATGGTGCATTACGAAATGAGAACACTTTTTAAAAAAATAAAATATGCGGTTTTCCTCGGTGTAGCTTATTTTCAATACACACTTGTTTTACTAGTCATATTAGGGGTTATGGCTGGTCTGCTTATGATGAATGCAGGGTTCCTTTTCGTCCTTGGCATAAGCCCGGCTGTTTACATCACCATGTGGATGGTGCATCAAGTATTTCAAAAAGCAGAGAAAGCACAATCAAGCCACGAAAGCCGTCTGGCGATCGACAAATAGGGGGATAAAAAATGAAAAAAAACAATGTAACGAAAGTACTGTCGCTCAAAGCCTTGCTTGCTTCTGTAATGCTCATGACTGCCTGTTCAAACGATGGAGAGGATGCGGCCAAATCAGCAGAGTATGATCCGAATTCAAAGCTTGAAGTCAACTGGACAGCGATTCTCCACGCGCCTTCCCCGCCAAGCGGTGACGTGTTAACGAAACTGGAAGAGCATACAAATGCGGATATTAATTTTAACTGGGTGCCGGATGCTTCTAAAGAAGAACGAATGACAGCTGCTCTTGCTTCAGGGGAGCTTTCTGATATCGTTTCGCTGACGATGATGACCAACTCCTCTGTTCGCCAGTCATTAAAGTCGGGCATGTTTTGGGATGTAAGTAAGTATTTAGATGACTATGAAAACTTAAAGCAAATTCCGGAAGAAGTGCGAAATGCAGCTTCCATTGAAGGAGTTCTGTACGGTGTACCGTTTCAAAAGCCGCTTGCCCGCTCAGGACTTGTCATCCGAAAAGACTGGCTCGATAATCTGGGCTTGAAAGAGCCAACAAACTTAAAGGAGCTTTATGAAGTGGCAAAGGCTTTTACTGAAGAAGACCCGGACGGAAACGGGAAAAAAGATACCGTTGGGTTCGGTGACCGGAGCGATCTGCGCTACAGCAGCTTTAAACTGCTTGCTTCTTATCACGGTGCACCAAATGGATGGAAAGTAGAAGAAGATGGCACCTTTACGCCGGAATTTGAAACAAAAGAATACATGGATACGCTGAAATACTCCAGAGATCTTTATAAGAATGGATACTTGTCCCAGGATTTTGCTGTAACAGCGAAAACGGACCAGCAGCAGAAATTTGCGCAGGGGAAAACAGGTATTTACACAGGCATGATTGACATTTTGAACTTGAAAAACTTGTCGCAAGGCCTGCAGGAAGGCTTAAAGCTCACTCCAGTAAACAAAATTGCCAGTCCAGACGGGGAATATCATGTCTGGTCTGAAAACACAGGGGTAGGCGGGCTGCTCGCATTTCCAAAATCCGAGGTAGAGTCCGAGGCGGAACTGAAACGGCTGCTGCAATTTGTGAATGATTTAATTGATAAAGAGGCTTACATGCTGATGACAGGCGGCGTTGAAGGAAAACATTATGAACTGGGCGAGAATGATGCATTGCAGATCATAGATACGGATTTATGGGAAAAAGAAGTTCAGCCGCTTTCAAGTTCGCGTCCAAGTGAAGTGACACATGAAATTATAGACGCCGACCCTGATAAACAATTAGCGAATGAATTAGTCATTGAAAACGAGAAATTTGCGGTCATTGACCCGACGGTACCGCTTGATTCGGCTACAGCAAATGAGCGGGGAACAGAACTGGAGAAAATTATTACCGATGCCGCTATTAAATATATTATGGGTGATCTTGATGATGCCGGCTTCAAGGATGCCGTTAAAAAATGGCGTGAATCAGGCGGTGACGAAATAGCGAAAGAATATGCTGAAGCTTATAAAACGGCCAATTAATAAAAAGGAAGGATCTCTTCCTTCCTTCCTTATCTAAATAATGGAGAACAGCCGGAAAGGAAAAGAAGCGTGCAAACAAATACACTGTTAACAATTCAAAATCCTATTTTAAAAGGATTCAACCCTGACCCATGCATTGTCCGTGTAGAAGAGGATTATTACATTGTTACGTCTACCTTTGAATGGTATCCAGGTGTTCCCGTTTATCATTCCCGCGATTTAGTGAACTGGCGCCACTTAACGAATATTTTAACGGATCATGTCCACTTTGAAGGAAACCCGGATTCAGCCAGTATATGGGCACCAGCACTAAGCTATAGTGACGGATTATTTTACCTCGTTTATACAGACGTAAAACGAAGTAAATATCCATTTAAAGATGCGCATAATTACGTCGTAACAGCCGAAGACATAACCGGACCCTGGTCAGAGCCTGTTTTTCTGAACAGTGGAAATTTTGATCCTTCCTTGTTTCATGATGAGGATGGGCGGAAGTGGTTTTTAAATGTGCACTGGGACTACCGGATTGAAGGGCGAAATAAGTCAGCGGGCATTGTGATGCAGGAATATTCAGCAGACGCGCAAAAGCTCGTTGGGCCGATTCATCATATTTTCGCTGGAACAGACTTGCGAAAAACAGAAGCGCCGCATATTTACAGGCACGGCGGCTGGTACTATTTAGTGACAGCGGAAGGGGGAACGGGGAGCACGCATGCTGTCACGGTAGCAAGAGCCAAAGACATCACCGGGCCGTACGAAGTAGATCCGCTTAATCCGATGATGACATCTGCACATGATGAGTCGCTTCCCCTTCAAAAAGCCGGACACGCGAGCCTTGTAGAAACCCAAACAGGGGAATGGTTTATTGCGCATTTGTGCAGCCGGCCGGTGCATGGAAAGTATTCCATTCTTGGTCGGGAAACAGCTCTGCAGCGGGTGCACTGGACAAATGATGGCTGGCTTCGCCTTGAAACAGGCGGAAAAGAAGCGCAAGTAGAGGTTCAGGCGCCGAATTTACCGGCTCATCCATTTGAACCAGACGAAAATCAGCATGATGATTTTGACGGGGATACTCTACACCGGGTATGGAATACACTGCGCATTGCGCCTGATAACTCGTGGTGCTCTCTGACAGAGAAGCAAGGATCTTTACGCATTAAAGGTGGTGAGTCTCTTCATTCACATCACCGCCAGCACTTGATTGCGAGACGCCAGCAGCATGTTTGCTGCGAGGTTGAAACGGCCGTTGAGTTTAAGCCCGAATCGTTTCTGCAAATGGCCGGCCTCGTTCTTTATTACAACACAGATAATTACGTATATGCGTTTATTTCACACGATGAAGAAAAAGGGAAATGCTTGAGCGTGATGAAGTGTGTGTGGGGTGAATTTGAGAAGCTCGATATATGCCTGCCGCTTGCGGGTAAGCAAACCAAACTAAAGGCACGTATACGAAATGATCAAGTCTTGTTTTTCTATGCGGATGATACAGGTGAATGGAAAGAGGTATCCGATTCTATTAGCATTGCTCACCTTTCAGATGAAGGAAACGGTTTTACCGGCAACTTTGTTGGTATGTGTGTGCAGGACCTGAGGGGAACGGCGATAACAGCCGATTTTGATTATTTTTCATACAAGGAGAGGAACAAGTAATGACAACAGCCATTCAAACAGCAGACTGGGCAAAAAAAATGACAGAATCTACGATGACGCGGCGTCCGCTTCTTTCAGACGGGGTGAAAAATGATAAGTGGTCATATGATTATGGAGTTGTATTAAAAGGCATCGAACTCGTTTGGAGAAAAACCGGCGATCCAAAATACTTAGAATATATGAAAAAAAATATGGATGCGTTCGTGGATGAAGATGGCAGTATTCGCCATTACGAAATGGAAGCGTTTAATATTGACCATATTAAC
>Ga0209463_1001730_pt1 | contig 12855 bp, 14 predicted proteins | sample AgamicMgSfrz_FD_187169 | JGI IMG/M metagenome (GOLD analysis project Ga0209463, IMG submission 187169) | Agave microbial communities from Guanajuato, Mexico - Mg.Sf.rz (SPAdes) (version 2) | ecosystem: Host-associated > Plants > Phyllosphere > Phylloplane/Leaf | place: Guanajuato, Mexico... | reverse complement strand
GGAATAAGTCGAGCTGATGATGGTAAAAGACAGACAACTTTAGCTTCGTTCTTAAAAGCAGACGAGCAAGAATGGGATGAGAATGAAGCTCCTTTCATGAAAGATGCAATGATTGGGATGGAAAACATTACCCCATATGATTTTATGGAAGTAGATTGAAAAAAGTCCACAAGGAAGGAGAAACTTCTTTGTGGACTTTTTTATGAAAAATTATTTAATAAAAGGGACACGAGTAGCCCAAGAGAAGTAATAAGTCCTGTTGTTGAACCGCTATCGTCATATGCTTCAGGCATCATTGTTGAAGCGACCATTGCAATAATTCCGCCTCCTGCAAATGCAGCAATACTAGCCATAACAGCTTCAGAAGCACCATCAAGAAAGAAATATCCTGACCATGACGCAAAGGTGGAAATAGCAAGAACGGCAATCCATAAAATTAAGATTTTCTGCTTGGAATATCCGTTATCTTTCATGCCAGCTGTGCTTGAAAGCCCTTCAGGAATATTGCTAATAAAGATGGCAATAACAAGCAGAAAACTTACAGATTGTCCCTCTAAAAGACTCGCTCCAATCATAATGGATTCTGGTATTGCATCCATAATGGTTCCGATAAAGATAGCAATACCGCCGCTTGCCGCTGCCTTTTGTTCTGATCGTTTCCGTTCTGCAGCTCCTTTTTTGGAAACAATATAATTAAAAAAAGTAAAAATAAAGGCTCCTGCTACAAATCCAATGCTTGTAGGAATTACTCCACCACTATTGAGAGAATCACCAAGAAGTTCATATGCTGCGGCTCCAATTAAAACACCTGTCCCAAAGGCCATAATATAACCAATTATCTTTTTCCGAATAGGGATAAACATAGCTGCTAGTGCACCGATTAATACGGCAGAACCTGAAATTCCGCCCCACATTGCTGCATTCCACATACTAACTGGCCTCCTTTCAATGTATGAATACCCTGTAATCCTCTAAATAAACAGTAGAAAAGCTTAAAAAAATGAAACAAATACACTTATTATTTTTTAGAATACCCTTGCATGGCTAAAACATAACGAGGGAATCAGTATGAATGGAAAAGGTTACAGTACATGATTTCACCCAAATTTCATAACCTAAATGTAATCGAAGAAACAACTTAGGTGTTCAGGTTCTTCTGTTATGTAGTATGTTTTTCCCTTATGGTGGAAACAATGGATAACACTTATAAACGAACAAAGAGGTGTTGTACATTGTTACGCTGTCCAAATTGTCAAAGTATTGATGTTGGGAAAATTGGAGTCAATCAATATTACTGCTGGGGCTGCTTCATTGAGATGACAATTGCAAAAGGGAAAATTAATACACATCAAGTTGAAGAAGACGGGAGCTTAAGTTCACTCGATGACTTGTTTTCAGATGAAGATCGAACAATTAACTTTTAATTTGGAGGAGTCGACATGAACAAAGTTTTTTCTTCTGTCCTTGCTTTAGGTGTTGGCTTATATGCATATAATCGTGTTACAGATGGTCAAAGCGATCTTTTTTCAAAACGAAATATGAAAAAAATGCGCAAGCGCGTTATGAAAAATTTTTTTTAAATAAAGCCTTTTGAATCAAAATGATTCAAAAGGCTTTTCTTTTGTGCATGTTTTTTTTCATTTAATCAAAACTATAGTTTGAAGGGAGGGAAGATATGATGAAAGCTGTATCTTTTCGCTGGCTTTATCGATTAAGTGTTCTATTACTACTGTTTTTAACGCTGTTTATCTTTTTTAAATTACAGCATATATGGCTGCCAATTTTATTTATGTTATTAAAAGTACTGTCTCCATTTATTGTAGCAGCGTTTATTACATATTTGCTTCATCCAACAGTCGAGAAATTGCATAAAAGCGGTATTCAAAGACCTCTTGCCCTTTTTATTATTTATTTGCTCTTTTTTGGAGGAGTCGGATATGGACTTTACAAGGGAATTCCACTCTTTCTTGTTCAGGTAATGGAAGTGGGGGATCAGCTTCCTCTTTTTGTAGAAACATATAAGGAATGGGTAAGCCAAGTTCATTACCATACATCTTCCTTACCAGACGGTATTCATACAAAAATTGAGGGAGCAATTGATGATACAGAAAAAATGCTTGAAGGGATATTAAATCGAATTGCAGACGGCATTCGCTCTGCTTTTAGTATGTTTTTTCTTCTCATACTCATTCCTTTCATTGCTTTTTATATGTTGAAAGACTTCGATAAAATAAAACACTTTGTTTTTATCCTCACTCCTGCGAAATGGAGAGATAAAGGAAAGAGTTTTCTTAAAGATGTAGACCATTCGCTAGGGAGTTATTTAAGAGGTCAATTTCTTGTCTGTTTTATCATTGGAGCATGTGCAACAATCCTTTTATGGATTTTTCATATGCCATACCCATTTTTTCTTGGGACAATCATTGGCGTTACAAACATCATTCCATATTTCGGACCTGTTATTGGAGCAATTCCATCTGCTGTTATTGCTTTTACGATCTCAGTGAAAATGGTCGTAATTGTAGTTATTATTATTTTCGTGCTTCAATTTTTAGAAGGTAATGTATTGTCTCCTCTTATTGTTGGAAAATCCTTGCACATTCACCCGCTTCTCATTATGCTCGCTCTTTTACTTGGGGGAGAAGTTGGAGGAGTATTAGGATTAATTTTAGCTGTCCCGCTGTTAGCTATATTGAAAGTAACGATCACTTATATTAGATCCCCATCTCCAAGTGATTGACAACCACATGGAAAGTTGTCTATAATAGCGCCATAATGGTTATAATATATAACAAAACGATGATGGAAAGAGTATGCTAAAGCCCGCTTACAAAGAGAGGAATATTCAAGGCTGTAAAATGTTCCAAGCGAAGAGTAGCAGAAAGCTAATCCGGAGTGTAGGCTTATAAACCTATCGTGCAGGCTACGTTAGTGCTCTATCGAGGTGACGAACGAAAAGGTTCGTAATCAGGGTGGTACCGCGAGTAATGCTCTCGTCCCTGCTATTAATGAGGGATTAGGGCTTTTTTTGTGTTTTCATTTACATAGTATACAAGGAGGAATTAGCATGAAAAAGCTAAGTTCAGCTGAAGTTCGCCAAATGTTTTTAGACTTTTTTAAAGAGAAGGGACACAGCGTTGAACCAAGTGCATCACTTGTGCCGCACGAGGATCCGACGCTGCTTTGGATCAATAGTGGGGTTGCTACTTTAAAGAAATATTTTGATGGTCGCGTTATTCCAGATAATCCTCGCATTTGTAATGCTCAAAAAGCAATTCGTACAAACGATATCGAAAATGTAGGGAAAACAGCACGTCACCATACTTTTTTTGAAATGTTAGGTAATTTCTCAATTGGGGAATACTTTAAAGAAGAAGCAATTGAATGGGCATGGGAGTTTCTAACAAGTGAAAATTGGATTGGATTTGAGCCAGAAAAGCTTTCTGTAACAGTTCATCCTGAAGACCATGAAGCATTTGATTACTGGAAAGATAAAATTGGAGTACCTGAAGAACGCATTATTCGTTTAGAAGGGAACTTCTGGGATATTGGAGAGGGCCCTAGTGGACCAAACACGGAGATTTTCTATGATCGTGGACCAGAATACGGTGATGATGAAAGTGATCCAGAACTATATCCAGGTGGGGAAAACGAGCGTTATTTAGAAGTATGGAACCTTGTGTTCTCTCAATTTAACCACAATCCAGATGGCACATACACACCACTTCCAAAGAAAAATATTGATACAGGTATGGGCCTTGAGCGTATGTGCTCAATCATCCAAGAAACAAAAACAAACTTTGAGACTGATTTATTCACACCAATCATTGATGCAACAGAACAGATTTCGGGCTTAAAATATGGTGAGAATACAGATCATGATGTAGCATTTAAAGTAGTTGCAGACCACGTTCGTACTGTAGCATTTGCTGTTGGGGACGGAGCTCTTCCATCAAATGAAGGCCGTGGTTATGTATTACGTCGTTTATTACGTCGTGCTGTCCGTTATGCAAAACAAATTAATATTAACCGTCCATTCATGTATGAGCTTGTTCCAACAGTTGCTGAAATTATGGTTGATTTCTATCCAGAAGTAAAAGAAAAAAGCGAATTCATTCAAAAAGTGATGAAAACAGAAGAAGATCGTTTCCATGAAACACTTCATGAAGGATTAGCAATCTTAAATGATGTCATTGCTAAAGAAAAAGAAAAAGATAGTACACTCATTTCTGGTGAAGATGCGTTCCGTCTTTATGACACATATGGTTTCCCAATTGAGCTTACAGAAGAATACGCTGAAGAACATAACATGACAATTGATTATGAAGGCTTCAAAGCAGAAATGGAAGCACAGCGTACAAGAGCGCGTGAAGCTCGTCAAGATGTGGGCTCAATGAAAGTTCAAGACGCACTTCTTGGAGAGGTTAAAGAAGAAAGTACGTTTGTTGGTTATAGTCAAGAAAGCCTTCATACAGCTGTATCAGTTATTATTCAAGACGGTGAACTTGTGGAGGAAGCATCAAGTGGCGAAGTTCAGATTATGCTAAATGAAACGCCGTTTTATGCAGAAAGCGGTGGACAAGTAGCTGACAAAGGAACAATCATAGGAGAAGGTGTAAAAGCTTTTGTCAAAGATGTTCAAAAGGCGCCAAATGGACAAAACCTTCACACAGTAGAAGTTGTAGAAGGAACGCTAGCAAAAGGTCAGGCCGTTTTAGCGGAAATTTCGACTGATAAACGCAACAGTATCGTAAAAAACCATACAGCAACACATCTTCTTCATCAAGCATTAAAAGATGTGTTAGGTGAGCACGTAAACCAAGCAGGTTCTCTTGTAACACAGGATCGTCTTCGTTTTGACTTTACACACTTTGGTCAAATTCAACCTGAAGAGATTGAAAAAATTGAAACAATTGTTAATGAAAAAGTATGGGAAAGCATTCCTGTAGCTATTTCAAACAAATCGCTTGATGAAGCGAAGAAAATGGGCGCAATGGCTTTATTCGGAGAGAAGTATGGTGATATTGTACGCGTTGTTCAAGTTGGCGATTATAGCCTTGAACTTTGCGGCGGTTGTCATGTTGAGAACACTTCTTCTATCGGTATTTTCAAAATTGTTTCAGAGTCAGGAATTGGAGCAGGAACGCGTCGTATTGAAGCTGTAACAGGTCAAGCTGCTTACAAAGTGATGAATGAGCAAGTATCACTGTTACATCAAGCAGCAAGTGTGTTAAAAGCAAATCCTCGCGATGTTGTAACGCGTGTAGAAGGACTAAAAGACGAAATTCGTACACTACAGCGTGAAAACGAATCTCTTGCAGCAAAGCTTGGAAACATTGAAGCAGGGAACTTAATCAATGAAGTGGAAGAAGTAAACGGTGTGAAAGTGATTGCTCATAGTGTTAATGGAGCAGACATGAATAACTTGCGTACGATGGTTGATGACTTGAAGAACAAAATCGGGACAGGTATTGTAGTTTTAGCTTCTGCTCAAAATGAAAAAGTAAATATTATTGCAGGAGTTACAAAAGATTTAATTTCGAACGGCTATCATGCTGGTAAGCTTGTTAAAGAAGTTGCTGCTGTATGCGGTGGCGGCGGTGGTGGACGTCCAGACATGGCTCAGGCAGGCGGGAAAGACCCAAGTAAAATTCAAGATGCTTTGTCCGCAGCGAAACAGTGGATAAAATCCGTTTAATTCATCGTACTTTTCGTGTACAATGAAAATAAGCATTAAAACTGTTTCTTTTGTTGACGATGAGTGAGGTGGAAAAAATGAGTTCATTTGATCGAACGATGAAATTTGATTTTCATGAAGACCCAGTAGATACAAACGTAAATGAAGTGCTTTTTACGGTTTATGAGGCACTAAAAGAAAAAGGCTACAACCCAATTAATCAAATTGTCGGTTATTTGCTATCTGGGGACCCAGCTTACATTCCAAGACATAAGGATGCACGTAACATTATTCGCAAGCTTGAGCGAGATGAATTAATTGAAGAGCTTGTGAAATCCTATTTAAAGAACCACCGAGAGGAAGCGTAAATTGCGAACATTAGGATTAGACGTTGGTACAAGAACAATTGGTGTGGCAGCAAGTGATGCAATGGGATGGACAGCTCAGGGGATTGAAACAATTAAGTTTCCAGAAAACCAACTGAACAAAGCATTGCCACGCCTGGAAGAACTTATTAAAGAACATGAGGTAAGCAAAATTATTGTTGGATTACCTAAAAACATGAATAATACAATTGGTCCAAGAGGTGAAGCTTGCCTTTCCTTCGCAGAAAAGCTAAAATCAACATTTGACCTTGAAGTTGAAATGTGGGACGAGCGTCTTTCAACAATGGCGGCACAGCGAATGCTTATTTCTGCTGATGTAAGCCGTAAAAAGCGTAAACAAGTAATTGATAAGATGGCGGCTGTCGTTATTCTGCAAGGTTATTTAGATAGCAAGCAATTTTAAAAAACATAATGAGGTGACAAAATGGATCACGGAGAACAACATATCACAGTAATTGACGAAAATGGAGACGAGCAGCTTTGTGAGGTTATTACAACATTCCACTCTGATCAGTTCAACAAAGCATACGTTCTTTATTCTCCAATTGCTCAATCAGAAGAAGAAGGCGAAGTAATCGTTCATGCATCTAGCTTCATTCCAAATGGAGAAGGCGAAGATGGCGAGCTTCAGCCAATCGAAACTGAAGAAGAATGGAACATGCTTGAAGAAGTGCTATATGCGCTTGATTCAGAAGAAGAGTAAAAAAGTAAAAGCCACTTCCTAAGCTTAGGAAGCGGCTTTTTTTATGTACAATAATTTGTATCTTGAACAGAACGGAGTAATTTTAAGCATAAAGAAAAATTATGCAAGAAGGGAGAGGTGTTTTTTGTCCGATATTGGCGAAAAATAGTTAAAGATGTAGTATAATTAATCGCGGAAAGGGAGGAGTGACGATTGGCACGAAAAAATAAACCGATTGATTTTTCACAAACGTTAATGCAGCAACAAAATGAAGCTAAAAAAGTGCGCAAAGCGGTTTTGTGGGTGTTGTCCATTTTATTTGTTTTATTCGTTGGTTTAGCGCTTGGGCTTTATATTTATATTCATTCAGCTCTAAGCCCTGTAGACGAAGAAAACAAGAAAGAAATTATTGTGTCTGTGCCAACAGGCTCAACAGTTTCCACAATTGCTCACACGCTAGAAGATAAAGATTTAATAAAAAACGCTACTGTGTTTCGCTACTATGCTAAGTTTTCTAACTTAAACGACTTCCAAGCAGGCAACTATGAGTTCACAAAGGCAATGAGTCCAAAAGAAATGATTAATCGCCTGCAAGAAGGAAAAGTATCAAACAAAGCAACTGTTAAAATTACGGTTCCAGAAGGTCGTCAGCTTGATGAAATTTCTACTCTTATTTCAAAAGAAACGAAGTTTTCAAAAGAGGAAATAGAGCAAAAGTTAGAAGATAAAGCTTTCATTAACAATATGAAAAAGAAATATCCGGATTTAGTTACATCTGAGATTGATAACTCAAAGATTAAGCATCCTCTAGAAGGCTATTTATATCCTGCTACATACTCATTTTATAAGAAAGATGTTCCGTTAGAGGAAATTCTAGAAGCAATGATTGAAAAAACAAACAATGTTATTGCTCCATATCAACCAGAGATTAAAAAACAAAAAACGACGGTTCATAAAATATTAACAATGGCATCTCTTGTCGAAGAAGAAGCAACAGACCAAACCGATCGTAAAAAGATAGCGAGCGTATTTTATAATCGACTAGAAAAAGGTATGCGTCTTCAAACAGATCCAACTGTTCTTTACTCACTAGGAAGTCATAAAGATCGAGTACTTTATAAAGATTTGGAAGTGGACTCACCTTACAATACGTATAAGGTGAAAGGTTTAACACCGGGACCAATTGCAAGTGCTGGGAAAGAATCGATTGAGGCTGCTTTATCTCCTGAACAAACGGATTATGTATATTTCTTAGCAACAGAAAGTGGAGAGGTCATCTTTACAAAAACGCTTGAAGAACATAACAAGGAAAAAGAAAAGCATATTACAGAAGAACGTTTTCAAAAATAAGTACCACAAAAAAGGTTGTGAATCTTTCACAGCCTTTTTTGTGAGAAAGATTATTTTCGTATTATAAAGGTTTACTCTATAGGGGAAAACCTTTATAATATTAGAATTGTAGTTCTATATCAATCAACAGAACTGAAATGATCGGAGGAAAGACAAGTGCTTTCTCATGAAATAAACGCTTATATTGAAAATCTAGTTCCAAAAAGAGATGATTTGCTCCTAGAAATGGAGCAGTACGCTTTAGAAAATCACGTTCCAATTATGGAGCTTGTTAGCATTGAGTCTCTTCTGCAAGTTTTACGCCTTTATCAGCCAAAACGCATTTTAGAAATTGGTACAGCAATTGGCTATTCATCTTTAAGAATGGCAAAAGAGCTTGGAGCAGAGGTTGTAACAATAGAACGTAATGAAGAGCGATACAAGCAAGCGCAGCGTTTTTTAGCTCAATCAGATCAACAAGAAAATATTACCCTTATCTTTGGTGATGCTTTAGAAGCTGTGGAAGAAGCAAACACCAAAGCACCTTATGATGTCATTTTTATCGATGCGGCCAAAGGTCAATATAAGCGTTTCTTTGACGCTTATACACCAATGCTTTCTGAACGAGGGATTGTTGTCAGTGATAACGTGCTCTTTAAAGGGTATGTAACAGGAGAAATCCAAGCTGAAACACGTCGTAAGCGAAGTTTGATTAAGAAGATAAATGACTATAATGAATGGTTAATGGGTCATTCAGATTTCCAAACGGCAATATTACCAATTGGAGATGGAATCGCAATTAGTACACAAAAGAGGTGAAACATGTGAAGAAACCGGAGATTTTACTTACTCCCACATGTGTTGGGGACATTGAGAAATTAGCTTTAGCAGGAGCGGATGCTTTTTTAATTGGGGAGGCTCGTTACGGCTTACGCTTAGCAGGAGAATTTAAGCGTGAAGACGTTGTAGAAGCTATCAACGTTGCTCATCGGCTTCATAAGAAAGTGTACGTAGCTATGAATGCTATTTTTCATAATGACAAAGTAGATGAATTAAAAAACTATATTTTGTTTTTACAAGATGCAGGTGTTGATGCAATTGTTTATGGTGATCCAGCTGTCTTAATGACAGCACGTGAAGTAGCTCCAACTATGACTCTTCATTGGAGTACGGAAACAACAGGAACAAACTGGTATGTTTGTAACTATTGGGGACGCAAAGGCTCAAAACGTGCTATTTTGGCGCGCGAGCTAAACATGGATGCTATTGTGGAAATTAAAGAAAATGCAGAAGTAGAAATCGAAGTTCAGGTTCATGGGATGACATGCATGTTCCAATCAAAACGCCCGCTTTTAGGTCACTATTTCTTATATCAAGAAAAAGCGATGGAAATTGAAAATCGAAAAGATACTAAAAATATGTTTTTGTTAGATAAAGAACGTGGAAATAAGTATCCGATTTTTGAAGATGAAAATGGAACACATATTATGAGTCCAAATGATGTTTGTATTATTGATGAACTTGAAGAAATGATAGATGCAGGCGTTGATTCATTTAAAATTGACGGGATTTTAAAATCTACCGATTACCTTGTGGACGTCACAAAGAAATATCGTCAAGCTATTGACTTATGTGTTGAAAATCGAGAGAAATATGAAGAAGTTAAGGAAGCATTATTAGAAGAATTAGAAGCAATTCAGCCGAAAAATCGTATGCTTGATACAGGGTTTTTCTTTAAAGAAACCGTTTATTAAAGAGGAGTGAAGAGGGAATGGCAATTAAAGTAGACGAGGTTGTAGATGGAAAACGCGTTATTACTAAAAAACCAGAACTGCTTGCTCCAGCGGGGAATTTAGAAAAATTAAAAGTAGCAGTTCATTACGGAGCAGACGCGGTTTTTATCGGTGGACGTGAATATGGCCTCCGTTCAAATGCAGATAACTTCTCAATGGAAGAAATGGCTGAAGGGGCGGCTTTTGCACGGAAATATGGAGCACGCATCTATGTTACAACAAATATTTATGCGCATAATGAGAACATCGATGGTCTTGAAGAGTACCTAGAAGGTCTTGAAAAAGCGGGAGTAGCAGGTATTATCGTTGCTGATCCACTCATTATTGAAACCTGTCGCAAGGTAGCTCCATCACTAGAAGTACATTTAAGTACCCAGCAGTCGCTTGCAAACTGGAAAGCTGTTCAGTTTTGGAAAGAAGAAGGATTAGAGCGCGTTGTACTTGCTCGGGAAACAAGTGCAGAAGAAATTCGTGAGATGAAAGAAAAAGTAGATATTGAAATTGAATCGTTTATCCACGGTGCAATGTGTATTGCTTATTCTGGTCGATGTGTATTAAGCAATCATATGACAGCGCGGGATTCAAACCGCGGTGGTTGCTGTCAGTCATGTCGCTGGGACTATGACTTATTCGAAATGGATGAAAATAATGAAGAAGCTCCTTTGTTTAACGAGGGAGATGCTCCATTTGCAATGAGTCCAAAAGACTTGAATTTAATTCAATCTATCCCTAAAATGATTGAGATGGGCATCGATAGTTTAAAAATTGAAGGACGTATGAAATCTATTCACTACGTTGCAACAGTTGTAACAGTTTATCGCAAAGTTATTGATGCTTACTGTGCAGATCCTGACAATTTTACAATTCAAGAAGAATGGCTAAGAGAGCTTAATAAATGTGCAAATAGAGAAACAGCAACAGCTTTCTTTGAAGGCGTACCAGGACATGAAGAGCAGATGTTTGGAGAGCATAGCAAAACAACAACACATGATTTCTGTGGACTTGTGCTTGATTATAATGAAGAAACGAAAATGGTGACATTGCAACAACGTAATTTCTTCAAACGTGGACAAGAAGTCGAGTTTTTTGGACCAGAGATTGGGACATTTACAACAGTTGTAGAGCAAATTTGGGATGAAAAAGGCAATGAGCTTGATGCAGCTAGACACCCATTGCAAATTGTTCAATTTAAAGTAGAACAACCCCTTTACCCATACAACATGATGCGGAAGGAGATTTAAAATGGGGAAAAAACCAGTTGTTATTGGAATTGCAGGAGGCTCAGGCTCAGGCAAGACGACCGTAACAAAAGCAATTTATGAACATTTCCAAGGGCATTCTATTATGCTTTTAGAACAAGACTTCTATTATAAGGACCAAAGCAGTGTACCGCTTGAGCAGCGTTTGCAAACAAATTATGATCATCCGCTTGCTTTTGACAATGATCTTTTAGTAGAACATCTTGAAAACCTTCTTCGCTACGAGAGTATTGAAAAGCCTGTATATGACTATACAATGCATACTCGTTCTGAAGAAATCATTATTGAAGAGCCAAAAGATGTAATTATTGTAGAAGGAATTCTTGTACTAGAAGATGATCGCCTGCGTGATTTAATGGATATTAAACTTTATGTTGACACTGATGCAGATTTACGAATTGTGCGTCGTCTTCTACGTGACATTAAAGAACGAGGTCGTTCACTGGAATCTGTTATTGATCAATACGTACAAGTTGTTCGTCCAATGCATAATCAGTTCATAGAACCAACAAAACGATACGCAGATATCATTGTGCCAGAAGGTGGACAAAACCATGTCGCAATTGACTTGATGTGTACTAAGATTCAAACAATTCTTGAACAAAACGCTATTTTATAATACGATATGGTAGATAACATTTAAAATGTATTTGTATAGAGAAGATGCATATGATAAACGATAAGAACGAAGAATGGCGCCTAATAGGCGCCATTTCACAAATTTTCTTTCTTATAGTACATAGCCTGTTTATTTACAAGCATCTCTTTACAAAGTAGAGACACGCTTATATATGAAGGAGTGAAGAGTTATGGCAACGGAAAAAGAATATCCAATGACTCAAGAAGGGAAAGAAAAGCTTGAGGCGGAGTTAGAGCAACTGAAAACAGTAAAACGTAAAGAAGTTGTAGAAAGAATTAAAATTGCACGTAGCTTTGGAGACCTTTCAGAGAACTCAGAGTACGATGCTGCAAAAGATGAGCAAGCTTTTGTTGAAGGCCGCATTTCAACTCTTGAAACAATGATTCGTAACGCTAAGATTATTGAAGGAGACGAAAATTCTTCAACAGTCTCTCTTGGTAAAACGATTACATTTGTAGAGCAACCTGATGGAGATGAAGAACAGTATACAATTGTAGGAAGCGCAGAAGCAGATCCATTTGAAGGCCGCATTTCTAACGATTCTCCAATTGCAAAAGCGCTTATGGGCAAACACATTGGTGATGAAGTTCTTGTTCAAACACCAGGTGGAGAGATGCTTGTTAAGATTACAGCTGTAAATTAATAAAAAAATGATTGAAATAAGAACACCTCGTCGACAATTGTAACGAGGTGTTTTTTTATGAAACCATATAAACGAATGAAAAAATTAGCTTTTGTCCTCTTATGTTTTATGCTTATTCTTGTAGCACGTCTTGCACAAATTCAGCTTATTCAAACAGAATCTTTTTCACGTCATCATATTAATTTAATAGAAGCAAGTGTAAGACAGCGTACTCAAGAAATGGTAATTGATGATGGAAGAGGAAAATTCGTAGATCAAAATGGAGAGCCGCTTACACACCATTCTTCATTATCTCTTGTTATGTTTCCTTTTTTAAAAGAACTGAAGTGGCCAAGTGATAAGGTGGCATCCTTTGTTGGCATGTCTGAATATGCGCTCAAAGACAAGTTAAACAAAGCAAGTGAGCCTGTTGTCATTGAGAAGGAAATCACAGAAACTGAAATGAA
>Ga0209463_1001727_pt1 | contig 12868 bp, 16 predicted proteins | sample AgamicMgSfrz_FD_187169 | JGI IMG/M metagenome (GOLD analysis project Ga0209463, IMG submission 187169) | Agave microbial communities from Guanajuato, Mexico - Mg.Sf.rz (SPAdes) (version 2) | ecosystem: Host-associated > Plants > Phyllosphere > Phylloplane/Leaf | place: Guanajuato, Mexico... | reverse complement strand
TTGACATACAAACCTGGGCGAATCGGTAAATTCGTTGGATCCCACTGAGCTGCCATCTAATCACTCCTTATCGTTTTATAGGAACTTTCCGTTTTCTAAATCGCGCATTCTGAAGGACTCGACTTCACTCATCGTCATGTCGTCCGAAGTATCGTCCGGTGTTAATGAGCCGTCTAAGCGCCCCCATTGCGCGTAGTCCGCGGTTGATTTAATCTCAACTTTCGAAACCGTCGGAGCCACATCTTTCGGAGTTGCGCCTTTACGCGTCGTCCCGACTAAAACGCCAATCACAGCGTCAAGATTGTCCGCCGTCTTAAACGGTTGAGAAAAAGAAAGAGACTCGACGGTTAAGTAGTGAGTCTCTTCAATCGGTATTTTTATTACGTTGTTGAAACGGTCCGTCAGAACGTCAATCTTCGTTAGTAAATCAACGTTGTTTAGACCGAAGTAAACTATTTGATATTCGCGATTCAATACGTAGCTTGCGGACGTATCTACGCCGGAGTTTAACCGCTGAACACGTACGCAGATTTCGCCTTTAACCGGCTTTTCAGGTACGTATTGCTTGTTAACTTTGAGCGTAGGGAAGTCCGTTTTGATGACGTCTGATATCGCGTTGATTTCATCGATTAAGCCCACGTATTAAAACCCCCTTCGCCTAGCTGCTTCACGTAGGTCTTCTTCAAGCCACTGCATCCATTTCGCCTCTCGCTCTTGTGCCGGTTCATCGAGAAACTTTAACGTCGTACCCTGCGTTGACAACTTCGTAGAACTTGGCGCTTCTTCATGTAAGTAGTAACCGTAATTAAATCGACCATATCCGCGTGAACTGTTTGTCGCATTGCCGGTTACGATAACTTTCGAATTCGTGCCGTTTCCTTCTACTGTTCCGTTAATTTGGCGTCTTAAGTTTCCGTCGTCTAACGGTGCTACATCGCGAGACTTCTGAACCCAGTCGTCCTTGATTTCGTCCATTGTGCCGTGAAGCGCCCTTTGTGCCTCATCCTCGAATCCTCTTAGCGCTCGCATTAATCCGGTTAGGTCTAGCTCTAAGTCGCGCGCCATTATACATACACCCTCGTTAGTACAACCTTTGTAATCTTCGGATAATCGATTTTTATCGGAGTTCGCTCGACTGTCACGCCTAGTTCATTCGTATAACTGATTACGTCGTCGTAGCGAATATCCGCTAATTTATCGAACATGAAAGAAGCACCAGAAACGACTTCTTCTCCGAGTTGGTTTTGTACAACGTTGGTTACGATGTCAGCGCGGCATTTAAGCGTAAACTCAATCGGTTCGCTGCTAACGTTGCCCCAGTCGTCTTTTGCGCCAGGACGTTTGATTGTCGCCTTGTCTTTCATCGGAATTATCGCCACTTACAACACCGTCCATTTCGGTGTTCTCGCTCGACTAACGCCCAGCATTTCGTATACTTCGTCGGGAATAAAACCCGCTAAGTCGACCGGTGCGCCGTTCTTCGAGCCGATTCCATCTTTGAACGTAAAGTTAATGCCGGCAACTCCGAAACTAGCAACGCCTTGTTGCGCCATTTTGTTCGTGTCATTGAAGATTGCGCCGAGGGCAGCGCCAAACAAGTAATAGGCTTCGTTGGGGATTTCGATATCTTTGAACTTGCGGTCGATTGTGCGCTTGCTAACGTTGAGTAACATCGTCTTGCGATCGTCTTCCGCGTCGAGGAAATCTTCGTTATCAATTGCGTTAAATTTGATATAGTCGTTGGCTTCCGTTAAGTCCCACACGTAAAGCACCTCCGTTTAGATTTACTTTGCGGAGGTTTTGCGTGCTGCTTTCGGCTTGGCCGCCGGTTTCGCCTCCGCTTTTGATTCTGCTTCTTTCGGTTTTTCTTCGCCTTCGTCCACACAAATTAAATAACGAGGGCACAGCCCTTTAAGGACTGCGATTTTCCCCTCGTCAGATGTTTCGTATAAGCCGACATGATCGAATTTAAGAACGTCGCCTTTATAGTGGACGGAATAATGTGGCGTAGCTTTAAATTGAGCCATCGTATTCCCTCCCGTTTAATTAAGATACAGACTTGCTTACGCCTTCTAATACTGCGATTTTCTCAGCTGCGTTCATTACTTTAACGCCGTATTCACCGCGGATTTGACGAGAAACGTAGTCAGCCCCAGGAGTAGTAGCGTCCATATCGTGTAACGCGCGTCCTTGTAATGCGTGCATAGAAAGAATTGAACGGTCGAATAACACGACTTTATCTTTCGGCATGTTTTTATCAACTACGATTGTTGCAACGTCTCCGCCAACGATGTCAGAAACGAATGTAGCAACGTATCCACCACGTACAGTATCTTGTTGTTGGATTTGGATTTTGTCGCCTAGTAATTTCGAGAACTGACGAGCGCCAGCCGTATTTGTAAGAATCGTATTTACGTTACCGCCGCGTTGGTAAACTTTTTCAAGTGCGTCGTTAACTACTTTCGCAGTAACTTCTCCGCCAGCTAAGTTTTCTTTAACCGAGTTTTTGATTTGAGCGAAGTTTAAAAGTCCGCCAGTCATACGCGGTTGGCCTGCGCCTTGGTCGAAACGACGTCCATAGATTAAAGCGTCATTCATTTCGCGAGCTAATTCTTTAAGACGTAGTTGAACTTGGTAATTTAATTCGTCAGATACGTTGTGAGTACGTACTGCTTGTTGTGTACCTGTTACTGAAGCGTAACGTTCGAAGATTTGCGTTACGTTGTAATCTACATAACGGTCATGACTTTCGTCTGCTCCGATTCCAGCACCTTCGATTTGTGGGCGAGCTACGATACGGATCTCATCGTCTGCTGCAGTGTGAGCCACTGCTGTAGTTCCGTCGAATCCACGAACAACTGTTAAAGTGTCGCCTGCAACGCCTGTAACTTTGATGTACTCATCTTCGATTACTAATAGAGAGTTAACGCGGAATTTAGCTCCGTCTCCTGCCGCTACTGTGATTGAAGTCGCTGCGTTAGTGATGTCTGCTGCTAAGTTAGCACGGTTAGAGTTTAAAGCATCTGACATCCATTCGTATTTCGTTTGGAATAACTGCTCTCCGTTTAATCCAATTAAGCCTAATAGTGTAGGCTCATCTTGAATAATCATCGAGATGCCTTCTTGAAGTTGACGTACCTGATCTTGGAAATTATAAGAGTTTACTGCCATTTTGTTTTTCCCCCTGAATTATAAGTTTTTTGGTAATTAAAAAAGCCGCCGATTTATTCGGCGACTGCTTACTTAAATAGCGATTGAATTTTGTTACTAAGTTCAATTACTTTTGCGAAGTCTTTCTTCTTCTTCGCATCTTCTAACTGTGCTTCTAGCGTTTTGGCTTCGTCAGAGGTTCCGCTGTTTGAAGGTTCACCGATTTCTCGTTGCGGTTTCTTTTCTTCGCCTACTAGGAAGCTATATTGGTCAACAAGCGTAGCTAACACATCCTCTACACCGTTTACTGTGCCGTCTTCAATTTGTACAGCCGATAAGTCAGCTAATTTTAAAGCAGCGTCAATACGGTCAGTCGGAATGTTTACGCCTGGTGCCGCCTTAATAAATGCGTTAACGATTTTCTCTTGCTCGGCTTGCTTGCGTAGTGAATCAAGCTGTTGCGCCAAGCTTTGTTTTTCCTCTTCGTGCTTTTTAGCGATTTCTTCTAAACGCTCTTTTTCGGAAAGCTCAGACATACGCTTTTCTTCTAATAGTTTTTCGTACTCGGACGCTTTCGTCTTGATGTCGTCGTAATCGGCGTACTTATCGAGCTTTTTCTTTTCACGTTGGATGCGTTTTTCAACAATCTCGTCTAGTTCCGCTTGCGTGAATGTTTTAGTTTCGGTTTGTTGCTCGACTTGTTGTTCCGTTTGCGCTACTTCGACTTGTTCGTTTTTGATTTCTTCGCTCATAATATCCTCCCGATTAAAGTCCGTCGACTATAATATCCGAAAGTTTAATGCCATTTCGTAAGGCGGTAGCTTATACGCGGTCAGGCCGTTTCACTGGCGAGACTATGTGCTTACAGCGTGGGTGGAAAATTTCCCTGTTCGGTAAGTCGCCAATATACGGATAACTACCTTCCACATCTCGTACGAGCTTAACGATCTTACCTTCCCATTTACTACAAGCGTCTTTTGCGCCGTGTCTTGAAATAACTCCGTAGTTAGCGCCACGTTGAACTGCTTCGTTCATGGTCGCCTCTTTGTGCGCTTCCATCATTTTCGTAGACACTGCAGTTTCGACGTAATCTTTTAGTTTCCAACGTCGTCCTGACGCATCTATAATTCCGGTATCTACGGCTTTTCCTAACGTGTCGCGAATACTGCGAATCATCTCGCCTGTTAGCGTAGATGTTCCGTTGACGCCTTTCGTTACGTTAGCACGCATTACTTCTGCGGTAGATTTACGGATAGCTACTATAATTCGCTTTTCCATGTTCTGCGTGACCGCTAGTAGGTTATCTTGCGTATCAGCAACTACGGCTTTGACAAGTTCTTTATTAATGCGATTAAACTTAACGAGATTTGCCGCTTGTTCAACCGTATCAACAACGCCAAGCGCAACGATTGCTCGTATGATGCCGTCTTCAGCTGCTTTCGGAATTGCTTCGTTAATCCAGTCGGCGGTATCTCCGTTTAGTTCGCGTAATATTTCCGTTATAGACTTCATTACGGCCAACGCATTAGCACGTTGGAAATCCGTAAGGTCAATCCGGTAAAGTTCGTTGCGAATTTGTTCTAGCGCTTTTACATAAGCATCAGTCAGCTTCGCAACATCATATTCGTAATTCGGAGGCGGTAATTCTCGCATTACTCAGTTGCCCCTTTCCAATGAAAAAGAGCCGATCATGAGACCGCCTCCTTGTTTCGTAAGAATTCATTTAGTTGTTCCCTTGTGGTGCGTCTCTTTCCGTATGTTTTGTGGAAATCTATGTGGCAAGACAAACACAATGTAATACCGTTCGAGATTTCGGTTCTTACCTCTCTATGGTCAGCGAAGTTCTGTATGTGATGTGCGTTCAATTCCTTACCTACAGATCCGCAACATTGGCATGTGAAATTATCTCTCCTATAAACAGATATGCGCCACTCTTTATATTCCCGTGTTTTTCGAAGTTCTTCGCGCTCCTCATCTGTTATATGAGGACTTTTCATCATTTCACTAATCTTGTTATTACCGCATGTACGGCAGTCTTTTCCTTTAAAGAAATTGTTCAACGTAATGTGTGATAAATTCCCGCATTTACATAAATACTTTAAAGGCGTGGATGAGTTAGTGAATGAGTCTTCTAACAACGTTTTACCTTGCTCATCAAATAACTTCTTAACGTCTTCTATTGTGTATTTAGTTCTGGCTTCAATAGCTCTTAGTGTTCTACAATTACTGCAGTTAGTGCCGCTGTAATAAGCTTGGTACCAACTTATAGTTGATTGATTACCACATTTGCAAATATAATCTAATTTTTCAGCTGTTTCCTTTCGAAAAGATACGTAATCGGTCGAAAGAAGCGTGCATCCGTTATTTTTGAAGTGGTTTTCAATGAAAGTGAAATCAAATTTCCGTTTCTTTTTACTAGCCGAATTCCTCCCGCATTTAGCGCAAGATCTACCTTTTTTTGCGTTTTTGTAACTCATTTTACTCTCATTTCCACATTTGCAAATATACTGCATTGGTGTTTCGGAGTTTATATAATTTTCATCTAATAAAGTGAAACCCCTCTCATCAAAAACCTTCTTTACATCTGAATATGTCAGCTTTTTCGCCAAACGAATCAACTCCCTTAGGTTAATTCCCTTATATTAAAAATAAGGCAGAAGGCGCTAAGGGTTGCGCTTTTCGGTCTGCAGTTCCTATCCGCCTATATAATAATACGTTAGTTAACCTTGGTTTGGCGCAGTCTCTATCTGATTAAATATCGAAGAGTCGACAGTACCCATTGTGTCTTCCTCATCTTTCTTAATACGTGCCATAATTTCTTTAGCTTTTTCGTCATCCACTTCGTCGATTGTTTTGATAGTCGATTGTACGTCAATTGTTGCCTTGCCTGATGTACGTATTTGGCCGATTTCCGCTTCTTCTTTAAGATTCTTCGGAATTCCATCCTTCCATTGAATCGACGGATAAACGTCTTCCCATTTATGTCCGTTTTGTGATTTATCAAATAAGAAACAAGCGTATAGTGCGTCGCGAATTGCTTTATCATAGTGCGAACGAATACGTTTTACTTTCGATATAATCGGCATGAATCTAGCTTTAATTGCAGTCGAGTCGGTGTGTGACGTTCCCGTACCGCCACTATTGTCGCCTGACATTGCGGTACCGAATAACCACTGCGGAGTTTCCGACATGATAAATACGGTGCTGATTAATAAATCGAGCTCTTTAAACGCTGCCTCTAACTGCGCTTGCCATGTCATATAACCCGGAGTCACATCGTCTTTCGTAACCGGAATGTATATACCACCGAATCTGACACTGTCATCGTAACCTTCTAATTCAGGTCCGTAAGAATTCGGATCCGAATTTTTCCAGAGCACATAATCTATTTGCACCAAACGATCATTAACTGCAGCAAATACGCTTTCTAACTTTTCTAACCCACCGATACCTTGCCAGTCGTCATCTACCGCTTTATAAGGAATGTGGAATACCGGAATAAACGGAAGGCCTGTTTCGACGATATCTTCTTCGCGGCGTGTAGATACTTCTCTACCGATGTTATACGTTTTGACATCAGCGCCCCAGTATGAATTAACCCCCGTTGAGAATAATTCGAAGCGTTGATAGATAATGTAACCTGGAATATGCCGCTCAATATTCAGATACGGAATCTCTTCCTTGCCAGTATCTACGTATTCAACTGTCGCAATATTTATTGCCTTGAATTTCTTTACGTTACCTTTCGCTGTCTCCGGAAAAACAAACGAAGCGTTAACGTGTTCAATGATCGGTTCCATCTTCGCATCTGCCGGCTTTTTAAGTCCTAGTGCTTCTAGCTCTGAATAGTCTTGACGGTAGCCAAAACGAGCTTTAACCCACGCGTCGCCCCGGTACCCATTCGCCATACAACTTTCGTGAATCAATTGAATCAAATCGTTCTCTTCAACGTAAGATGTATACGCCTTCTGTTCTTCTGAATCATCTGGTAAGCCGGATTCAAACCTCGGACGCTCACCGACTAGCATGTCAGCTGGTTTTGTTGAGACGATATCCGCTAGACCAATTGCAATATATAGTTGTTTAAGTTGCTTTGCTTGCGGGGAATCTTTTAACACCGACGCTGCGCGTTCGTATACTTCCCATTGCTTATTTTGAAATAACTTACGCATTCTTTCATACCGTGCTAGCCGTTCGAGTTCGTCTTGCGGCGGAAACTGCTCCCCTTCTCTGAAATATGTCATACGGTAGCCTCCTTCCCTTTATTGTTGTTCTATAAGAACATAGATTATAATTAATTTGATTTAATTAGAAAATTGCTATCAAGAGAATTACAACCACGAAGGCTTTTTAATTACTTTCGCTTTCTTAACACTTAACGCTGCTGAGAACGCCATGTGCGTCGCATCTGGGCCGTCATCGTGATTGTGGTTCGGGTATAACTCGAACATTTCAAGAAGCAAGCGATGCTCACGTTTGAATCGTAGTTTACCGTTTTGGATATCCGGCAATAAAGATTCGATACGTAACTGTTTTCTCATACGTTGTTTAATCTCTTTTACTCGCGTTTGAGAAGGGTATCCATGCTTCCGTAACTCCTCTTTTAGCTTGTGCGCGAACCATTCTTGCGCCTGTTGTGCTTCGACTGCGATTCCGGTGTACTGGAATTTCAGCGTTTTCTCTACAATCGTATTTAAGAGTATATCTGGATGTACTCGCTCGATAAACGAATCAACAACGTAACAAACACCCGTTTCTCTATTTCTTGCAACCGTTATAATTGCACTATAATCGCCTTTTTCCTTCCCCATGGCAAAATCCACGCCACAGAAATAGTCAAACGACAACTCTTCGATATCGTTATTCGTAAACATATTGAAATAGCTTGGCTTGAAAATTTGTGTACTTTCATCGACTGGATTTCCGAGATACTCCTGGTTGAACTCTCTCGTCCCCATCGATTCGCGCTTTTCCATAAAGAACTTATAGCTGTACATCTGCGGCCATAATACTTCTGCGCCTTTAAGCATTTCTTCTTCGTTGTCCTCGTAGAACTTATCCGCTTTTTCTTTCGCATCCTTGTCGTCGGTGTTATATATCTCTCGCCATTTCTCCCATAAATCGTCGCGATCTGCCCACGATAGAATTGCCGGGAACTTACGAGATTCAAAGTCTTTACGCTTAGTGATTACATGGTTTAGTAGCGAATCGGGTCCTAAAATTGTTCCCATATACACGCAAATACCGCTGAATCCTAACGCTTCTAACATTTCGGAACGGAACCAGCGTAAGTTCTTTGCGCGTAGCTCCGGCGTATTTGTGTTATCGTTGCTTTCTAAATCGTCCAGAAGGAAAAGTCCAGGGCGTTCTTGAAGGTGGCGGAGTCCGCGCATTTGCGTCCCCATACCTTTCGCCTCTACCTTCGTTCCGCTTGACGTAATGAATTCGTACTTGTTATCAACCTCATTCATCGATGGCTTCGGATGTAAAAGCTCGCCAAAGTCCTGGCGGATCTTTTCATTAAACTTTAGATTCTGCTGCGTAAACTTAATGAAGTCGCCAGCTACGTCGGTAGTTTCGGATACTTCAATAATGTACTTCTGATGTCTAAATACGATTTGATGACATAAAAAGGCGTTGCTCAGGTAAGCCGTCTTCGCATGTCGACGTCCTACGGACCAAGCAACGTTTGTGTTTGTTTTACCGCGTGTGATGTCGTCTAGTAGGCTGCAAAGCGTGCGGTGGAACTTTGCAGCCTCTACGAATGACTGTCCGTTAGGGATTAAGTTAATTTCGTTATCCGGATTCATATCATTCGAAAAGTATTCATAAGTAAATCGGAGCAAGTCAAACTCGCAAGCGTGTATACGTTCTAACTTAACGAGCTCCCTATCGACGATTTCCCATTGCGTAATATCGTAGTCTTCGATAAGCCCTTCGTCTGCTAACGCTTCATACTCTGCGATGATTTCCTTACGCTCGTCAATCGCTTGTTGACGTTGCTCATACGTAAGCCACTTACCGTTAAGCCAAGCCATTATTCTTCGCCTTCTTCACGTTTCTTGCTGCGTTCACGTAATTTCGCAAGTCTTTCTTCGATTGATTGCGCCGAATCGGTTGAATCCGTTTTAACCTCTTGTTTATCGACTAATAGACCGCCGAATTTATAGAACAGTTCGATACCCTTCATCGATCCTTGACCTTTCAGCATCATATCGAGATGTTTGTTTAATACGTCAGGTAAATGTGACATAAATGATGTAGACGCTAGTAAATTCGTATATTCGATAAAGTTTTGATCGTAGTTTCTCCACGTATATAGCTGACGTGTAGTGATTCCGGATTTATCAGCGATTTCTTCTAATGTGAGGCGTACCTGATCCGTTTCTTTTGCGTATGCTAACTCTTCATCGGATAACTGCGACGCTTTCGGTAAGAATTTATTAACCGATAATAACTTCGCTGCAACTAATTGCTCGCGAGATAGTAACGGTTCTAGTTTTCGTAATCTTCCTTCGCTCATTATGCGACATCCTTTCCGTAGTTTATTTTCGTATACCAATGCGGCGTACTCACCGCCTGTAACATAAAGAAAGCGACGAGTACGAGTTATTTCGTAGCCATCGCTTCGCTTACGTTAGGGTTGACGTTTAAAATTTTGCAAGAAATCGTTCAGGACCAGGTTTGGCGGGTTGGACTAGTGGGGCTTGGGGGTCGGTCCCGTTTTGAATGAACAATAAAAAAGCCGACGTTGTTTAGTTCGTCGACTGTTCTTTACGTTTATTTAATTCTTTATATAACAACGCTTTGCTTACGTTTGTTTGCTCCGTTATTTCTTTTACTGTGTATTGTTTGCTATCGTATAAAGCCAACGCTTGCTTTACCTTCTTCGTATCAGCCTTAGGTCTGCCGCCTTTACGTCCGCGTGCTCTTGCTGATTCTAAGCCTGCTTGCGTACGCTCACGTATCATGTCCCTCTCTAGCTCAGCCATTACGCCTATCATACCGAACATGGCGCGGCCCATCGGTGTAGACGTATCGAGCTGCTCACGTATACTTACTAACTCTACGCCTAACTCGGACAGTCTATCTGCTACTTCGTATAGTTGCTTAGCGCTACGGGCTAGCCTATCGAGCTTATACACGACTAACTTATCGCCTGGTCTTAACGCATCTAGCATACGGTTAAGCTCTAAACGGTCCCACTTACCGCCACTCTCCTTCTCGGAATAGATGCGCTCACACCCTGCGCCTTGTAATGCGTCTACTTGTAAATCCAGCGATTGATCCTTCGTGCTAACCCTTGCGTATCCTATAATCATATTAACGCCTCCCGTTTTCGTTTCGTTACCTTAATAGTACACAAAACGTATGAGAATGTCAACGTTAATTTATGAACGAGTTTATAAACGTTATTACGGTGAATAAGCCGCCAATTTAGCCAGTTCGTAATTCGTTTATTTAACATTCGTTTTATAGACGATTATTAGACCTGATGTTTTTCGAGGCTGTCTGTCGTGAACGCGCGTGCTGGTATTTCGGAAGTTATTCGCAATACAACCGATAGCCCTATTCCGAGTTTCTACTATTATATAGTCGTACATAACGGCTGACTTCCGAATCGTTTAAGTGCCATTCGTTGTCACCTCCGTTTGTTCTTGTCATATGCGATCCGATAAGGATGACCGCTAGTAAATATATTCCAACGTAGTTTAGTAGCGATGTAGAGTACGAGTAGTAGTCGTTTCATATTGCGCACCTCTATTCCGTAAAATAAAAATAAACGAACAATCCGAAAAAGGTAAGTATTGAACCGAATACAAATCCGTAGAAGAATTCATCGCCCATATTACGCACTCCCTTTCGTTTAAAAAGTGTAAAGTTTTCGCCACACTGAAACGAAAAAAGACGCCCGTTTATAAGGCGCCTACTTTACTTCGTGCATATGAATTTCGTACATGTTCCGTTCGTCTTCCGGCATAGTAGCATTGATATAAGCTTGCGCCTTCTCTTGCGTACTAAATACGCCATGTAGACAGTTACTGCTTCCGTAATAACAATCTTCCTTTACGATGTATACATACGTCATATAACAACGCCTCCTTATACGGACTATTATACGTTAGTTATATCGAGTAGATAAACTACAAACCTTCGCCAGTCGCGAGCTCCTGTCGTATCTTCGTTAATAGTACTTATATATTACTAGACGATGGTATTAAAATAATAAAAGAAAAGACGCCGCCGAAGTCCTGGTCTTGGACGAAGGCGGAATGTCTAAGTTATGTTTTACGGTTGTTTTAACAACATAAGATAAGAGGAGCAAGCTCTAGTTAAAACGAATGAAACACAACATACAGTAGTATAAACACTATTAAATCAACGTTTTAACACTATATATTGTGTTATTCAGTATTAATTTAACTATGCAGTATTTGAGACACATACCCCTCTAACTATGCAGTATTTGAGGCACTTTAAAATGGCAAGTCTGAAAGGTTAACATCTACACCGTTCTGCTCTGCGCAAATGCTCGCCTGTTTAAACTGATAACGTACGCTCTCCGTATACTCATTTCCGATACGTTGACGGAACATTACATCCGGATTAACCATAATTACAGTAGCTCCAAATGACTTCGATATCATAACGAAACCATTCTTCGATAACTCTGTAATAGCACGGTTAACTACGGCTTTATCAACGCACACTACATCGGCGAATTTACGCTGCGTAAGGTGAATCAATTGGTCCGTATTACGTTCGTTTGGATTCTCGCAAAGGTAGTACTTCGAATAATGAAAAAACGGCAACATCTTATATAAGACGCCTGCCGCTTGTATCGAAATATCTTTTATATCGGTACGAGTTTTCGTCTGATATAACTTCGTATAATAGCTATCTTTAAACGTATGGCCTATCGTATGGTAACGCTCGCTAACGTTATATACATTACGTCTGCCTTCTTTTACGGAAATCAAGACGTCTTGTTCAACGAGTGTTTTTACTAACGATACTGTCCAGCGATCACCTTTTCCGATAGCTTTACGAATCTCTGAAATACCCATCCGTTTACCGTTAGAAATAAGTTGACCTCCGCTGTTTATACGTAAATAAGGCAGTAGCTTCATGATTGCGCCGAGCTCATTAACTTCTAACTTATCGTTAAGTTCTTCGACTGGATCATGGTAACAGTTAACGTAGTGTCTATTATCGTTTTTAATCGCTTCTTGACGTTCGAAGTACTCACGTTGACTTTCAATTAATTCGTTGCTCTTTACGGTATGAGTATCTTCTGGAACGATAAGTAGCGTTTTATTTAAGTCTTCATCGTAATATCTTTGAATTTCACTCATTAGCGCTCACCTGCTTCGTGAATCTTTTTCGCAAGTGATTTCGCTATTACATCAACGTCAGCTTCTTCTCGTACTACCGGTAACTTAAAGGTTAATACCGGCTTACCGATATTGTCATCGATAATTAAACCGAATCCTTTATAAATACCGACGCCTTCCTTAAATCGTAAGTTAGGTTTTGGTGATTCTTCTAACTCACGTAAAGCCTGCGTTGCTTTCTTCGCTTCACGTTGAATAGCTTTAAGGCCCGTTAATGCTTCGGATACCTCTACGTTAATATTGATTGATACGCGCGACTGATTGTCCGCCATTTACATCGTCTCCTTTTCTCGCCAAAAGGCGTACCCGACCGAAAGGCCAGG
>Ga0209463_1001723_pt1 | contig 12880 bp, 10 predicted proteins | sample AgamicMgSfrz_FD_187169 | JGI IMG/M metagenome (GOLD analysis project Ga0209463, IMG submission 187169) | Agave microbial communities from Guanajuato, Mexico - Mg.Sf.rz (SPAdes) (version 2) | ecosystem: Host-associated > Plants > Phyllosphere > Phylloplane/Leaf | place: Guanajuato, Mexico... | reverse complement strand
TTCAATTATATGACGGTATAATTCAACACAAACTAATGAAAATACATCAGATTCGATACGTAGATAATGTTCTTATCTACGACGTAATATGGAATATAATTGCGACTGTAATGCTCTTAATTGGCATACTGCTAGTTTTTCAGACAAGAACTGATGAAAGATTATTGAGAGGTAAAAGCTTAAATGAACAATAACCATCTTCATCATGAAATATGGAATGCACTGGATATTGTACTATTCGTATTCATTTTAATTATGTTAATAATTTATATAGTAGCCACGATTTTATCAAATCGCCATTACAAACGATGGCCGTTATATCGAAGTGTCTTCTGGGTTTTAGGACTTATTTGTGTGGCAATAGCAGTTGTTGGGCCCTTAGCTCATCGTGCTCATAATGATTTCACAGTGCATATGCTTGTGCATTTACTTCTTGGGATGCTTGCTCCAATTTTTATAGCATTAGCCGCTCCAATGACTCTTTTTTTACGAACGCTCAATGTGAGAACAGCGCGACGTCTTTCAAGGATACTAAAGAGTAGGTCTCTACAACTTCTTACTCATCCAATTATCGCAACCTTGCTTAATTTAGGAGGACTATGGATTCTCTATACGACTAGCTTATACTCGATGATGCACGAAAGTATACTTCTTCATTTATTCATACATTTCCACGTTTTTATTGCAGGATATCTGTTTACCACATCAATGATTTATGTTGATTTAATATCCCATAGGTATAGCTATATGTACCGGTCAATTATTTTAATAATTGCATCAGCTGGTCATGGGATATTATCAAAATACATATATGCTCATCCGCCTGCTGGTGTAGTTACTGAACAAGCTGAAACTGGGGGCGTGCTGATGTATTATGGTGGGGATTTCATTGATATTGTTCTTATTTTTATACTTTGTTTGCAATGGTCTAGGGGTAGCAGACAGAGAACAAAAGTTAATAATGTAGTAAGGTCATGGGATGTATCGGGTTTTTTGAAACTAAAAACTTTGAAATGAAATTTAGTTAAACTGTATTATGGATTAAGTATGGTATGAACAAAATTTAAAAAAGTATGTTAAAAGTAAAAAGAGCAGTTATTTCTTATGACTGCTCTTTTTTATGGTAAGAAGTACAACCTGGGTAAGAAGCAGGCTACACTACAGGTAGTGTTTGCAGAATATTGAGTTTTATTCAACAAGGATAGTTCCATTCTTAAAATAGAGATGTTGCCTAAGGTTATTATTTTTACATATTTTAACATTATTTGATGTTTTGATTTTGTGATACATTTTAGTTTTTTGTTTAATTTATCTTTTCATCTATATATTTTCCGTAATCAGGTACAGCAATTTTATCAAATTCTTGAACGAGTGTTTTGAGGCTTGTTGATAGCAATTCACCTGACATCGGTATCCCATGTCCAGTAATAGCGGCTAGAGGCTTTAACTTCTCTAGTTTTATAACTGATTCTTTAGCAACTTTCCAGTCTGTTGTTAAATAACGAGGCGGACCACTTATTTCCTGTTCCTGAGTAATTACTTTATATAGATATTCCTGCTTCACCGTAACAAAAGCGTCCCCAGCAATTAAAGTTCGGTCTTTTTCTCGGAATAATGAAATATGTCCTGGAGTGTGTCCTGGAGTATGAATCCACCTAAACTCTGGCATATGGGGAACAGTTCCATCTGTAGGTAGCACTTTTATGCTATTTCCTAAATCAATCGGTTCGTTAGGGAATAGAGGGGACATTTTCGCTACCATCCCACCTTCAACTGTTGGATCTGGTTCAGGATAGCTTTGTTGTCCAGTCAGGAACGGTATCTCCATTTGATGGGCATAGACTGGAACATCCCAATACTTGATGAGTTCAATTATTCCACCAACATGATCAAAATGCCCGTGAGTTAAAATGATTGCTTTTGGGCGGCTGTTTGTACCAAATCGATCCTCAGCGACAGAGATAATTTCATTTGCACATTTAGGCATACCAGCATCAACTAAAACAAAATCATTGCTCTCGGGATTTCCAACAAAACAGATGTTGACGATTTGAATCGTGTAACAAAATAAATCAGGCAATACTTCGATGCCATGACCACTTTCAATTGAAGTTGCTGGAATAAACTTGTAATCACTTCCATAATTCATCTCATTGTCCACTTTTTATCCCCCTTAATATATGTTAATACGACATTATAGTTCCCTAATTTTGAAAATCCATTTTGGAGGATTTGAGAAAAGAATTAGTGGGGGATTACAAAAAACAATAATTTACTCCTAGAATTAAGGTGGAGACGTATCAATTTATATAAAGTACAAACAAAAAATATTGATTGTAAAGTTGTAGTTTCTACTATTTTTTTGAGTTTAAGTGTATATCTTTTAAGAGGACATACCAAGTTCTTTTATTTTGATAATTACTTGAAACTTGAATAGGGAAAACATGATCAAGCCCCCATTCTAATTCGTTTATTTCATTTTCAAGTCCTGTTGGATAGAGTAAAAGAATTTTAAAATTATTTTTAACAATATTTGATAAAACTGTTTGTAATTCTAGCGCTTCAGTCAAGTTTCCGCCCCATCTAACAAATAAAATGGATTGTGAATGATGAATTTTTTCGTAAAAATTATCAATTCTTCGATCTAATTTTTGTTTAAAATCATGGTATGTGATGAACCAATCTTCATTTGGAATAACAGGGAAATCATGATAGGATGTTACGTTATATTTTGTGTCTTTTATAATATGAGAAAAAACAGGTTGTATCACGCCATCATTAAACACAATATTTTGATCCGGCATTGCGTGCATGTTTTTTAAATCCATAAAGTCTATAAAATTATTTTTCAATAATTTGTTGATAGAAGAAAGATTCGGTGATTCAAACCAATCTAGAGGACCTGAATATTTCCGCAGCCTATATTTTTTTAGATGAATAGCAGTATAACAATTTTCCCCTAAACTAATAACATCATCATAAATGCCTTGAGGCCCTTTCATTTCCAATACAATCATCCTTTTTTTAGAAAAATTAGAAGGTATATATAAATTCTAAAAAGCGTTACTATGACACAGAATATGCTTTTGAAAAATAGGAGAACTGATTCATTATAAATAATATATGTATGTATAAAAACTCCTGTGAAAAGGCTCACAGGAGGATAAACTAAAGCGTATTTCGGGTTATATACCATTTGTTGAGGTAAGAATTGTGTGTGATAATTAATGGCGTTTTTATAAAAAAAGTGGAAAAACAGAACTACATTGAAGTGAGTTGTGAGTAAATTATAATTTGAAATTGAGCGAAAATAAGAAGCCCCAATTGCAGAATGAAGCAACTGGGGCATTTTTTAATCTCTTCCTAACTTAATTATATCATGTAAATCAAGTTCGAAATAGACTGTTTATTCTCATGTACTACTGCTACAATCAAGAACACATGCATAGTAAGGAGAGATGTTATATGAGTTCTTTCGTTCTCGATTTTCAGGAAATAGAAAAAACGCAGCTTTCACTTGTCGGTGGAAAAGGCTTGAATTTAGGGGAGTTATCCAATATTCAAGGGATACAAGTGCCAGAAGGATTTTGTGTTACAACGGTAGGATATGAAAAGGCTATCGAGCAAAATGAAGAGCTTCAAACTTTATTGCAGCAGCTAACAAAGTTGAAAAAGGAAGAGCGAGCTCAAATTGGTGAAATCAGTAAGAAGATTAGAGAAATCATTATGGCAGTAGAAATCCCTTCTGATGTAGTGGAAGCGGTAGCTCAATATCTCTCACGTTTTGGAAATGAACATGCGTATGCAGTTCGTTCTAGTGCGACGGCTGAAGATTTACCATATGCCTCGTTTGCTGGTCAACAAGATACGTATTTAAATATCATTGGAAAAGAAGCAATTTTGCAGCATGTAAGAAAGTGCTGGGCTTCTTTATTTACAGATCGAGCAGTCATGTACCGTATGCAAAATGCTTTTGAACATAATCAAGTTTCTATATGTGTTGTCGTTCAAAAAATGGTTTTCCCGCAGGCTTCGGGCATTTTATTTACTGCTGATCCAGTTACTTCCAACCGAAAGGTGTTATCAATCGATGCCAGTTTTGGACTTGGCGAGGCATTAGTATCGGGACTCGTCTCCGCTGATAATTATAAAGTAAAAGAAGGCGAAATCGTCGATAAGGTGATTTCAACTAAAAAAGTAGCTATCTATGCTTTAAAAGAGGGTGGAACAGAAATAAAACAAATTGATCCGGCTCAGCAAAAGATTCAAACATTGTCTGAACAACAAATTTTACAATTAGCACAGATCGGAAGGCAGATCGAAGCTTATTTCGGTTGTCCGCAAGATATCGAATGGTGTTTAGTTGATGATGCATTTTATATTGTCCAAAGCAGGCCAATCACGACTTTATATCCAATTCCGGAAGCAAATGATCAGGAAAATCATGTGTATGTATCGGTTGGTCACCAGCAAATGATGACTGATCCTTTGAAGCCATTAGGAATGTCTTTATTTCAGTTAACATCCTTTGGACCGAGGTTTCAAGCTGGGGGAAGGCTGTTTGTTGATGTTGCACAAAGATTGGCTTCGCCTACTAGTAGAGAACTTTTATTAAATACGATAGGGAATTCGGAACCACTTATTAAAGATGCATTAACGACTGTAGTCGAGCGAGATGATTTTATTAAATTGTTACCAGATGATGAAAAAGAAAAGAGTGTTGGTAAAAGCGGGCCACCTGTAAGCTCGCAACCACAAATCGAAAACAATCCGGCAATCGTTATGGATTTAATAAAGAAGAGTCAAGCATCAATCGAAGAGTTAAAACGAAACATGCAAACGAAATCAGGGGTGGATGTACTTGATTTTATTTTGGAAGATATTCAGCAATTAAAGAAAATACTATTTCATCCGCAAAGTATGGCTGTCATTATGGCAGGTATGAATGCTTCAACATGGATCAATGAAAAGATGGAGCAATGGCTAGGTGAAAAGAATGCAGCGGACACCCTTTCTCAATCAGTACAAAATAATATTACTTCAGAAATGGGTTTAGCATTAATGGATGTTGCTGATGTGATTCGGCCATATCCAGAAGTTATTGCGTATTTACAACATGTAGAAGATGATAGCTTTTTAGATGAACTTGTTCAGTATAAAGGCGGAGAAAAAGCTCGAGATACAATCGTTGCTTTTCTAAATAAATACGGAATGAGATGTAGCGGCGAAATCGACATTACGAAAACGCGCTGGAGTGAGAAGCTAACAACCATTATCCCGATGATTTTAAATAATGTAAGAGACTTTGAATATGGTGCTAGTAAGCAGAAGTTTGAAGAAGGGCTGCAGGAAGCTTTGAACAAAGAAGAAGAGTTATTAGAGCGATTACAGCATTTGTCAGATGGAGAACAAAAAGTAGAAGAAACGAAGCGAATGATTCGTAACATCCGTAATTTTATTGGCTATCGTGAATATCCGAAATACGGCATGATTAATCGTTACTTCATATATAAGCAGGCGTTATTGAAAGAAGCGGAGAAACTTGTGCAGAACGGTGTCATTCATGAAATCGATGATATATACTACCTAACTTTTGAAGAGCTTCATGAAGTTGTTCGTACGAATAAACTAGATTACGAGGTTATTCATAAACAAAAAAATGATTACAAAGTATATGAAAAACTAACGCCTCCGCGTGTAATGACGTCTGATGGAGAAATCATTACAGGTAAATATAAACGAGAAAATCTCCCGGCCGAAGCGATCGTAGGTTTGCCGGTTTCTTCAGGAGTGATTGAGGGGAGAGCTCGCGTTATTTTAAATATGGAAGATGCGAATTTAGAAGATGGAGATATATTAGTTACTGCATTTACTGACCCTGGCTGGACGCCGTTGTTTGTTTCTATAAAAGGGTTAGTCACTGAAGTTGGCGGACTCATGACACACGGAGCAGTGATTGCACGTGAATATGGATTACCAGCAGTCGTTGGAGTAGAGAATGCTACGAGATTAATAAAAGACGGACAACGAATTCGGGTACATGGAACTGAAGGGTATATTGAAGTGTTGTAATGAAATAAAAGATCATCTGCTATAAATAGTGGATGATCTTTTTATTTTGCAACAACTCACTTTTTTAACCCAGCTGCATAAAAAGGTCCATGAACTGCGATTGTTGATAAAATACGAGCAATTTCCTCAGGTGTTTCTTTTTGCCCGTTATTTAACCATTGCTGAATAACACCAATATGAGCAGATGCCATATAAGAAGCTAAGTATTGGCTTGGGACAAGTAAGTTCTCTTTATTAATGAGAGCGCCATTCGTATCTTCAAATAGTGTTTTCCACATAAAGTCTTTCAGTTTTGTTTGGAAAGATAAATCTCCTTTTGGGCTAAGTACAGCTCTCATAAAATCACTATTTTCATTTAGAAATTCAAGAATAGAAGTGATAAGTAGAAATGGCATTGTTGGGGAAGGATTTGATCCAAGATCTGCAATCACTTCTGGAAACTTTCTTTTTGCAATGCTAGAAAACTCATACATAATTTCTTCTTGGCATTTCGTCATTAAATCAAATTTATCTTGATAGTGCGCATAGAAAGTACCGCGATTTATGTTTGCTTTCGTTGTAATATCTTTCACTGTAATAGCGTCGAAACCTTTTTCTTCAATTAATTCCACAAATGCATTTCGTATGGCAGTTTTCGTACGAACAACACGTAAATCTAAATTACTATCACGCAAAGTATGTCCCTCCTTAATTTTATTCAACACATTTCAAGAATGTGTATGATAACGGACACATTCACGATTTTTGATTATTGTATAAGGTTCAACTCGAACATATAATTCAAAATATAAATAAACAACACGTTGTTGGTTATTATAAATTAAATTACAGGAGGAGAAAAGAAAATGTTTAAAAATAAACTTTTATTGTTATCACCAGTTGTTGCACTACTTGTAGTTTTTATTTTTTCATTAACATTATTTCCAACCGTTCAACCTAAGCCGAAAAACTTGCCAATCGCAATTGTAAATGAGGATCAAGGAGTAGAAATTCCGAATCAATCGAAAATGAACATGGGACAAACGATTGTTGATAATATGAAAAAGACATCAAAATCAGAGGAAGAACCTGCGGTAAAGTGGGTAGAAGTAAAAAATAAGGAATCCGTGCAAAAAGGTTTAAATAATCAAGAGTATTACGCAGCATTAGTCATTCCGAAAGACTTTAGTACAAAACAAGCATCATTACGAACACCACAACCATCTTCAGCAGAGGTAGAAATATTCATAAATCAAGGAATGAATACAGCAGCATCAACTGTGGCAGGACAAATGTTGAATGGTGTAGTAGATAATATGAACAATACTGTTCGTACACAACTATTAGAAGGATTGAAAGCAAAAGGAGCTACTTTAACAACAGACCAAGCTGCGAAATTAGTAACACCTATTGTAAAGAACGTGACAAATGTGAATGAGGTCGGAAAAAATAGTGCGAACGGTAACTCACCAAATTCATTATTCCAGCCGTTATGGATCGCAAGTTTAGCGAGTGCAGCGATTATCTTTATTGCGATAAGTAAAATGCCGGTAGGTTCAAGAAAAGAAAACTTTTTATTAAAATTAAAACAAATAGTAGCTGGAGCAGTTGCGACAATTGTAATTGGGTTTGGTCTGACATGGATTGCGGATGGAATGGTAGGACTAAATATCTCAAATTTCACCGATACGGCCTTATTTTTATCCATTACATCGTTTAGTTTCTTCTTAATGATATCAGCGGTACTTTCACTAGTTGGACTAAAAGGAATTGGTGTATTCGCACTCTTACTATTCTTCGGTGCACCGTTATTATCATTAGCACCTGAAATGTTGTCGTCATTTTATCAAGACTGGGTTTACACTTGGTTACCAATGCGATTTATGATTGAAGGGCTTAGAGGAATATTCTTCTTCGGAAAAGGGTTAAGCTGGAGTACACCTGTTACTGTGCTCGTTTGGATTGGTGTGGTAAGTATTGTTATTATTTTAATGACTGCTTTCAAACGTAGTGCAATAAAGGAACATAAAACGGAATTACACGCATAAAAGATAAAAAACGTTTCACTAGTAGTGAAGCGTTTTTTGATTCTTATTAACCTATAGGGAAATTGATATATATAATATGAAACGAAAATGAAAATAAATAAGGGGCGAACAAATGAAAAGAGGGATTTTTGTAGAAGTTTCAAATGAATATGACAATCTACTTTGGAAAGTGTTAAAGCCAATCAATATTGCTTCATTTAATTGGCGAGTGGGGAATGAGGAGTCCTACTTAATAGCGCGTGTTGGATTGGATGAGGCACTATTTCCAGAGGAACCAAGTGTAGTGGAAGGATTAGATTTGAAAAATTTAGTTGAAGGCAACATATATTATCTCATTTTTGCAGATTTAAAAGCGTATCCTAAAGGAGAAATAGCAATAGATATTGAAACATATGAAGAGTTTAAGGAGAGTAAGTGTGAAGTAGTCGTATTAGTAGCGGATGGTGATTACATACAAATTTATGTGAAAGATCAAGAAGCAATTGAAATGATGTATGAAAACGCACTAACTCAAGGATTTTATGTAGAATATATAACAGATGAGAATGACGGTAGAACGTGTTTGTCAGTATAGTAGTAATTTAAAAGGGGAAACACAATATGGAGAGAACTACAGTTCAAGAATATACAATTCGAATTGCTACGGAAGATGAAAGTAATAGCATTATTACTCTATTAAAAGAAGTAGCAAAGTGGCTACAACATAAAAAAGTAGATCAATGGCAGTATCTTTTAGGAGAAGAAGCAACGACTGAAATATTAGAAGGCATAAAAGAGAAATATACGTATGTTGTAATGAAAGAAGAGGAAATTGTCGGTACAGTTACAGCATCTCCTAAACAAAATGAATGGGAGGAACATATTTTTGGTAAAGAGGAAGTTTCTAATTCATTATATATTCATAGATTTGCGGTGAAACGGAAGTATAAGGGGAATGGAATAGGAGAACACATTTTACAGTGGATAGATGAGAATATGCAAAGTGATAAACAGTATTTGAAGTTAGATTGTGTTGGACATAACCGTACATTAAATGATTTTTATAAGAAAAATGGTTTTGAATATATCGGTAGTAAGGATGGACATAGTAAGTTTCAAAAAAGAAGGAGGAAGTGAATGAATTCAATTAACGTAAGTTTAGTAGAAAAGTTAATACAGGAACAGTTTCCTGAATGGGCACATTTAGAAGTGAAACCTGTAAAGTTTAGTGGGCATGATAATAGAACGTTTCACTTAGGGGATGAGATGAGTGTAAGATTGCCAAGTGAGGCGGCATATGCACCGCAAGTAGAGAAAGAAAATAAGTGGCTACCTATATTAAGTGAGGAGCTTTCTTTACCGATTTCTACACCACTTGCGAAAGGGAATCCATCTGAAGTGTATCCATGGCCTTGGTCTATTAATAAGTGGATAGAGGGAGAGACCGTTACGAAACAAAACGTTCGTGACTTAAGTGAATTTGCGGCAGACTTAGGATTATTTTTAGTAGAATTGCAATCTATTGATGCAAGTAAAGGACCGGTAGCTGGAGCACATAATTTTTACCGAGGCGGGCTTATATCTGTATATGATGAAGAGGCGAGAGATGCTATTGAAAATAATAAGAGTGTTTTTGATGAAATAGTATTAAAGCATCTTTGGGATTTAGCACTTCAGTCAACATGGGAGAGTAAACCAGTTTGGGTTCATGGAGATGTTGCACCAGGAAATCTACTCGTTAAGGATGGAAAGCTTTGTGCCGTAATTGATTTTGGTATTTTAGGAGTAGGGGATCCGGCTTGTGATGCAGCGATGGCATGGACGTTTTTTGATAAGAATAGTAGAGGTGTATTTAAAGAAGCATTGCACATAGATGAAGAAACGTGGAATAGGGTGAGAGGATGGGCACTTTGGAAGGCGTTAATTACATATGATGCGAATAGAGATAGTAATGAAAAAATAGCAGAAGAATCGTATCGTGTCATTCAAGTGATTACTGATGATTATGGGAAGTAATAAAAAAGTCTATTTTGAATTATACAATCAAAATAGGCTTTTTTATATGATTAATCGATACTTAAAGCTTTTTTACCCATTTGGTTATAACTGTACTCAAATCGGGATTTTACCATTGGTTGATCTTTTTTACCGTCTAATGGGTCATTATAATAAATGTTACGATCATCTACACCAGTTATGATAATAGTATGTGCATTTCTGTATCCATTTACAGTTTTTCCTTGAGGTGTTTGCCAAATTTGTTCTAGTTGTGGAGCAGTTATTTTGTTTCCTACCCAGGCTACAACTGGTTTACCATTACGTACATAGCTTTCTAATACAGAGAAATCCTGTCCTGTTAAATCTGTACCTCTTGCATGTTTATCAAGTAATTGTTTCAATGGTGCCGGGTTAATAGAGTAACCATAACTTATTCCTCTTACATCACCAACGAATCCGATGTCTGGATCACCCCAAACTGAAATTTTTCCATCTCCTGTAGTCTTGCGTCGAGTTGTATCAAATGGCATTTGATTAGCAAAGTCTACTTTATTTAATGAACGTCCTGTATAGTATTCTAAAAGCATTTGGAGTGAAACAACTGTACTTCCTTTTTGTAGTTCCGGCAATTGATTAATGGCAGGAACATTTAAGAGGAGCTTTGGACGTAAGAGATAAGACATGTTTATCCATTTTGGTCCTTTATCTGTACGAATTTGTACCCATCCGTCATCTCCTATAGCTAATTCTTCTATGCCACCTTGTGGAGCATACTTTCCAGATATTTTAGAAGAAAAATTAGGGCTATCGTAAGCGAAAAATGTTCTTGGTATGTATGTTAGTTCTTTTCCTTCACCCTCTTTTAAATATGGATTCATCCATTGAAGACCTTCGCTAGTGCGAATTTTTAACCAGATGCTATTTTCTTCAACGACTGTTACAGTTTGAGGGGGATATTTACCAACCACGTATCCTGTTCTTGACGGTCTATCAAAGGTAACAAAGTTTTTATCAATGTATACGTGTTTCTCTTTTAATGGTGTCCACTTTAACCCATGATCCGTAGCAATTTTAATCCATCCGTTTTCAGATTCATCGAATACAGTAACGGTTTGTGGTGCATATTCAGCAAGTATACCTGAATGAAGAGAGGTCTCAGGATAAATAAAGTAATGTTGTTTCATAGTAACTTGCTTTAATTTAATTTCTTTATCTTTCGATTGGTCTGTGCGAGCAACTAAACTTGCAGCTTCTGCACGGGTAATAGTTTTATCTGGATACCAATGACTACCACCATAACCCAGTGAAATACCAAGAGCAACAAGAAGATTGGCCGATTTTTCACTCCAGTGTCCTTTTAAATCTCGGAATACAGTAGGGAGTTTTTCAGTGGCCTTTTTGTCTAAGTTATATGAATGAACAAGCATAGAAGCCATAGCCGCTCTTGTTAGTTTTCCAGAAGGCTCGAAATTACCATTACCGACTCCTTTAATAATCCCAGCTTTTTCAACTGCAGCAATATAAGGAGTGGCCCAATGTTCTTGAGAATCTTTAAATGATGGTTTTGCTGAAGTGTCTATTTGTAAGTTTAATATTTTTGCCATGATAATTGCGGCAGAAGCTCTATCGATTTCAAGGTTAGGTCCAAATGTACCGTCTGGTAAGCCAGATAAGACTTTTTTCTTTACTAAATAATCAACGGACGGCTTTGCCCAGCCAATAACATCGGGAAACTGATAGTAGTAATCGTCTTCGTCAATCTCTAACTGCGCATTATTTTTTTGTGTTACAGTTTCACTCACAGCTAAAGAACTAGATGGAGTGATGATAGCACCAAGTAGCAGTGCACTTGCCATAGTCATTTTTATTGTTTTCAAATTTCCATTCTCCTTCTATTTTTATGTAGGTTAATTTAAAGAGTAAATTGAAAAAATAAATAACATTGTTACAAAATAATTGTTTTAAATGCATATATGTAACATTTATGAAGAATATTATATGATAATTTTTGGAGACTGACAATAAAAAGTAAGATTATTGCTTGTATAATTTTCAATTGAAAAGAAGGGATTCAATATAAATGTACAGAATATTTAGATAATAGGAGGTGTCGAATTTTGAGTGAAATTGAATTAAAACGGAATGTAATTAAGACAGGGAGTGAGAAGGGGACTATTCTTCGGTTTATACTCGCTAGTCTCGTTGGGGTATTTATGTTTTTCGTACCAGTTACGATAAATGGTGCTTCGTCCATTATGATTGATCATATCGTTTCATGGATCAGGACTTCTGTTCCGAGCGTAGTACCTTATTACGCACTACTTGTTATGGTAATGGGTGCGATTTACCCGTTTTATACGAAAAAATGGAATGCGTCTATCGTAGATGTTTGTTTTTCTATTTTAAAAGTAGTCGGTGTTGTTTTCGGTGTACTATATTGTTTTAAAGTGGGACCAGCTTGGTTCTTTGCGCCAGATGTAGGACCGTTTTTGTATGAGAAACTAGTAATATCGGTAAGTTTACTCGTTCCAATTGGCTCGGCTTTTTTAGCGTTATTAGTCGGATATGGATTGCTAGAATTTATTGGTACATTTTGCCGTCCGATTATGAGACCATTATGGAAAACACCAGGACGATCGGCAATCGATGCGGTTGCTTCCTTTGTGGGAAGTTATTCGCTTGCGCTTCTTATTACGAACCGCGTATATAAAGAAGGAAAGTATACGACAAAAGAAGCAGCTATTATTGCTACAGGTTTTTCTACAGTTTCTGCTACATTTATGATCATCATCGCAAAAACATTA
>Ga0209463_1001722_pt1 | contig 12887 bp, 12 predicted proteins | sample AgamicMgSfrz_FD_187169 | JGI IMG/M metagenome (GOLD analysis project Ga0209463, IMG submission 187169) | Agave microbial communities from Guanajuato, Mexico - Mg.Sf.rz (SPAdes) (version 2) | ecosystem: Host-associated > Plants > Phyllosphere > Phylloplane/Leaf | place: Guanajuato, Mexico... | reverse complement strand
TCATGGCCACAAACTCTTTTGCAATACTGTTGTATAGGATTTGACAAATACTAATACCCTCAAAATCATCTTGTGTGACAACAAAATCAGACTGTCTTAATTTGTGCCCGTTTTTATCTGTTGTACCAATTTCAAATTCTTCACTTTTCAACAATTGAACTGTTTTCATCACATTCAATTCCCCCTTTATTTCTTACATGAACATGCTAAAATATTTTTGAAGGCATCTTATTTCTTGTGCCCTTCACCAATACGATCACTCATCACACTTCCCCTTTCTGTTGCTTTATAGCAATGGAAAGGGACTGTTTTGTAAAACGGCTTTTACTCTCTTGCATAGCATTTTGAAGCAATTTCAACTTTGTTTCTTTGCAAAGAACTCTCCATACAGATACACCGATTTTCATTTTCTTTCCTCCCTTTTATAGTTCTTCTCCACACTCATGACAAACCGTTATAGATTCATCTATTCCTTTGATTTCGATTGTTTGATTATCTACATGCGTACAAGAAATTTCTTTGTCTTCTATCTGTTTTTTTATGTGAATTACAACTTCTTCAATGCAGTAATAACATAGTCTCCCTAACGCAAATCCTTCCGCGGCAATCTCTCCACACGCTCTACATTTGTAATCTTCCATGTGATTGCTCCTTTCTTTCTTAAAGAACTAATTCACTAAGCTGACAGCAATCAACGCACTAATTAGGACTAAACCAAAAAATTGCATGGTATTCTTTATTGATTGAATCAATGTTTTATCTCCTTTCTAGAGAAATTGTTTTAAAAACAACTTTTCTTCCATATGGTTCCTCTCTAAAATCCATATAGGATACCCGAAAATAAGTAGGTAAAAAGCATCATAAAAATTGCGGTTGCAAAGAAACCATAAAACCAAATTTGATCGGAAACCTTTTCTTCAATACCAAAATACCGGTTTATTTTTTGTAATTTTCTGAAATATAAGGGTAAAATTTTTTGAAGGATTTAAATTTGTGGTGGGGTTGTGTTAAAATTAACTCACCACTTTTGATTTTTAAAAAGGGTTTTGTCAACACAATTCATCCTTTCTTGAATCAAAGTTTATAGGTTTTGAAAAAGTCCTTACTAAGTTGGCAGACCTGGGAAGGACTTTTTCTTATGCACTTTTACTTTTTCAATTCTTTTAGCGTTACATCCCTAAAGAACTGTGAATAGGATTTTTCGCTATCTTCAATACGTTTCCAGGCTTCTTCTGGTAAAGTGATTGAAACTTTTTTAGTAATTCCAAGAGATGGGCGACCAGCGCCTTCTCTTTTACCTCCATGTTTTTGCATTTTAGCTCCCTTCTTGATTTAAGTTACTTTTATTTTAATATTTTGAGTTACTTAAATCAAGTGTATTTATTTGTTTTCGTTCGTCTTTTTTCGACAAATGAAAAAGTCCTATCAGAATAGGACTCTATTATGAAATTTTATCTATGTATTATTATTAAATGCAACAAGTTTGCGCTTTCCTTTCCTAAAAACAAAATTTGCATTATAAATCGCTCATTTCAAGCGATTTAACGATAGGATTGTACACAAAACAAAAGATAATCGTCTTAAAATTGCAATCGCGGCAATCATTCTATAAATATTTGTGCATATCTCTTAAGTTATGAACGTGTTAGAACTTGAAATAAACGTAAAATATTCTAATCATGTATTAATTTTATTATTCAAGAAGTTGATGTTAAAAAACAAAATCAATGGTGTATTCTTGATTATAAGAGTTATTCGTTTTTTTCTTTAAGACAAGACTGCAAGTTTATCTTAATTAGAACGGCAGTAAACTAGATATCAGAATTGGGGGATAAGATAATGGCAAAAGTTCTAACAATGTATGAGGAATTCCAGTTTAGAGGATTTTGGTGGACATCAGATAACGTTAACAATAGGATAGCTGGTATATTAACATATGATCTAGATGGTATTTACTTGGAGTTGTTTGGAGATTTTAGTGAAGAATTAAGAAGCTTAAGATCTAAAAATAATACATATAAATTTATTTTAGGAACTACAGAATGTGGAAAAGAAATTACTCTTCATGATGGATTCCAGGTGAAAGTTAAAGTTGCTGGTTATGCTACAACAAAATTACGTTTTAATCAAATGCTTATAGGAAAGCACTTTACTTCAACAGAAGAAATGATCTTTCACTCTGTTTCAATAAACTATTCTTACTTGGAAGAATGGATGGCATATGATCCATTTGAGGATCAAATAGAGGAAGATAATGGTGTACTAAAAAAAATTGGAACAAGTTATACATTCCCTCCTCTATTTGAAACCAATATAGAAAGCATACAAGCTAAAGTAAAAGCAGGATATAATGTCCGTACAGATAGTGAGTTATATAAATCAAAAACATTTAAGCATAAGGGATATTTAGAAATCCTTCCTTATGAAAAACAAAAATTAGAATGGTTTTTAAATCATATAAAGGAACTTCAAAATTTTCTTACACTTTTAACAAATCGAGCAGTTTACCCTAAAGAAATTAAATTTAGGGGTGAAGTTATAGATGAAGAAGATCAACAAAGAGAAAAAGTTCAATTATTTCTTTTACCTTCAAAAAGCTTTAGCGAAGACAAAGTTTCACCATTTAATATATTTATTGACTATCACATGATAAAAAATGAATTTAATGAAGTTTTAAATAATTGGTTTAAGGATGAAAAGGCAGCTCCATCAAGAATGATATATCTTGAGAATACGTATAATAGAGCCGCGGATCTGAATTTATGTTTTTTAAACTATGCAAAATCAATGGAAAGTTTTCATCGAGACACAGCTGGGGATTTGGGGCAATTTGTAAATAACGATGAGTACGAAATCATTAAACAAGCTATGCTAGATGCAATTCCAAAAGGGATAAATCCAGATCTTAAAAATAAACTTAACAGTACTCTAAAATATGCTCATCATCATGGATTTGAAAGAAGGGTTCGTGATACATTAAAAGGTCTTGAAGAGAGGTTGAAAAATTTAACTTTTTCAGATTTGAAAAAAATAAGAGGCTTTGCTGGCGATATATGTACAACTAGAGACTATTATACTCACTTTGGAGAAAAGCCAAGTTACTATTTTAAAGATTTGGATTTGTTTTTTGCAAATAATCGAATGAAAATGATTCTTTTCTATCATTTCTGTACAAGATTAGAAATCAACAGTGAGACTATAGTTTCAGTCATTACAAAAGATTATAATTTAGTCCATCGTTTGAAAATCGCTCAACAAAGGTTACCAAATTAAACAAATCTAATCTAAAGTTAAGTAATTCAAGTCGAAGAAAGGGAATCTATAATTTTATAGATTTCTCTTTTTTAAACAAATGAAATTATTATATGTATGTTCAATTCCACTATGGGGTTGCACCAACAAAATGTCATTTGGTTGGCGGGACCCCTTTTAGGGAAGTAAACAAAAAATAAAGGTGTTTTCACACCTTATTTCTTTTACTTTTTATGAATTAACTTTGCATTCCTCAAAACTCTCTTTATCCAATTCATTCGTAAAGCCGTCAGGCCAATTTCTCTCTTTGATCTCTAAGAATTCTTTGTCTTTTTTAAGAATTTCTTTGAATTCTACAAATAATGAATCTAAATCTAATTTTTCTTTTCCACCGTCAAATATATATGTGATAAATGCACTATTTGAATTTTCCTCACCAACAGCAAGACGCGTCTTTAGAAACGGATAAATATTACCTTCATATTCCAATTCATTAATGGGATATTCATTTCTTGGTAGAATTAAATCTGTTATTACAGTTTTTTGTTCTTGAACAATCTGTTTGTATTTGTTGGCAGACACTCTTATCTGATTAGTAATCGTTGTGGTAACAATGTTGAATGATTCAAGTTTTTTAATCGCTTTTTTAACATCGTTTAAAATCAAGTTTTTATCTTTTATTATTTCCTTTTCAGTTAATACGACTACTCTACATTGATTCATGAAATCACAACCTTTTATTATTTTATATAGTATCTCTAACAATAAAAATAAATCTACAGTCTATACCCTCGGATATCATTATGTTTATATGGAATCTCTTTTTTACCAAACATAATTAAGATTCCCTAAAATTTACACTTTAAATTTTACCATAATTCAGAATTTAATTAACGGAAAATCATCCGCATTTTTTATTTCACTACAATTTTCACTTTAGTACCGTCTGGTAATTTTTCCACCTTGTTCCCTATATACGAACCAGCACCACGATTATCAGCTGGTTTTATATGCCTAATATCAGCACCTTTCCCGCCTTCTCTACACATTGCCATAGGGTATTCATCCCGATCATATCCTTTTTTCGTTGGAACATTTGCTAAAGATTGTTTTCTTCTTTCAGCGGCTCCATCCCGATCAATTGTACAAATATCTGTTTTGCCATTTACAATCGCATCTTTAATATGTGCCGCGGTTTCTGGATACTTATTTGATGGAAACTCTATCACTTGTGCAATATCTTGTGATCCACTCGTTTGTTTTACTTGATTCGAATTTTGAATTGTGGAACATCCTGTAAATAATAACCCCACAGTTAAAAAACTGGTTATAATCCCTTTAAATTTCATTGTACTCCCCCTTTTTATATTCTTCTTTCATATTAATTTACTATTATTTGAAAAATCGTAAACATTTACTTAATGTTTTTTCTGAATACTCATGTTATTATCTAGTTGCTGGCGTTCACCATCCCAAGAACTCAGCAACTGTATCCAAAACCTGTACTCTCTATATGATGGGAGTACAGGTTTTATTTATAGGTTTATCACCCAATCATTTCTGTATATTGTATAAAATTCAAATTGTATAGTAATCCAATAAAATAACGCTTTGTTTAAATTTCACTAAGAGCAAAGTCATAAAATACATCTACAACATTCTCCACAAGATGATAAGAAACATACTTCTCTAATGCTTTCATTAACATAGGCTTTTCATCTTTGAAATTAATCGTTTAATCCTCCCTTTTTAAATCTCTTTTATCAATTTCACGATATAACGCCGATCTACTCACTTGTGTTATATTGCAAATTTGACCTACTGTATGTTTTCCTTCTTTATATAGTTTGATCGCATAGTCCATTCCCTCATGTTTTTTTCCATATTTACGTGGGCGTCCTAATTGAATCCCTTTTTTCTTTGCAATATCTAATCTAGCCCTCTGTTTTTCTTTCAGTAATTCTCGCTCCCATTCAGCAACAGCTCCGATAATATGGAATAACATTTTGCCGGTTGTTGTCCTTGTATCAAAATTATAATCTAGGCTCACTATATGAACATTTCGCTTTTCTAAGTTTTCAACTAGTTCTAACATATGTTTTAAACTTCTTGCTAAGCGATCCATACGAGCTACCACAACTGTATCTCCTTCTTGAAGATCATCAAGTAAATTTTCTAACTCTGGTCGTTTTTCAGATACACCGCTTACTTTTTCTTGATAAATTCTCTCTACCCCGAATTTTTTTAGTGCTTCAATTTGTGTATCTAAATTTTGATCGTTGCTACTTACTCTGGCGTATCCACGAATCAAATTTACACCCCACTTTTGAAATAAGTTTTTGGAACTCTTTAAACACAGAACATCACGTTCAAACCGTCTGGTAAATAATAGTATCCCAAAAACTTTACTTTTTGGGACATTTATAAATGAAATAATTACACAATATTAGATTTGTTTTACTTTTTATGGATTTTAGTTATATAATTTTTTTAGTTTAAGTATTTCACAAGGGGTGTTTCAATTGGCGGATGAAATTATTCAAAGAAAAGACATAACTGCAACAGTAGGGGATTTTTCAAGTGGTTTAACGGATTATTTAGTACATTTAGGTTTACCATGTGAAAGCATTTTAGTTGATCCTGATGAGCGTACAGTTGTTATTAATAATCTCCCTAACATTGTTACAAGGTTGAATGATCAACAAAAAACTGAAGCTATGTACATTTCTAAATTTATAGCAGCATGTGGTGCAGGGTTATTTGATGCTGCTATAAATTTTTTATGGAATGAAACTGTAGTAAATTTAAGAAACAAGGTAATTCGATTTGATATGGATTATTTTTTAAGTACAGTAGTTACTGATCCTAAAAGACGTAAGAATTTTAAAACTGAGGAAGACTTAGTGAAATTAGATGATTGGGAATTAGTAAAAGGATGTAAAGATACGGGAATTATCACTCAAATTGGTTTTAAACATCTTGATTATATTAGAGATATGAGAAATCATGCGAGTGCAGCACATCCTAATCATAATGATCTTGACGGTTTACAAATATCAAGCTATTTACAGACTTGTATTAAAGAGGTTTTAGCGAAAGAACCAGAAGGTCCAGTTTTAGAAATTAAAAGATTATTACATAATATAAGAACAGAGGTTTTAAATGAGACAGATGTTCCTCCTATATTATCTAATATTACAAAGCTACCAGTAGATTTAGTTGACTCACTTGTAAGAGCAATTTTTGGAATGTATTTAGATTCAGAAATTGAAGTGACAGTAAGAAATAATATAAAATTATTAGTACATTGTATTTGGAATAATTCTTCTAAACAGGCTAAACAAGATATAGGATTGAAATACGCTGTTTTTTCAGTAAATGCAGATTTAGAAAGAAAAAAATTATCTCATGAATTTTTATCATTAGTGGATGGTTTATCTTATTTGTCTGAGGATCAGATAGCTGTTGAGATTGATAGTTTATTAGATTCTTTACATAATGCACATTATGGTTGGGATAACTTTTACAATGAACCTAAGCATATTAGAATGATTTCAAAGTATGTTCCTCAATCTGGTGATATTCCTATTTCAGTTTTAGATAAATATGTTAAGACTATAATTACTTGTAGATTAGGAAATAGTTATGGAGTTTCTAGAGATGCTGTAGGATATTATGATGAACTTATACAAAAATTCCAAGAGGAACACTTTAAAGTTTTTGTTGGCTTGCTTCAAGATACTGATATTATTTCTAAATTAGAAATTACTTCATGTGCTAATTTGTATAAAAAATTGGCTGGAGATTTTTCTATGAACCCTATACAGAATAAGGAATTAAAAAAATTCTTAGAACGATTATCAAGTGCTACTGTAAAATTGCTACCCAAAATTCATCGTGATGAAAGATTTCCAAAAATTATTAATGCCATTAATCAATAATAAAAATCATTAAATGTTATATGTTATTTCTATAAAAAGTAAAAGTAAGTTTACCTCTTTTTATAATTTGTAAAACACACTGTTAAATGTCTAAATAATAACCCATTGAAATCGTGCATACGTACGATTTCAATGGGTTTTACGAGTTTAACATTTTGTATATTTTATAAAACTCATTTTATCTTTGTAATCTTTAAACATGTTAAAAAGGTGTACCTTTTACGCACAAAAAATATTTGCCACTTCATATTCAATTTTGAATTGAATATCGAAACATTTCTAATCTGTGGTATTCCCCCTTTTGTTTAAGGTAATGTAAAATAAAGTTACATACATAGAAAGGAAGTGTATTATGAGTGAAATTTACTGAAGTGTACGAACATTTAGATGAATTTTGTAAAAAAGAATCTACTAAAAGTGCCTTATTCAACTTTGAATATAACAACGGCCTTTTTACTGGAATTTATCTTCCTATTCCAAGAAGCATCTTAATTACTTGTAAAAATACAAATGTAAGTTGGATACTTGAGAGTGATAAAAATAATAATGTAAATATTTATATTCCAAATGACATTTACAACAAAGTTGAATCCTTTGTTCTTACTGAAGATTTAAATGGAGCGTACGTAGTCAGACCTTTTTTCAAAAAGCTGTATGAACACCTTTTAAGCTTACCTTTAGATGCTTTTAAAGAAGCACCCACTAATCTATTAATTCAAAATGCAAGGACAACCAAAACAAAAGATGTAAAATATGATGAGAAAGATAAGGGGGATAAGGTATATTTTAACCATTGGCGTAGAAATAAAGAAAGAGACGTTAGTCCCTTAAATCTGAACAAAACACGTAGATGGTTCGGTAAAGAAATTTACCAATATTGTAAGAAATACAATGTCAGTTCTGTATGGAAGGCTGAACCCTCAAAAAACCTTAAACAACACCTACTGTATTTCGACACCAAAGAAGCAAAATTGCAAATCGACCAAAAAATACAAGAGGAAGAACCCATTTGTCCAGAATGCAAAAAACCTTTAAAAGTAAAAATAAACAGTCAATCAAAAGAAGAGTTTTTAGGATGTACTGGATATCGCCGTAATGACCCTTCATCATGTAGCTATAGTCGATCCATTAAATAAAAAAACAAATTACCTTAAAATTGGAAATTAACAATAAAAACTTTACCATGAAGCTAATAAAAATCCCCATCAAAATATGTACGTAAACAGATAACAATGGGGGGGTTATTTTAACATTTCGCCTCTTTATAGGAACAGATTTCTAATGTATGTTGCATGATTTTGTTTCATTCCTACATAAAAATCCCCGAATACCAAAGAAGATTGTCTATAAAACTGAACATTTTATAGAATACAGTTTATTTTAAAAGTTAATAAATTATATGTTTATTCAAATTAATCTTTTTTGTTTGTAAAGTAATAATATGCAATAATGGGGATGTAATGTTTATCTTATTAGAGGAGGGTTTTTAGTCATGGATAGTATTGAGTTAACTCCAGAGCAAATGGAACTAAAGAATTATATAGAAGAACGTTTAAGTAAGCTAAAAGATGATGTATATGGTACCAAGATTCCTTACGATGAAACCTTAAAGTTGTTGGGTGAAATGGGTGATGCGGCGCATCAATTACATATGTCACTAAAAAAGCAAGGGAATGAACCAGTTCATCATAGGTACATGATTCAAAACAGAGGCATTTCATCTGAGCATATTGATTTTTATAAGCATATACATCCTACGGAAGATTTACTAGCATATATAGATAATATTCATGCCAATGATGATCCTGTAGATCAAACGATAGATCATGAATTTAAGTTTGAAGTTTTTACAAGAAGATGGGGAAATAGTGATCTGTATACAATAAAAAGAACAGAAACTGGATGGTATGTAAATTTTCTTTCTTATACGGGTGAGTGTAATAAAGCAGCTCAACCATTCCTTTTTGGAGCTTTGACTCATGATTCTATTAATTATCCAGAGGCATTGCCTGGATACTTTGAATGGCTATGGGAACAAGCGAAGGAAGATGGATTAAGTCATGAAGAAGTTCAACAAGCTCTAGACCAATTAGCAAAATGGGTGAGTGTATGTGAAAAAAATTCACCTAGTGGTATTTTTGGGGGGTACAAGTAATCTATGAATCAACAAGGGGCAGTATCCTTTTTAGATGTATTAGGTTGGAAAGGGATTTGGAAAGATGATCCCAATTCCATTGAGAAGCTACAAGGACTAATAAATGAAGTGAGAAAGAAAGCGAATGAGATTACTACATCTATGACTGACGTTAACCCTAAACTACGAGGCGTCGCAACTGAAGTATTAAGTATCTCTGATACTATCGTATTATTTACTCCAATAGATGCAAGAACGGCTTTGACAATTCACGCTAAAATATGTAGTTACATTATACCAGAATCTATAAAAAACAAAATTCCCATTAGAGGTGCTACTTCTTACGGAAAATATACAAAAGACGGAAATATTATGATAGGACCGGCTATTGATGAAGCAGCAAGCTGGCATGAATCTACAAACTGGATTGGGGTTATTTTGGCCCCATCTGGACAATTTGAATTGAGAAATGAATATCCTGGGGAATGGACAGAATATAAGAAAATTCCTTTTAAAAGTAAGTTGGCTGGTTTAGAAAGATGTGTTTATTGGGAAATGGAAGAAGATGAGGCTATAGATCAATTCAAACTAATGAGTCCATTTGTTCCTGGTATAGCAGAAAAATATCTAAATACATATGAGTTTATGAAAGACATCGAGAATCGGAAAAAGGATGAAAATCCTAGATAACTAAAATGAGTGGATTTATTTCATGATCATATTTTATTACAGAATTCTTTTTTATTACTAATAATCTAAAAAATGATTCTAGTACAAACATGTATAATTTTAAAAAGCATCCATGATGGGTGCTTTTTTCTTTGCCATGAAATAAGTATCCAAACTTAAATATCACTTTTCAGGAAGATTCAGCTGTAAAAAGCAAAACTAAGTTTACATATTTTAATAATTCATAAAACCCGTTGTTAAATAACCAAATAAAACCCCTGTGATAGCAGTATGTGTGCTTATTATCACTAGGTTCTACGAGTTTAATATTTTGTATGTTTTGTAAAACTCATTTTTCTTTGTAATCTTTAAATGTGTTCCAAAAGTTGTACCTTTTGAAGTTGATAATGTAAAAAGGAACCGGCTATGGTTCCTTTTTATTTTGTATAATTTTTTATGAAATAATTTATCTTCTTAAAAAATATTTTTCAACATCTTTGAAAATTGAGATTAGATCTTGAAATTGACTTGATGACTTTAATTGTTCTTTGATTAATAAAGAAAAAGCAACTTTATTCAAATCTTTATTTGCTTCTTCATATATATTTTCTAATTTTCCTTCTAGGCCTTTTTTAAAATCATTAAACTTCAGGTTATTTCTCAGTTCCTTTAATTGAATTTCTTCTAAAGGGATATAGTCCTTTATCTGCCTTTTATAATATTCGTTAATACAATTATAAAGAAGAGTATCATCTAAAAAATCTTCGATTTCTGACTCTTGAAAACCCTGTCTTTCTGGGATTATTATTAAATCTCCTCTTAATTTATGCGTTTTATCCAGTTGTTTTTTAGTATTTAATCCCGCTTTATCATTATCTAGAAATAAACATAAAGGCAATTCTATCTTGTCTTTTAATATCGACATAAAAGATTCTATCTTTGCTGAACCTTCAGCGGAAATAAAATTGTACATAGATGTATCAAGTTTTAATAAATTTTCTCTTACTAAAATTTCTATCATTGTAGGAAATAGTAACTGCTCTGTTCGTCCTTCTACTACAATATTATATTCTCCTAGAAGTAAACTATCCGAAATAGTTGTTCCTATAATTTCTCTTAAGGACTTCCAATTTTCCTTTTTATGTTCTTTTAAATGATAATTAGTTCTTCCTAAACGGTCTCTTTTAACTAAAAATACGCTTTCATCATGTGCTTTATCTATAAAAACTACAGAGTGAGTAGTTATTATAACTTGATGTTTCTTTGAAAGTTCTTTTAATAATCTAAATAACTTTTTTTGAGATCCGATATGTAAACTAGTCTCTGGTTCATCGATGGCCACTATAAAACCATTTGAGCTATTATCATTTAATCCAATACTAAGTAATAAAGAAATTAACGCTGCCATTTGTGTACCAGAACTTTTGTTTTCTAACCTATCATCATCATTAAATTCATCAATTACTCTAATTTGTGGATCATCTAAGTTTTTATAATCAAAATAGAGCTTATAAGTTGAATCAAATATTTCACTCATAAATTGATTGGCATTAGTTAAAAGCTTTGAATACAATTGATTATCAAAAGAAATCATTTCAACAAGTGATTGGATTGTTTGTTCAAAATTATTTGTCCTAGAAAGATATATGAATTTAGGCGTATGGTCTTTAAGAGTGTTTGTTAGATTAGTATTTTGTGTAAGTACTCTTTTATCAAGACCTTTTTTTTCTTTATTTTGTTGGAAGTGGGCATATAGCATTCCGTAAGTTGACGTATCAAAACTAATAGCTATAACAGGGTATCCAAATGAGTTATACCTTTGATGATTAAGAAATCTTGAAACTTCATTATCATTTATATAATCCCTATTAAAAAAAGCATTTAATGCTTCTAAAATATTACTTTTCCCAACATTATTGGTTCCTATAAAAACATTTAATCCATTTTTAAAACAATCAAACTCAAAATCCACAGTGGTTTTATAATTAAATATTTTAATCTCTTGTATTTTCATAATTTCTATCAACCTCATTATATTAATATTTATTTAAATTACATGAATCATCACAATTATACCACTTTTATGTATAAAGGCATTTTCTCTAATGCGTTACACATCCATGTCCAACAAGCCAAGATATTAAAGTGCTCCAATATCATCGATTTAACAAATTTGAATATCATAAAAACAAAAAGAACTTGTAGGAATCCCTACAAGTTCTTTTTTAGATAATGTAAAAAAGTTAATACAAACTATCTCATAATTTGAATCGGAGCAAACACTATAACCACGGGTTAATTTTATTATATACCCAATCTTAACATATGCACTTTTTATATTTGAAAATTATGTGAATTAAGAAAATAAGATATTGCAACGGGTTGTAAATTACTAAAAATGACAATTATTCATTTCGTACAAAAAACTTTAAATCAATATCTATATCATAATAAATTATAAAAAATATAGGTATAAGATAATAGAGAAGAATGGTGCATTCTTACAGAAGAATATATAATCAAATTAAGGTTTAATTAGCTATAAGAAAATGAATTTCATATTATAACTAACTATAATTCTTGTATATATGTAAATGAGGTTTTCTTATCTTTTTTATTTATTTGATAAAGAATTAGGTATAGAAAAATTAAACAAACGTTTGTTTTAAATATTTTAGTTATGAATCTATGTGTGAGATATGATAGATAAATAGTTATTAATTGTTTGCTTAGTAAATTGCTCGTTTATTATATAAATTTTATACAACAAAGAAAAAAGCACCCGCTATCGGTGCTTCCTATAAAAATTTATCGCTACAAGTTCTTCTTAATGCTTTTTCTTCATGAGAAGTAATTAGTTTTTAAACTTTTTCTAATATTCGTAACCACTA
>Ga0209463_1001720_pt1 | contig 12894 bp, 10 predicted proteins | sample AgamicMgSfrz_FD_187169 | JGI IMG/M metagenome (GOLD analysis project Ga0209463, IMG submission 187169) | Agave microbial communities from Guanajuato, Mexico - Mg.Sf.rz (SPAdes) (version 2) | ecosystem: Host-associated > Plants > Phyllosphere > Phylloplane/Leaf | place: Guanajuato, Mexico... | reverse complement strand
GCACTACCAATCATTGCTGCAGCAAAAGGTTTTTTGTACCTCATGTTTACACCGTACATTGCCGGTTCAGTTACACCCATGAGCGCTGTAAAGCTGGTAGACAATGCAACGGTTTTGAGCTTTTTGTCTTTTGCACGGAAAAATACACCGAGCGTTGCTCCGGCTTGACCCATATTGGAGATATACGTCAGCGGCAAGAATTTATCAAAGCCCAGTGTAGCAATGTTACTCAGGATAATTGGAACGAGTGCATAGTGCATCCCTGTCATAATAATGAGCGCCATTGCGCCGCCAAGCACGATACCCGCAATGAGTCCACCTTCATTGAGCAGCCAGTTAATACCGCCGGACAATCCATTACCTACGAATGTACCCAATGGACCGATCGCGATCAACGTAACCGGAACCATAACAAGCAACGTGATCAATGGAACAAGCAGCAGCTTCAGAGCGGCCGGAATTACGCGGTCAACCCACTTCTCCACATAGGACATGAGCCATACGGCCAGCAAAATCGGGATTACCGATGAAGCATAGCTTACTGCCGTTACCGGAATGCCGATAAAAGCTACAGATTCGCCGCTGGAGAGCAACGTGCTCATATCCGGATACATTAACGCTGTACCTAGCGCAATCGCAACAAACGGATTACTGCCGAATTTGCGGGCAGCGCTAACTGCGATCAATAGAGGCAGGTAATGGAATACGCCATCACCGATCGCTGAGAGAATGCGATACGTATCCGTACCTGCCGACATCCAGCCGAGAGATACAAATAAGGCAAGCAAACCTTTGAGCATACCAGCAGCGGTGATCGCTGGCAGCATCGGAGCAAAGACCCCTGCAATGGTTTCAAATATTTTAAGAATTACATTTTTATTTTTGTCCGATTTGACTTCTTTCTTTTCCTGACTCTGCTGCAGTGCCGGATGTTCTTTCACCATTGCATCGAACACTTTCGGTACATCGTTACCGATAATGACCTGGAATTGGTCACCGGAGATGTTGGTCCCCATGACCTTGTCCAGCTTCTTGAGTGTACCGTTATCCACTTTGTCATTGTCTTTCAATTCAAAGCGAAGCCGGGTAATACAGTGGTACACCGAGTTGATGTTGTTTGTTCCCCCAACGGCTTTGATAATTTCCTGTGCCGTTTCCTGATGGTTCATGATGTTTTCCTCCTCGTATTTTCCAATAAAAAATACCCGAACGAATACGACACGTCATGTGCGCGTCATTTCATTCGGGTATTGCCTGATTGAACAGTAACAAGCCCATGGGAATATTTAATTAACACCTAATTTTCTCGCTTGGTTTTCATTAACCGCTCCAGATGGAGCGTAAGATATAACTGTTCCGAGTGAGTCATGTCGTATTGATAATTCTTATGGATAAAGGTTTCGATCTTGCCGATACATTTGAAGGTTTCCGGATAGTTTTTCCGAACCACCTCGTATAAATACTCCTCTGCATCATCATGAGTTGAATGCGTAATGACTCTCTGGCAGAAGTATTTCAAATGTGTGATGAAGCGGAAATAGTTAACGCTATCTTCATCCAATTCGACATTGAAGTGATATTTGATTATGTTCATGATTTCCTGAAGCAGCTGCATGAGATGGGTCACATCGTTCATGGAATCGTTGACTTCCGCATTGATGAAATGCAGTGCAATATTGCAAATTTCATCCTTGGGAAAATCAATATCCAGTCTTTCCTTCAGCAGTGTGAGCGCTTCTCTCGCAACATCAAACTCCGCCTTGTAGAAATGCTGTACTTCCCAGGAAAGCGGATTCCTCGTAATCATGCCCTTTTCCATACGCTGCACGGCAAAATGAATGTGATCCGACAACGAGACATAAATCCCGTCACTGATGGTTTTGTTCAATTGCGTACGTGCCAGTGTTACGATATCATCCGTTGCCTGCAGAATTTCAATCGGCACTTCTGTGACGATGGACTTGAACTTCTCATAGATCGATGCATCTTGAAGGCGGAACACTTTTTCAATCCGTTCCTCATCAATCTCATCACCGACTTTGAACTTAAACCCGATACCCCGGCCGAGGATCAGCAGTTCCTGATTTTTGTCATCCACGGTACTGACAATATTGTTATTAAATATCTGTTTAATAATCATTTTGGACCACCCGTTTTTTTTGAGGATTAAAAAAGGGCAAAACCAAAATAGAAATAATAAAATCATTTCCATAGTGGTTTTGCCCGCATTACCGGTAACAAGCCTCGGGAATAATTTATCACAACCTGAAAACGGTGTCAACCAAAAATGCTACCACTGTCTTATTTACATGAATGCTTTATACCGTTTATGCCCTTTAAATAGGGCTTTAATCTTAACAATTTCACATCATTTCAAGTATTTTTCCAGTTTGTCCCTCTAGAGTATTGCCATCGAACGGTGGTGTGAAACCTTACTAATAGATACTGCTCATACTAATTCATTCGGGTTTCATCTTTTACTTCGGTAAGCAAGGACTTGCTACTTAACGGTTGAAATCGTATGAGCTTATAACTTTTAATCCATTCTTCGCTTGCTGCATGTCGAACCTTTATTTCTGCGTGGTACTGTTCCTTCAACTCCGTTATCTTCACATCTATAGTAGAATAGTCACCTTCGTCAATTCCATAATAGATGTAAGTCCACCCCTCATGCTCAGCAGATAAAACTTCAAATTTTCCAGCTTTTTCTTCAATTAACTCCACCACCTCTGGTGGTGCCTGAGCAAGTTCAATCGTCTCAAAAGCAACTTGAGGAATCTGCGACTGGTCTCTAATCCAGTAAAGATAGCCCGCCAACATAACTAGTATAAAACCGATAATAGGCACTAATCGTCTTCGTTTTCGGGAATGTCTTTTTGTGTTCAATGGATCATCTCTTTCTTAATAAGTATTCATTTGTTTATGTCCTTTTTTAAAAGTAAACAAGCTCTATTTACATAAACACAGGTTAGATGGTTATGGTTGGTTTAAATTATTGAAGCAGACAAACTTCCATAAAAAAAGACCCTTCGTTTGAAGGGCCTTTTACTATTATTGTTGAAATGTCACATGGATCTGAACGATTTCGGAGCGACTGCTCGTGCGGATCGGTGGTCCCCAGAAGCCATATCCAGATGTCACAATGGAGTGCATGGAACCTTTTTGCAGATAACCCCAATCGTTCTCGTAGATCGCCTGCGTGATGAACTGAGCAGGTGCAATCTGGCCACGGTGGGTGTGACCGGACACAACCAGATCCACCTGATTCTGCTCCGCTATATCCAGATCATACGGCTGATGATCCATCATCAGCACCGGCTTGCTGAGATCGGTATCCTGCATCAGCGTTTCTACTTCGGCACGATCGTTTTCCGTCCTGTCTTTACGTCCAATCAGGGTAATTTTGTCGTCCAGCATGACCTTGTCATCGTAAAGCACTTGCATATTGCTCTTCTCCAGCGCAGCGATCAGATCTTCAATCGGTCCGTCAAACTTGTCATGATTGCCCAGTGAAGCATAGACTCCGTATGGCGCCTGAATACCACTGATAATATCTGCAATGCCACTACCCAGATACATGTCCAGATTGTCATCAATAAGGTCACCGGGATAGAGGACTAGATCCGGCTTCAACGCGTTGATTTCCTCCACCATGCGCTTGGCGTGTGCCGGACCTGATAGAAGTCCAAAATGCATATCCGCAGCCATGACAATGTTGAGACTGTCGATCCCTTCCACCTTTTTATCAATTTGTATGCTGTACTCCCTTACTACCGGACTATACGCATTATAGATCCCATAAGCCATCGTAGAGAGAAGTAACACCAGAGTAACGACACCCGCCCACTTCTGTGTGTGATGTCTGGGAATCCGTGTTAAACGGAGTAACCACAATGTTAGATGGATTACTGGCAAAATCAGCAGCAGCAGCGAAAAAATAGCCAGCCAGTAAGAACCAATTACACTTAAGAAGGATATACTTCCAAACAGCCGGGCCAGAATAAATGAAACCGCAAGAAATACAAGTGCTACAATGTAGAACCATCGAAACCTGGCTGACACGACGGGCTTCATCCAGCTCCAGCCGCTCCAACCTATGTAGAACACCAATAAACCGTATACAACCAAAAACAAAATGCCTGCCAATACGAACATGCTCCGGTTAACCTCCACGTCAATAAGTTGATTGCTGAATTTACACCTAACAAACACTAAAATAATTGCCTGTCTGAACCAGTATAACGCAGTATGCAGGATCGAGGCATCTCCTTCACCAGCTTAGATACGTACATTTTATTACAATTTGGTGATACTTAAATTCCAGCCAATTAAAATCGGTGTTATAGAGTAACCGGGTAGTTAATAAATAAAAAAGCATACCTGCATTCGCTTAGGAGTATAACACTCATAAACGGATGCAAGCATGCTCACATGTTAATTTTTAGTAAAGTGACTTAACATAATATTACTCGTTTGTATCCATCCATTGGAAGTGGAATGAACCTTCTTTGTCCACACGTTTGAAAGTGTGAGCACCGAAGTAGTCACGTTGCGCTTGCAGCAGATTTGCAGGCAAACGCTCTGTACGGTAGCTGTCGTAGTAGGACAGTGCGCTGGAGAAGCCAGGTACCGGAATACCTTGTTTTACAGCAGCAGCTACAACTTCACGCCAAGCATCCTGGTAGGATTCAACGATGTTTTGGAAGTATGGATCCAGAAGCAGGTTTTTGAGTTCTGCATCTTTGTCATAGGCTTCTTTGATGTTTTGCAGGAACTGTGAACGGATAATGCAGCCGCCGCGGAAGATCATCGCGATGTTGCCGTATTTCAAATCCCAGCCATATTCGTCGGAAGCCGCACGCATTTGGGCGAAGCCTTGTGCGTAGGATACGATTTTACTTGCGAACAATGCTTTACGTACGCTCTCGATGAACGCTTTTTTATCTCCGGAGAACGCTTCAGTCTTCGGTCCGTTCAGGATTTTGCTTGCAGCTACACGCTCGTCCTTCATCGCGGACAGGAAACGGGAGAATACGGATTCCGTTATCATGGACAGTGGTACGCCGAGATCTAGGGCACTTTGGCTTGTCCATTTGCCTGTTCCTTTTTGTCCAGCCGCATCCAGAATAACGTCAACCATGGGTTTGCCGGTTTCTGGATCGTATTTGGAGAAGATATCTGCCGTAATTTCGATCAGATAGCTGTCCAGTTCGCCTTGATTCCACTCCGTGAAGATCTCGTGCAATTCCTCTACGGAAACATTCAGAACGGATTTGAGCAGGTGGTAAGCTTCACCAATCAACTGCATATCTCCGTATTCAATACCGTTGTGCACCATTTTGACGTAGTGTCCGGCACCATCCGGTCCAATGTACGTGCTGCAGGCATCATCGCCAACTTTTGCTGAAATGGCTGTCAGAATCGGTTCAACCAATTCGTATGCACTTTCTTGACCGCCTGGCATGATTGCCGGACCTTTAAGTGCGCCTTCTTCGCCACCGGATACACCGGCTCCGATGAAACGGAAACCTTTTTCTTCCAGCTCTTTGCTGCGGCGTTGGGTGTCAGGGAAATAGGCGTTACCTCCGTCAATAATGATGTCGCCTTGATCCAGATGTGGAAGCAGTTGCTCGATGGTTGCATCAGTCGCTTTACCGGCTTGAACCATGATCAAAATTTTGCGCGGGGATTCCAGGGATGCCACGAACTCTTCAATGGAGAACGCACCAGTCAGGTTTTTACCCTCAGCTTCTTTCAGAAGATCGTTTGTTTTCTCCGGGGAACGGTTGAACACCGATACCGAGAATCCTTTGCTTTCAATATTAAGGGCCAAGTTTTTGCCCATTACTGCAAGTCCAATAACACCAATCTGTTGTTTACTCATTATGTCCTCCCCATGCTCCTTGTTTTACGAAACGTTTAATCTGATTGAATTCGCTCTTTGGAAGATATTGTTATTGGACCGTTTTTTTCCAGTCCGCTGCGAATTTGTCCATGCCTTGATCTGTCAGTGGGTGTTTGGAAATTTGTTCAATGACAGAGAATGGAACCGTAGCAATATGTGCTCCAGCCATCGCTACACGTGTAACGTGGTCCGGATGTCTTACGGAAGCCGCGATAATTTGCGCATCGAGGTTATGTGTACGGAACAATTCAGCTACTTTGGCAACCAATTGAACACCATCTTCCGAAATATCATCAAGGCGTCCGAGGAATGGAGATACATAAGTAGCACCTGCGCGTGCTGCCAGGAGTGCCTGATTCACAGTGAAGATCAACGTTACGTTCGTTTTTACGCCTTTTTTGGTCAGGTAACGGCAAGCTTCAAGTCCTGCAAGTGTCATTGGGAGCTTGATTGTGATGTTTTTATCGTTATTGTTGATTTTAATCAATTCGTTCGCTTGGGCGATCATTTCTTCAGCTGTAACGGCATCCGGTGTTACTTCTGCAGATACGGATTCAACTTCAGGTACTTCACGCAAGATTTCCTCAATGCGATCCTCAAATTTAATGCCTTCTTTGGCTACCAGTGATGGGTTAGTTGTCACACCGGACAGGACGCCGATTTTATATGCTTTTTTGATGTCTTCCAAGTTTGCTGTATCGATGAAAAATTTCATGTTAAAACCCTCCAGTTAATTTGTTTTTTGAATTACAAGTTTGAATTTACAGCGAGTGGTGCAGCCAGTGCATCTTCAGCAGACTGATCTGACGGCTCATCGAACCACCAGTGATGACCTTCAGCAGCTAGCATCTCGTCTGATTCCGCAGGACCGTAGCTACCTGCCGGGTAGAGGTGAAGTGGCAGCAGATTTTCTTCGAATGCCTCCAAAATCGGCTGTACCCAAGCCCAAGACAATTCAACTTCATCCCAATGAGCGAAGAACGTTGGATCCCCCTGCAGGGCATCACGAATCAGGTTCTCATAAGCTTCGGCAAGATCTTCCCGATCAGGTGCCAAATCAATGTGAACCGGCTTGAACTCCCCTTTGTTCTGAGGGTCGCTCGCATTGAGCTGAAGCGTCATGCTTTGATCAGGACTCATTTCAATGACAAGCAGGTTCGGCTTGGAACCATTGCTCTTCACTGCATTTGACTGACCAGATGGTTCCTTGAATTCAATGACGATACGTGTTGATTTCTCCTTCATTCGTTTACCTGTGCGGATGTAGAATGGAACCCCGCGCCAGAAGAAGTCATCGATCTGCAATTTTGCAGCGATAAACGTATCGTTCATTGTATTTTCGGCAACACCCGGCTCGGCAGCATACGCACTCACAGCTTTGCCTTGAATGGATCCTTCAGCATATTGTCCCCGAATCACGCTTGCGCCCACATTGTGTTTCTGCAGCGGCTCGATCGATTCCATAATATGCTTTTTCTTCATCCCAACTTTTTCGGTTGTGCTGTTGTATGGAAGCTGGATGGCCATCATCATGAGCAATTGCAGCATGTGATTCTGGAACATATCCCGCACGGCACCTACATGATCATAATAGGAAGCACGTTCCTCCACACCAACGGTCTCGTTGGCCGTGATTTGCACATTGGAGATGTAACGGTTGTTCCACAATGCTTTCATGATCGGATTGCTTTGATGCAAGGTTTCCAAACGCTGTACCATCGGTTTGCCAAGATAATGGTCAATCCGATAAATCTCTTCTTCCGTGAACGCCTCACTCAGTTTGCGGTTAAGATCTCGGGCCGATTGCAGATCATGACCGAACGGTTTCTCAATCACGAGGCGCTTCCAGCCTTCGGTGGATCCCAGACCGCTGCTTTGGATGTTTTCTGCGATCGGTTCGAAGAATTCTGGTCCGACAGACAGATAGAACAGACGATTGGACGGAATGCCCAGCTCTGCTTCTCTCTGTTCAACCAATTTTAACAGCTGTATATAATCTTCCTTATGACTAATATTCAATACATTGTAACGAAAAGCCTGCACGAATGACTTCACACGTTCAGGATCCGCCTGCCGTCTGGAGAATTCATTCAGTGACTTTTCAACTTGTGCCTGAAAGAATTCATCAGACCATTCTCTACGGCCCAGGCCAATCAGCGAGAAGGTTTCAGGAAGTTTCTGCTCAATGTATAAATTGTATAAGGCAGGATATATTTTTCTTTTGGCTAAATCGCCAGTAGCACCAAATAAAATAATGCTCGTCGGTTCCATATCACCGTTCTCCTTCCAAGTAACTCTGGTTTCTTTGCTGTAGTTACACTATAATACGTTTTATAGCCATACAAGTAATTAATATATTTCACAGGAGCTATAGACAATATCTATGACAACAAATTATGAGTTATATAAAGTCTTTTACTGGGCTGCCAAAACAGGAAGTTTGACTCAAGCCGCCAAGGCGCTTTATATCACCCAACCCAGCGTCAGCCATGCCATCAAGCAGCTGGAAGAGAGTTTTGGCCTGACGTTGTTTTATCGAAACTCCAAAGGTGTGGCATTGACTCAGGAAGGCGTCAGCCTATATTCCTATATCGAGCAATCCCAGATTCTGATTTCACTCGCGGAAGAGAAAATGGCTGCATTAAAAAGTCTGGACAGTGGAGAGCTTCGAATCGGAGGCAGTGACTCCTTGTTCAAGCATTACATGCTTGCGTACCTGGAGGAATTCCATATCCTGTATCCCAACATTAAGCTGCATCTAAGTCATGGAACAACGCCTGAAGTCATAACGTTTTTGAAAGAGGGCAAAATTGATCTCGGTGTTGTACGGATGCCAATTGTGGATCCGCAGCTGGAGGTCCGTGAGAGCATTCAGCTCAAAGATTGCTTCGTCGCTGGCGAACGTTACGCCCAGTTGAAGGGTAAGGTCATGACACTGGATATGCTGCTTGAACACGAGCTTATTCTCTTCTCGCGGAACAGCCGGGTTCGCATGGCTATTACGGAGTTGTTTAACAGCTACGGATACACATTGAAGCCTGGGATTGAGGTCGGAAGCGTGGATCTGCTCATTGAATTTGCAAGGCGGGGACTGGGTATTTCCTATGTAACCCGTGAATTTATTTCCAAGGAGCTGGAGGAAGGTTCACTGTTTGAAATTCAGCTCGATGTCCCTCTTCCCCCTTCACATGTGGGGATTATGACCAAACGAAATATGCCTATTTCCCTGGCGGCAAACCGATTTATGGATCTTATTTTCAAAAGTTAAATCACTCCTTAACACAAACAAGTGCTTCTACCCCTGATTAGGAAAAAGAAGCACTTGTTTATTGACGATTGTTTAGCGACTAATGATAAATTTCCATTTTTACTCGTGTAAAACGATACACTGCTGAATGTTCATTACGCTCCATCCATTTGCTCCAGTTCTATTAGACGGCTCCTGATTCGCTGTGGAATCATCTCAAACAGCCTGTCCCATGTTACAAACTTGTCCTGCTCTAGTAAGTACTCTTCAAATTGCATTGTCGGTACAAAGGCTTTGGTCTGTAGATAGTTCCTCACCCGAGCATCAATCTCCTCATTGGTCTTATAATAATTTTTGAACAAGTCGTTCACCAGCAGGCCGTCACATCCGGCTTGGATACCTGCAGCGGAATACAAATCGGGCAGCAACTCGAACACGACAGGCAGCGGCGAGAACGCATGTTTACCTGGCTGTGAATAGAGACAGACGTGACGATCAACCATATTCACCCGATCCTTCAGCATCCCCCTCAGCACTTTACCGTGAAAACTGGCTTCACAATCCACGACCTCGCCATCATGGCCAACATAGATCCAAACATGTTCCATTTCATACAGGTGCCCAATCTCATAATCCCACCATATTGCATACTCCACTACAAATTGCACGGCCTCAACCGGAAAAAGGATTTCCCGTTTACACGAGGGTGAAGGTCCAGGTTTCTCAAGTATTGAAATACCAACCAGATCCGGATAAAACGGTTCGTTCAGATCAAACATCAAAATGGGCGCATAACTCATCGCTGTTTCCAGCAATTCGGTATCCGTTATCGTCATGGATATTCCCCTCCATAATCATGTGTTCAAACAAACGCTAAATCTATATTAACTAAGAAACTTGTAGGTGTATATTTATGCAAAACAAAAGCCCGAAACCAGACACGTTTACTGGTCACGGGCATGGACATGATCTGAAATGAAAACTTAAGTCAGCCTTTGGTTTTGGATGCTTGGTTTACTTGGTCCGAAACGGAGTCCACACAACCAATTGGCGGTCCCAAGATCGCATCATTTTGGATGGATGCAACCGCTTGGGCATAGGCTTCTTCGTCAATACAGTAGGCTCTATGTGCTACTTCAGGAGGTGTTGCAGCCAGGAAGTCTGCTCCCAACACAATATCAGGCGTCGGCTGATCAAAGATGGTCAGCAAATGAACATCATCCGTATCCGCCACAAACCAATGAAACCATCCTTTGGGGAAAATGGAGACTTGACCGGGTTTCAAATGATAATTAATCCGTCTCCGGGCAAAGGGATCAAACACTGAAGTTGTAATCTCCCCACTAATCAGAACAATCATTTCCGTCGTGTTGGTATGCCAGTGAGGCTGAACAATGATCCCCTTGCTCATGTGTATATTGAAAAAGCCATTCTGAATGGTTGGCAGTTGCTCCCCGAATAATTGCGTAACATAATTACGCGGATCTCGCTGATAGTTCAGTACAGCAGTGGAATCACCCGCGAGCTGAATATTCGGGATTTGCAAAATCGGATTGATCATGCTAATGTTTCCTCCTTATGGGCGCATATCTCATTGTTGTACTGTATGCGCAATAAATTCAGATCATGCTTAAGGGGAAGTCATGGCCATCCTTATTTCCTGCTCTGTAACTTCTTGCGTTAAAATGACGTCTATACGGGTAAAAACATGGAAGAACGGAAAGGTGGAATCTATATTGCACTGGAACAAAATAATGCTACTCGCACTTGGTATCCTTGTCGCTTCGACTCTATCAGCCTGCAGCTCAGCTCCTGGTGAGAGTGCAGAGCCTCAAACCACAGAGACCGTGCAGGAGCAGCCGGATTCTCAGATGGACAACAAGATGGGTACTGAAAAAGAAAATACCGAATTAGGCAAGGAAGCCCACGAACCGGTCGAGGGACAGCCACCGACTGTTACTGAAGCATCCACTACCATTATCAAAGCCCTTCAAGAAGGAGACATGGAGACGGTAGCTTCTTGGGCCTCACAGGGTGGAGTCCGCTTTTCTCCTTTTGCTAACATTGATCCAGAAAATGATCTGGTGTTCACACCGGATGAAATTAGTGGGCTAATGAAAGATACCACCCGATACGTATGGCGTTCCACACCCGGCAATAATGATCAAATTGAACTGACTTATACGGATTACCATCAAAACTATGTGTATAACAAAGACTTCATACATGACGGTGAAAATGCGGTAAACGCCGTCATTGGCGAGAATGCTCATCTCGGCAATTTGCACGAGGTATACCCGGAAGCCAATCATGATTTTGTTGAATTTCATGTAAAAGGCGCAGGTGACGACGAAAGAGACTGGCATACTTTGCGTCTGGTATTCGAAAAAATTGGTGAGGACCACGCACTTGTTGGTATTGTCCACGATCAATGGACTCCATGATAAGTCTCATGTCCAACAAACTCAACAGAGACGCTCGGGATGTATAAAATCAAAGCCTCAGGCCTGAATACAATCAGGTCTGAGGCTTTTCATTTCATGGAGATTTGTTCTTTATGTTCAACTCAGTGAATGACAAAAAAGCCTGACTATATCGAAAGGAGAATCAGGCTTTAAAACTAATTTATATTTGATCAAAAAAATCTGCTATGGTCTTCCCCGGATCAGCCAGAAAATCAGGATGCTTAGAAGAAATATCGCCATATTCCTGGTGTTCTAAATCAACGTAACCGATTAGCTTTTTACTGGGATTCCAGACCAGATGAATATGTGAGTATTGATCCAAATCGGCGGATAAACGAAGCAGTTTCTGCCTCCCCATCTTCATCTCCACAGTATCCAACAGATTAAAGAAATCTACATATTGGATACCTGATTCGTTATCCGGCAATTCCACTCGCCGTGGCCCTTCGTTCAGAAAATGAACAAGTTCCTTCGGCAGCTTGTATGGCTTTAATGCATGCAATTTGTTACTTAAGTCATGGAACTCCTTCGGTTCGTGAGCCTTCAGGTAATCGGCCATCTCGTCATTTTTCTGACTAACCGCAATCGTGTAAGCCCGTTCCCCATCCTTTTCCTGAATGGTCACATCTGCACCCTGTTCCATGAGATACTGAACCATCTTCATATTGTTGTTGCGAGCAGCGACAGTAAGCGGGGTTGCTCTATAAGGGTACACCATATCCGGTTCATTATAGTTAATGTCTACCCCTTCATTCAGCAAATACTGTATCGTTTGCATATCATGGTCAGACACAGCTTTCCGCAATGTTTTCCCACCATATTTCCGTATATCCAGTCCAAGCTCGTTCAGCACAGCTATATTCTTTTTGTTGCCGTAATATGCTTCATCGTACGCACTCGATTTCACCTTGTTTAAACCAGTCAATTTCGCACCCTTCTCATGCAGATAGCGAATGACCTCTTCTCCGCCATATCTGGCTGCAGTAAGAATAGACGGGTTACCTTTCATATTGAGATTGACGCCATGCTCTACGAACAGCTCTACCATCTTCTGTTGATTGGTGATTAAAGCAAGCTCTATTGGTGTCAAAGCTATGTATTTGCTGAGTGTGATGGGTGCTTCTAAGTCCACACCCTCTCTGATCCATTCATCTACAGCAGCAGTATCCCCCTTATAGATCGCCATGGCGAAATCAGGCAGCGTTTCAAACGTTCCTTGGTTTCCGATTTTGAACAAAGATGTACCCTCCCCCTGGTTTATATGCATATGAAAACTA
>Ga0209463_1001715_pt1 | contig 12933 bp, 14 predicted proteins | sample AgamicMgSfrz_FD_187169 | JGI IMG/M metagenome (GOLD analysis project Ga0209463, IMG submission 187169) | Agave microbial communities from Guanajuato, Mexico - Mg.Sf.rz (SPAdes) (version 2) | ecosystem: Host-associated > Plants > Phyllosphere > Phylloplane/Leaf | place: Guanajuato, Mexico... | reverse complement strand
AGAAAATATCAAACATTTTATCTTCACCAATACCATTTACAGTTACACCGTTATGAGTGCCACCTTGTGCAATTAAATACGCGACTTTATTAATAATACTTGAGTTGAAATGAACGCCCTCATTATCCTCTCCGTTTAAATCACTGAATTTACTATAATCATCCGGATACGGTACTCCATCAAAAAATTTGACTGAAGATGGATTTTTCATATTACGGAGAACTGATCCACTTTGTTCTCCTATTGTCCAATTAAATTCGCCATTATTTATATATTTCTCAATAGCCGTTCCCATAATATCAGATAATGCCTCATTAATGGCTCCAGATTCCCCAAAGAATTCAAGATTAGATTCGCTAGATGTAACCGCATGTGTAAATTCATGGCCCGCTATGTCAAACGCTCTAACCATTGGATCACCATATATAAGCATACTAACATTATTAATATTAGCACTAAATGCATTCCCCCAATTTTTAGGATCATCTGTTTCTCCTGAATGCCATGCATGTACAACTGATACTACTTTTTTCCCCTTATTATCAAAACTATTACGCTTATATTTGTCTTTATAAAAATCATATACCTTTGTTGCTAAGAAATGAGCACTTACCGCCTTTGGTTCATTAAATGTTGTCGAAGTGCTAGTTGCTAATATACCAGGATAATATCTTTCTTCCAAATTAATATCTCTATAATTTACATCATAGGTCTCAATTCCTTGCCCTCTTGTATAATCAGCAAGCGCATATTTCCCATTACTTTGTTTAGAAATACCCAATGAGCGAGTTATACCTAAATCATCTTTTCCTGTTCCAGTTAATGAAATGGAATTATTTTTTTTACTCTTCTTTAAAGATTCAACATGCTCTTCACTTACTTTTAAATCTGATTCTTGTACCATGTTTTTCAACATATCACCATTTTGAGCATTCACTAAATAAGTTCCAGATACATAGTTTGGTGTTGCGGCTGCAAATGTAACTTGATATGCGTTAGTAGCCTGCCCATGATTTTCATCAACAAAAATAACTTCCTTAACTTCTGGCTCAGAAATAAATTTAATATCTTTCCCATACTTCGTATAAATATATTGCTTTGCTTCTTCTTTTGATAAATTAATAGGATTCTTTAAATCTTCTTTTGCTAAGTTTTGTGCGCTATCTCCTGAAATGCTTTTAATAATACCCTTTTTATCTACATGAACAGTCAATTGGTGTCCATATACTTCTTTTCCTTCATATATTTGTTGCATACGCACAAGTGTAGTCCCATCATATGAACCACGTTTTTGAAGCACTTTGTAATCTACTCCTTTGTCTCCACTAACTTGTTTTGGAGACAAAGCATGCTCCGTCTTTTCCTTAAGTGCATCTTTGACTACATTCTCTGGCGTTTTTTGGGATGGTTGTGTAAGTTCACCTGTACGGAACGAATCCTCTTGAATATCAACTTGCATTTTGCCCGTTTCCTCTGCATAACTTACTCCATATGGTGTTACGCTTGTTAAAGCTAATCCTGTTGTTAATGCAACTATAGCTATTTCTTTTTTATTTTTCATGTTATTTTCCTCGTATAATTTTCTAAAATATGAAACTGCTAAAATTTATACAATTTATTCCTATTATAAAAAGATGACTTCTGTAATTAACAAAAGTCATCCCTTCAATATGTAATATCCCTAATATATTTTCAATGCATAATTTCTATATAAAAAGAAAAAAACATTCATTAACGAGCATTTTGCAATACTTTTATTAGGTCATTTATATTTTCAACTTTCTGCTGAAACTGATCAAATCTACTATGTAGCAATGAAGGATTTTTATCTTCAGTTGAAATAACTTTTTTTAATTCATTCTCTAATTTATCATATGTATCAAAGAAATTATCAAATTCTACACTTACAAGTTCTTCATTTTCTCGATAAAATCTTTTTGCTTCTATATAAGTCATGTATGATTTATTTAAAAATCCTAATGAAATTAAATATTTAGAAGTGTTTTCTTGATAAATAGCAATATCACATGCTATTTTAATATCAGAATAAGTCTTTTGAACGAAACAATGCAATTCAAAAATCTTAAACTTTAATACATTATTCATTTCATCCCCTCCCATCCTATCTATTCTACATAAAAAAAGGATATTATACAAAGTAAAATATCAATATAGTACAAAAATAAAAAGCGGAAGAATAATCCTTTCCGCTTTTTATAGCAATAAATACATTTCATATTGTGCTAATGTATTCTTTTCAAATCCATTTTTCTTTAAAAATCCTTCTAGTAAATTGTTATTTGGAAATCCAATTGATAAACTTGCTATATTCAATTCTTCACTTGCCCTAAGTAGTAAACTCGTTGCAATGCCAATATTTCTATAATCTTTGTCTACGAAAATAAAACTAATTTTACCTTGTTCATTTATACATATAGAACCATTCAATTCATTTCCTACATATGCACCGTAAAATGTATTATTTGTTTTTTCGATATAATCCATATCATTTTGCCAATTAATATGGAAATGTAACCATTTCTGAATTTCAACTTTAAAAGATGGGAATTCTAATTGTTTTACTTCAATTTCCTTACCGCCTTTACTTATTATTTTAGTCAAATCTTTTAAATTATAATAGGATAGATCGTACACTTTTTCATAGCCTAATTTATTATAAAAACGAATTGCTCGGTCATTGCCTACAATGACTTCAAGAAAAAGTTGCTTACACTCGTTTTGAAGCGCCTCTTCTTTATGTAGTTCAAATAACTTTTGACTCACACCAATACCACGGTAATTAGGATGAACCGCTAATGTTCCACAGCGCATTGTTTTTATGTTTTCATAATCCTTTATCCCACCAAGTATTACACCAATTGATTTGTCACCGTCTAAAGCAAGAAAAGAGTGCTCTAGCAAGTTACCTTCTGGCCCCAAAAATCTTTTTATAAAATCCTCTTTTGAAACTTCCATTTTTATGATGTAATCTGAAAATCCGTCCCTAAAAGCCTCATATACTAAATCTATACTCACTTCACTGCATCTTTTGTATTGAATCATATAAAATCTCCCCCACTTACTCCTAACTTAGCATTCAAATACATAAAATGTACTAGTTACATCGTAGTTTAATTTTAAATTCTACCACTTAATTTGAAATGAACGGACACTTCCCTACATACCTCTCACTATTAATTTGTTTTATAACAAATGGTGCAATATCTCCATTTTTTATTTTGATTCCTTGCATATCTACTAAACTTTCTTTTATTTTTCCAATGCCCTTCCCATCCATAACAAATGGTAATCTAACAATTGTCCAATCTACATCACTACTTTGAATAATTTGTAATTCTTTATATTTATCTTTCATCATTTTTGGTAAAAATACTTTAAACAAGTGGGCCCCTATTTTATTCACAATTCTCTTCTGATCTCCTGCGACATTTACAGAACCACCAGAAATAAGAATATAACGCTTAATTTCAAATCCCTTCATTACTTTCAAAATATGTTTCGTTACTGTACTAAAAATGTAAGGTTCATTTTTCGGTTGCCCTACCGCATTTATTACAGTTTGACAACCTTTAAGTAATTCACATATTGCAAAAAAATCACGTGCATCCCCAATAATAACCTCTAAATTTTCATTAGTTATCGTCATATTATTAGAATTTCTCGTTAATATTTTTACTTGATATCCCTTTTCTAACGCTTCGTTCACAAGGAATTTTCCAGCTTTTCCATTTGCGCCCAGAATAGCTATTTTATTTGTACTTTCCAATATTAAACCCCTCTTACTATCTATGATTTACTACATTAATCTCATACACACGTAAAAAAGCAATTAAATGCTCACATGCTCTTTCACATGCTAACATTTTAAATATTTTTTGTTCCTCTTTCGTTTTATCATTCGCTTGATCTGAAGCGGCTTTTAAACTTAGAAATGGTTTCTGGTTTATATGACACACATAAGCAAAAGCTGCCACTTCTTGATCAACTGCCAATGCTCCATATACAGTATGGAGTAAATATCTCATTTCCGAATTACGAATACGTTGATCTCCAGATAAGAATGTACCGAAGTGGATCGGGTCATAAGATCGTATTTTTTTTATTCTTCTTACAAGTGACTTTGTCGTTTCAATAGGTGCTGTTCTACCATTATATAAGTTAAAAACATCTTCGCCCGAACCAGCAGCAGTAACATCGTGTTGTATTGCGTTTAGTGCCACTACAATATGACCATTTTTTACCTTGTTTGATAGGCTTCCGCATATTCCTGTCATAAACAACTCATCAGGCTGAAATTCACTAATTAATAATTGAACACAACTAGCACAACTAACTTTCCCAACACCAGTTATAACTGAAATAATTTCCAGATCATTTATAGTATGAAAATGAAATTCCCAAGCTGCTCTTTTTTCAATGCGTTCACTTGGATAATATTGTTGCAAATAATTAAGTTCAGGTTCCCATGCGGCTACGATTGCAATACGTTTCATTACACGCTTCACTTCCCCCACTGTCATTTAAATAAGTTATCTATACTTTCTTGTTCATAATTTGGAATCCACTCTTTATATTTTTTATATAAATTTCGTATTGTTTCTTTATTCTTCGTAATTACTTCACATCCTCTATCATCGTACATAAACATGATAATATCTTTTGTTGCATTTATGAGAAATACATCTGGATAAGAAATTTCTTTTTTACATCCAAGACGAGGATAAAGACCTGGAAAATCTTCATGATTCGCTGCTTGAATAGGCCGGTTTTACTTTATATCACTAGCGAAACATTTTAATGAAAATTGATATGTACAATACAAGTCAGATCCTTCATCTTAAAATAAAAATGGCATTGTTTCTTGCCTTATATGATACTTTAAGTCTCTTTTCTGAATAAATCGTCTATATATAATTATTTTCTGTAGATTTTTCACATTTTCCTTTTTAAATCAATAAGCATTTGTTACTAAAAACACTTCATCTTCCTCTGAAAATATATCTTCAAATAAGTATTTATTATATGTATAAAGTTGAGAGAAGTATTCCATATTTAAATCGCGGGTTCCTTCTATATTTTGATATTTCCCTTTCCCGAAATCAAAATGCAAATGATTTTCCCACTGAGAGTATATGTATGGTCTTAATGTAACACCTGGAAATATTTAATTCGTATATCCTCTTAATTATATTTTCATATCCTTTCTACTCTACAATTTCTTTTAAATGCCAATATGCTTCTTCTAGCCACGGATGTATAACTTTCAATGTATCTTTTCTTTCCCATAAATATGAAATATATGCAAATGCAGCATGTTCCAACGATTTTTCCAATCCGTTTTTTACTTCTACTAAAAATGGTGGTGTCCCATTTTGATCCCATTCTATTTTATCGGAAACAAATATCACTAAATCCATCTTCTTTGCATGTTTACGCAGCGTGGTATGGCAACAGATTGCATTTAAAATCTCTTCATCTTTTACTTTAAATATCTCTTTTACAATTACCCTCGACAATTTTTGATGAATAATCATCGGAAACTCTCGCTCTTCTTCTATGATTTCAACTCCAAATTCTTCAGCAACTGCAATCCGCACATCATTTGGAAATATTGCACTAATATCATGTAAATATCCCGCGATCGCTGCTTTTTCTTCATCTCCATAAAACATTTCTGCAATTTTTCTCGCCTTATTTGCTACACGAATTGAATGTTTATATGTAAATTCTTGATTGTATTTTAATAAAAAATCTTTAATATCATTTTCTATTTTTCCAGTTGGAGAAAATGAATATATATCTTTATATAATATAGCAAATCCCCCTTAAAACTAACTTTCAATATAATATGTAATTTTAATATCCTTATGTTTTGTATTCGCTATGAATGTTTTAATCCCTTTTTAATACGTTACATGAAATTTTATGTGGAATCATTGCTACAAAATACATAAATGTTTGATATTATAGTAATGTTAATGATTTGTAAGGAAAGGAACTACATAATGAACAAAAACATATTAATTATTGATGATGATAAAGAAATTGTTGAATTACTTGCTGTTTATTTGCGAAATGAAGGCTATAACATTTATAAAGCATACGATGGCGACGAGGCATTGCAAATGATTTCTACATATGAAGTTGACCTTTTGATTTTGGATATTATGATGCCAAAACGAAATGGATTAGAAGTTTGCCAGGAAGTTCGTGAGAATAACACTGTACCTATTCTTATGCTGAGTGCAAAAGCAGAAGATATGGATAAAATATTAGGTCTTATGACAGGTGCAGATGATTATATGATTAAACCATTCAATCCATTAGAATTAGTAGCTAGAGTGAAAGCTTTGCTACGAAGATCATCTTTCCAAAATACTACTTCTCAAAAGAATGAAGATGGCATTCTTCATATTCGTTCTGCTGAAATACACAAACATAATCATACTGTTAAAGTAAATGGAGAATATATTAAACTTACATCTATTGAATTTGATATTTTATATTTACTTGCGAGTAATACTGGAAGAGTATTTAGCTCCGAAGAAATTTTTGAACGTGTTTGGAATGAAGATGGTTATGGTTCAAATAAAACTGTAATGGTTCACATTAGTAATTTACGGGATAAACTTGAAACAGTAATGAATGGAGAGAAGTTTATTCATACTGTTTGGGGAGTAGGCTATAAAATTGAGAAATGAAGCATTTGATATATTAAAAGATATCCCTAAATGGAAGTTAATTTTTTGGTTCTCGTTAGCTATCATACTTACCCCTATAACTGAATTAATTATATATCGTCTTGTTACAAGTGTAATTGAAAGTTCACTTACGTTAAGCGAACTCGGAAAAGAATTCATTAGAATTTTTGGTTATGAAAAATATAAAGGAATAAAGGAATCTCTATGGATGATGATTGTCTCTTATTTATTTTTATTTTCTATTTTCTCATCCTACCTATACATTTTTTATCGTCATGAAAAAAAAATGTACTATGAAACTTGTATTAAAAAAATGATTGAAGAGATTCGTTATATTGCAAATGGAAACTTCAATCATAAGGTTTCTATCGTAAACCATAATCATCTAGAAGAGCTAGCGACTGGGGTTAATCAAATTATTGAACAATTGAAAGTCTCAATTGATGAAGAAAGACAGGCGGAACAAGCAAAAAGTGAACTTATTACAAATGTATCACATGATTTACGTACTCCTCTTACCTCTATAGTTGGATATGTGAATTTAATCCACCATGATAATTATAGAGATGAAGTGGAATTACGTCATTATATACAAGTCATTTACGATAAAGTAACCCGTCTTAATGCATTAATGAATGACTTGTTTGAATATACACGTGTTCAAAATAAAGAATTAAGTTTATATTCTGTCCCCATTGATATTGTAGAGCTACTTGGACAATTAACTGTTCAATTCCGCATACAAGTTCAAGAAGCAAATATAGAATGTCGACCTTCTTTCCCATCTCAAAAACTCATGGTATTAGCTGATGGTGACAAATTAGTGCGTGTGTTTGAAAATCTTATTATAAACGCTATCGCTTATGGAAACGATGGTGGATATATCGACCTTGCTGCCTATGAAAGTAATAATATGATTACTATAGATATAACAAATTACGGCCAACCTATTCCAAGTACCGATTTACCTCATATTTTTGAACGTTTTTATCGCGTTGAGAAATCGCGTTCTACAAACACTGGTGGATCTGGACTCGGATTAGCAATTGCAAAAAGTATTGTCGAATTGCATAAAGGAACAATCGAAGTATATAGTGATGATAAAAAAACAACTTTCACTGTAAAACTACAACCATATAAATGTTAATACAGCTTAATTTTAGGTCCAATTTCTTACCAAATAAGAAATCGGACCTTTTATTTTCCATTAACATCCAAAATTTAATAATACTTTATAATTCTTTAGAAATTCTTTACCTTTTCTTTCTCCCTAATTAAGCATTCCTTTTTACAATATTATTATTGATGTCATAATAGGAGGATCACTCATGCAATTCTTGAAAAAGTTCGCAATTTTATTGTTATCTTTTGTTATTACAGCACTTATCGTTTTATATTTTTACCTTTATGTAAATGGTCCAATTATTCAAGCTAAATCGGCTATTTTAATAGATGCTAATTCAGGTGAAGTTGTTTATAAAAAAAATGAAGAAACTCCTATACAATCAGCAACTTTGTCTAAATTAATGACAGAGTATATCGCACTGGAACAACTGAATGAAGGAAAAATACAATTAAATGAATTGGTAAAAATAAGTAATGAAGTTTTCCGAACTGAAACAAGTCCTATACAAGTAACTTCGAAAGATAAAACGACGGTTCGTGATTTACTTCATACAATCTTTTTAACAGGGAATAATCGTTCCACACTTGCCCTTGCAGAGCACATTGCTGGAAACGAAGATAACTTTACACATTTAATGAATGAAAAAGCAAAACAACTAAAGTTATTACAACCCTCTCCGTTTCTAAACGCTACTGGAATGAATAACGATACAAATAAACTATCAACTACAACAGCAATCGACGTTGCTAAACTAGCAAATCAATTGGTAACAGACTTTCCAGATGTACTGAACATTACAAAACTAACCTCTTATCAATTTACCTTCAAAGATTCAAAAGTTTTCAACACCAATAAGATGATATATTCCCTTAATAAAAACATTAAACTCCAAGGTGTTGACGGCTTACAAACTAGTTTCTCAACAAATGGTAATTATAGTTTTGTCAGTACAGCAAAACGAGGAGATATTAGACTTATTTCAGTGATATTAGATGCCGGTGAAGAAAACAGTACTTTTATTGAAACAAAAAAATTACTAGAGTACGGTTTTGACCCTTCCTCGTACTCTGCACTCCAAGCGTTTAAAGATGCTGTTATATCTTGGACAGTTTTGCTTCAGTTTAAAAATTTAATTATACAAACATTGTTGATTTTCTTTATTATTACAATTTTAATGTTTTTACATATACGTCAGAAAAAATCCGAGGATTTCAACTAGGAAATCTTCTTATATATAAAAAAGGGCTTGCATGTACAGTGCACGCCCTTTTCTAAATCTACAGTCCTCTTCCAATTAAATTCGCTGAAATAGGCTGAAGGTTTAACTCTCTTGCCCATATAGATAGCTGACCAATATGGTGAATTTCATGCACAATTACATGTCTTAAAACCTCACCATATGTATATGTTTTATCTGTCCACGAAGCTTTTAATATTTTAACTTCTAAGTTAGCTGACCATACTTGTAAAAAATCTTCTAATTCTCGTTTATATAAATCAGATAACGCTTTCACTTTTTGGATTGATTGATACTCTTTAAACTGCGGTGCAGTATCTTCTTTTTTTTGAAGGGCATTAATCCAGCTATACTCAACATCTACAATATGAAATAATGTTTCTAAAATACTTCCAACACCACCAACACGCTTGCGGAGTAATTCTTCCTCAGAAACTTGCTCACACCACTTAAACCAATCGTCTCTTACTTGCCAATTGTATCGAAATAAAGTATACATATTTATCTCTCACCTACCTCAATAATCCACTTAACAGCATCTATTACACAATATGGCTCATCTTTTTGAATATAGTGGCCGCTTTGTTCTGCAATTACAAATTTATTATTGCTTGATAATCGTAATAATTCTTCTTGCAATTGTAACCACTTCATTTGTGCATCTGGTGAATAAAAAGCTTTTTTACCCGCAGCTAACACGGCAAGTGGAATATTTCTCATTGACTGACGATGTTTATCTACTTCACCTAGACTAAACATAAACCCTTCATAAGAACTTTCATATACAAACTGTTTATAGTAAGCTTCTTGAAACTCTGGAGACATGTTTGGCAAAAAATCTTCTTTATAATTTTCCGGTATCGAATCAACCAAAACGATTCTCAATAAATTTTCGGGATAAAAAGTCGCAAATAAACGTGCATTTATACCACCAAAAGAATGTCCTACAAAAATATAAGGTGATTTCAATTGTAATTGCTCTAAGCAACCTCTTAAATCTCTTACCATTTCAGAACTAATACGTCGCTTGGAACTCTTCTCACTTTTTCCTAATCCAGCTCGATCATATGTAAGTACCGTCCCAAATTCAGTCAGCTCTTCAGCAATATGCTCCCATGCCTTCAAATAATCTCCATAACCTGCTTCCATTATAATAACAGGTTGCAACTTCTTTCCTTGGAATACTTTTGAATACATTTTAAAATCATCAACTTGTACATATTCCTCTATACATTTAACCATTGGCGATCACTTCTCTCTGATTCAGTTCCTCTTCAATTTGATTAATTATTTCATCGACAGATAAAGATCCATCCAAAACAATATCTGAATTTGGCTTTACAGTATGAAGCGCCTCCAAATAGGCTTTTCTAGCATATGTTAAATAATGCTTTAAATCATTATGTATTTCACTCATTGTATCTTCATTAAAATCTCGCAAAATTCTTCTAGCCATTGCAATATCTAAAGGCGTATCGATAAATATGGTTACATCAATGAGTTGTCGCATTTCACTATTTAAGTATGCAAAAGGATAATCTACAATAATATAATCTACATGACTATCTCGTATAAGATGCTGAATATCCTTAATTAATGGTGTGAGTACCCATTCATCATAATTTGCTCCATCATCAATCCATTTACAAATATCAGCAGGACAGTTATCAAAGTTATAGCTATCAAAATATAGTGCTTTTGAATTTATTAACTTGTGAGTTAATCTTTCTGTAACAGTAGTTTTACCTCCTCCTGAAACAGCTGCAATTGTAATGATTTTCGTCTTTTTATTCATAATTTCCCACCAAACCCCTTTTAATTAACATAACATAATTATAGAAAACAATTATTTTTTAACGCTCCATTCATATTCTAACATACTCATTTCCCATAAATTCCAATACGTTTCCCCTACTTTTTTCGACTCTCTTAGTAAGCCTTCTTTTACAAATCCTATTTTTTCATAACATGAAATGGCCGACGTATTAAAATCATAAACACCTAGAGTTATCCTATGTAGTTTTAATTCTTCAAATGCAATATGTAGTACTGCCTTCATCATATGCTTTCCTATAGAACGTCCTCTCATTTTCGTATCACCAACTAGCACTTTTCCAATCCTTGCAGACTTATTTATATTGTCTATTGGCCCAAGTGAAATATGCCCCACAACTTCTTTACTCTCTTCATCTATTACTTTGAATGCAAGTGTATTTGTGCTTTTTATATATTTTTCTAATTGCTGTTCATTTAAAGGGTATGCAAATGCATTTCCTGACCATTGTATTAAAAACTCTTCGGAATCAATCCAATTTATTAATTGTTTGAAATCGGATCTTTTAAAGGGTTCTAATTTAATCAACTTCATTCTCCTTTCATACACCATTCTATATATCCTCAAACATATTTCTATATATAGAATATATTCTCCTTTTATACGAAATTAAAATAAAGCCATTCATAAGAATGGCTTTACAAAAAACATAGCCTAATTATGCTATGTTTCCTATGTTAACAATGGTTCAATCGCTTCAATTTTACAAACTGAAATAATTACTGTAACTACCCCAGCACTATTAGCAAGCTTTACAACATCACAAGTGACTGAAGAAACAGTTCCTGCATAATTATTATTACTTCCTGTTGTAATGCGCACTGATCTGTTTACTAACTTTCTCAGTTCATCTCTAATTCCTTGTACACAGCAACAGTCACATGCCTTATTTTGCTCTTCATGTTCTTTTTTACACTCTTCAAAAACGTCCCAACAATCATCCTGTTTACATGAACACTGTTTACATGAACACTTTTTTCTAGAATTACTATAACGATATCCCAAAATCTCACCCCCTAATCATTTCTATTAATATAGTATGTCCACTAGCTTCAAAGTGTACGAGGTAAAAGCATAGAAAGAAAAAAACAAACAATTGTACTATATATCCATTTCATTATTAATTATAAAAACAAACTTCTAATAATTAAGGGCTTGTTTAATAAGGTGACTTGGATTTTATCCTGCTGAATTTAATGGTTAGACACCACTTTCTCAAACAATTTTTTTATAAGCCACCCCTTAAAGAGGCACTAGATTTTCTTATCACTTCACATATACTTAGACTGTGTTTGCAGTAATATAGTATGTTTTTCCTTTCCAATTGTGAAGTATACATTCAGTAAAGCATACTCCAAAATAAGATATTATTTATAATCAGTACGTTTTCTTCAACAAGTGTTTATTGATCAATATCTTAACTAGTAGTTCTCACCACTATCTCTTGAAAATTAGCATAGTTTGAATGAATTTAATATCTAGTAGAAAGCACTCTATCATATAAAGGTAAAATAATAGGTTAATAAACAAGCCACTTTTTTATTAAAACATAGAATAATATGAATCCTATTGGAGGGAGGTATAAAAGAATGTCCTGGAAAAATGATTGCTGGAGTTCTAAGAAAAAGCATTGTTGTGATGATTGGTGGAAATCTAAAGAAAAGCATCATTGTGATGATGATTGGTGGAGTTCTAAAGAAAAGCATCATTGTGATGATGATTGGAATTCTAAACGAAATAAGTGTCGTTGTAAATGTTTCTTTATTTGTTGTCATTGTAAAAGAAATAATTGGTAACATTTTGAATGTCAACTTAGAGGAAAGAAAATGTCTTTTGGAACCGATAAATACTAGAATGTAATATATAAAAAGCTGACTGAATATAGTCAGCTTTTTGTATATTAACATGTAAAAATTTAAACAGACATATAAGCGGTCACTCTATGTCATCACTTTGTTATTGTAAATTAGTTTCTCTCCATTGAAGGGGCATGCCACAGTAGCGTATTTTGATA